>JAEEGL014824772.1_pt1 | contig 42696 bp, 34 predicted proteins | sample 9134231 | NCBI WGS metagenome assembly JAEEGL01 (sample SAMN16246548, study PRJNA631951) | gut metagenome | biome: gut microbiome; feature: rumen; material: fiber-attached | host: Bos | place: Iran: Karaj | collected 2018-10 | reverse complement strand
TGGTACTTTTGCATAACTTAATTTTGGTGTCGTAAAGGTACACAATTTTTACGACATAACAAAGGCCGAGCTTGGGAAAGTTCGGCCTTTGAGCTTTTTTTACAAAAAAGAGAGTGCGCCTATTTTGACACACCCTCTTTTGATTAGAATTCTGCGCTCTTAGGAGTGCGTGGGAAGGGGATGACATCACGGATATTCTGCATGCCTGTCACAAACAGGATGAGACGCTCGAATCCCAGGCCAAAGCCACCATGCGGACATGTGCCATACTTACGTGTGTCGAGATACCACCACATATCCTTCATAGGTATCTGACGGCGCTCTATCTCGCCCATCAGTTTGTCGTAGTTCTCCTCACGCACACTGCCACCGATGATCTCGCCTATCTGAGGGAAGAGCACATCTGTGCCTTGCACTGTCTTGTCATCATCATTGATCTTCATGTAGAAGGCCTTGATGTCCTTGGGGTAGTCGGTCATGATCACAGGCTTGCGGAAGTACTCCTCCACCAAGTAACGCTCATGTTCAGAGGCGAGGTCCATGCCCCAGCTGACGGGGAACTCAAACTTGCGGCCTTTGGCCACAGCCTCCTCCAAGATGCGGATACCCTCGGTATAGGTGAGTCGTTGGAACGCACCTTTCACGACAGACTTCAAGCGCTCTATCAGTGTCTTGTCGATCATCTTGTTGAGGAAAGCCAAGTCATCCTGACAGTTGTCAAGAGCCCATTGCACACAATACTTGATGAAGTCTTCCTCCAGGTCCATCAGGTCATCCAAGTCGATGAACGCCACCTCCGGCTCAATCATCCAGAACTCAGCCAAATGGCGTGGTGTGTTGGAATTCTCTGCACGGAATGTGGGGCCAAAGGTATAGATGGCTCCCAAGGCGGTGGCTCCCAACTCCCCCTCCAACTGTCCGCTTACCGTCAGTGAAGTCTGCTTGCCAAAAAAGTCATCATCATAGATGATCTTTCCTTCATCGTCTTTCTTGAGGTCATAGAGGTTTTTGGTGGTCACCTGAAACATCTGACCTGCGCCCTCGCAGTCACTGCCTGTAATCAGTGGCGAATGGAAATAGAAGAAGCCATGCTTGTGAAAATAGTCATGGATGGCGATGGCCATGTGGTGACGGATACGCATCACCGCCCCAAATGTGTTGGTGCGCAGACGCAGATGAGCATTCTTGCGCATCGTCTCAAAACTCTGGCCTTTCTTCTGCATCGGATAGTCATTGCCACACAGACCATAGAGTTCCAACTCTTGACATTGTATCTCACTAGCCTGGCCGGCACCCTGGCTGGCCACCAGTTCGCCTGTGGCATGCACACACGCTCCTGTGGTGATCTGCTTGAGCAGACTCTCGTCAAACTTAGAGGGGTCGACCACCACCTGCACATTGTTGATAGTAGAACCGTCATTCAGCGCGATGAAGTCTACAGACTTGCTACTACGATGGGTGCGAACCCATCCTTTGACACTCACAATCGATCCATAATCGGTGCGCCTCAGCACATCAACGACCTTTGTCCTACGAATTTTATCCTTCATTTTATTTGATTAAATCATTTACTCAAAAGCGCCCATGCGCAACATTTCGACCTCTTTTTCTGTGAGGAAGCGCCAGTCGCCACGGCGTACGTTTTTCTTGGTCAGACCTGCAAACTGCACGCGGTCCAACTTGATGACACGGTATCCCAAGCTCTCGAAGATGCGGCGCACGATACGGTTCTTGCCACTGTGTATCTCTATTCCCACCTGGCTCTTGTCTGTGTCGCTGGCATACTCGATGGCGTCGGCCTTGATTTCACCGTCGTCGAGGGTGATGCCCTCTGCGATCTGGTTCATGTCATGAGCCGTCACGTTCTTGTCAAGATACACATGATATACTTTTTTCTTCAAGAACTTAGGATGGGTAAGTTTGCTGGCCAGATCGCCATCATTGGTGAGCAGAAGCACACCAGTGGTGTTGCGGTCGAGACGTCCCACAGGGTAAATACGCTCTGGACATGCGTTTTTCACCAAGTCCATCACGGTCTTGCGCTGCTGTGGGTCGTCGCTGGTGGTCACATAGTCTTTGGGCTTGTTAAGAAGTACATAGACTTTCTTCTCCAGGGTCACTGGCTGGTCATGGAATTTCACCTCGTCGGTGCGCATGATCTTGGTGCCCAGTTCGGTCACCACCTCACCATTGACAGTGACGACACCCGCCTGAATGAATGCGTCAGCCTCACGACGGCTGCACATACCGGCATTGGCGAGAAATTTGTTAAGACGGATCGGCTCATTGGGGTCAATGTGCTCTTCTTTGTACTCTATACGTTTCTTAGCACTGTATCTGGCATTGGGGTCATACCCAGGAGTATGCTGGCGATAGCCATTATTGTAGTTATTATTGCGCTGGTAGCCACCCTGCTGACGGGGCTGATAGCCACCCTGCTGACGGGGCTGATAGCCACCTTGCTGACGGGGCTGATAGCCACCTTGCTGACGGGGCTGATAACCACCCTGCTGACGGGGCTGGTAGTCACCCTGCTGGCGGGGCTGGTAGTCACCCTGTTGACGAGGCTGATAGCCACCCTGCTGACGGGGCTGATAGCCACCCTGCTGGCGGGGCTGATAGCCACCCTGCTGACGGGGCTGATAGCCACCCTGCTGGCGGGGCTGGTAGCCACCCTGCTGATAGTCATAATTATTGTTGTAACGAGGACGGTATGGACGCTGTTGCCCTCCTGAATTCTGCAGCCCAGCGCCGAATCCTTCTGGGCGGAACCCACCCTCCTCTTCATTGCGTCGCTCTGTGCTGTAGGCTTTCTGTGTGTGAATGCGCGGACGCTGGGAGCGTCCACCGCTACGATAATCCCTTGCATAATTGTCTGACGAACCTGTGTGCTGATAACCTTCACGGCCACCCTCAGACTGCTCTGTCGACATTCCCTCAGTTTTGTTCTCGTTTTCAGTATCCATATTGCATAAAATTATAGCCTCACGGCTGGGTTAATAATTATTATTTTCAAATGCCTGTATAATTGTGCGGCGTGATGGCCAGCAACTCTTCTCTCACCTGGTCTGATACATTCAGAGACATGACAAAGTCGTGTATCGACTCCGCCGTCATCTTCTGATGAGTGCGGGTGAGTTGCTTCAGCGCTTCATAAGGATGAGGATAGGCCTCACGGCGTAAGATGGTCTGGATGGCTTCTGCCACCACGGCCCAGGTGTTGTCCAAGTCGTCATACAGTTTCTCCTCGTTGAGAATCAGTTTGCGCAGTCCTTTCAGCGTGCTTTGCACAGCGATGGCCGTATGTCCGAAAGGTACACCAATATTACGCAACACAGTGGAGTCGGTCAAGTCACGCTGCAAACGGCTCACTGGCAGTTTGGATGACAGGAACTGCAAAAGAGCATTGGACAGGCCAAGGTTGCCCTCGCTGTTCTCAAAGTCTATAGGATTCACTTTATGAGGCATGGCACTGGACCCTACCTCACCAGCCTTAATCTTCTGCTTGAAATATTCCATCGAAATATACATCCAGAAGTCGCGGTCGAGGTCGATGATGATGGTATTGACACGACGGAGCGCATCCAATACGGAGCCGAGACAGTCATAATTGCTGATCTGAGTGGTATACTCCTCACGCTCCAGTCCCAGTTTGCCAGACACGAAGTCGTTGCCAAACTGGCGCCAGTTGATGTCGGGATAGGCCACATGATGTGCGTTGAAATTGCCAGTAGCACCACCAAACTTCGCCGTCAATGAACAAGCCTTCAGCTCGCGCAACTGTCGCTCCAGACGATAGACAAAGACCATCACTTCTTTGCCCAGACGGGTCGGTGACGCAGGCTGTCCATGAGTCTTCGCCAACATCGGCACATCCTTCCAGTCATCGGCATATTGGCGCAACTGTCCTATCAGTTCATCCATCATCGGGTAGATGACCTCGCTCAATGCCTCCTTCACGGTCAAAGGTACAGAGGTGTTGTTGATATCCTGGGAAGTAAGCCCGAAATGTATAAATTCTTTGTAGTCGTCAAGACCACCAATGGCATCAAGACGTTCCTTGATGAAATACTCCACCGCCTTTACATCATGATTAGTGATCTGCTCTATATCTTTCACACGGCGGGCATCATCTTCAGTAAAGTCTTGATAGATAGCCCTCAATGTGGGAAAGAGCCCAGTGTCGAAAGATTTCAACTGGGGCAATGGCAACTCGCATAGAGCAATAAAATACTCTATCTCTACGCGCACTCTATATCTGATTAAAGCGAATTCGGAAAAATAGGCTGCCAACGATTCTGTCTTACTTCTGTAACGTCCATCAATCGGAGATACTGCTGTCAAAGTGTCAAGGCCTTTCATGTCTTTAATATATCATTCTATTTGTGATTTACTTCAGTAACATCAATCTCAATGATCAATAAAAATCCACAGTTTCAATTACCTATTATCTGTTTCAATCTTCTATTTGTCAATCTTCAGTATTCTATATGTTATCTCTAACTTTCTATCCTCTATCTTCGGTGATCAATCTTCTGACTACAATATTTTCTGCAAAGTTAAGCAATACTTTTTATATCTCCAAATTTTCATCATCAAAATAGGTATGAACAAAAATCCCTGCAATCCCGAAGGACCACAGGGAATCACCCCAAGTGGGCGTTGACGGATTCGAACCGCCGACCCTCTGCTTGTAAGGCAGATGCTCTAAACCAGCTGAGCTAAACGCCCTTGCTTAAAAAAGCGATGCAAAGGTAGACATATTTTGTGAGACATCCAAATATTTCTGCGTTTTTTTGCTGAAAAACGCAAAAAAGCATGGTAATATAGGGAAAAAACCTATAAAAATCATTACCTTTGCACTCTATAACACCACATCAAGTGGGTCTGTCGAAAAAGGCCCATCATTGTTTTACTGACGGGTGGGATGACTAAACCCACCATAAATGAATACAAAAAAATGGAGAAAGTAGTAAGCGGAATAAGGCCCACAGGCAATCTTCACTTGGGGAACTATTTTGGGGCTGTGAAAAGTTTCGTGAAAATGCAGGATGAGTACGACTGCATGTTTTTCATCGCCGACTGGCATAGTCTGACCACCCATCCCAAACCCGGTGACATCCAAAACAGCGTGCGCACCATTCTGGCAGAGTATCTGGCTTGTGGCATCGATCCACAAAAAGCGCCCATCTATGTACAGAGCGACGTGAAAGAAACACTCGAGTTGTATCTCTTCCTCAACATGAACATGTATCTTGGTGAACTGGAACGAGTGACCACCTTCAAGGAGAAAGCCCGCAAACAACCCGACAATGTCAATGCGGGGTTGCTCACCTACCCCACCCTCATGGCTGCCGACATTCTGCAGCATAAGGCCCTCAAGGTGCCCGTGGGCAAAGACCAGGAGCAAAACATGGAGATGGCACGTAAATGCGCCCGCCGTTTTAACAATATCTATGGTGTTGAGTTCTTTCCCGAACCACAGAGTTTCTACTTCGCCGACAAAGCATTGAAAGTGCCAGGCCTTGACGGAAGCGGGAAAATGGGCAAGAGCGAGGGCAACTGTATCTACCTGCGTGACGACGACAAGACCATCAGCAAGAAAGTGATGAAGGCTGTGACCGACATGGGACCACAGACACCCAACAGCCAGAGGCCAGAAGTGATTGAGAACTTGTTCACATTCCTCAGATTATGCTCCACGGAGGAGACCTATCAATATTTCGACGAGAAATGGAACGACTGCACACTGCGCTATGGCGACTTGAAAAAACAGATAGCCGCAGACCTCATCAAAGCCATCGCTCCCGTGCGTGAGCGTATCGCTGAGTATAGTGCCAACACGGCGCTGCTCGACCAAATCGCTGCGGAAGGAGCCGAGCGCGCCCGTCAGAGTGCACGTGCCACCCTCGAGGAGGTGAGACGCATCATCGGTTTCAGAGTAAGATAGGAGCGTCGCTCCTCCCCCTCCAATACAACGACTACCATCAACAAGGAACAAAAAAAGCGCCTCTCTCGAGAGGCGCTTATTGTTTGTTGGGGTTCAGATTTACTTGATCTCAACAGTTGCACGGCGGTTGAGCTCGAACGGTGACAGAATGTCGACACCACCCTTACCAACGGCAGTGATCTTGCTGCGGTTGACACCTACACCAACGAGTTCCTCAACGACGGTCTTAGCGCGCTCGTCGGAGAGCCACTGGTTGTGGTCAGCCTTACCTGTAGCGCTGTCAGCATAACCGGTGACGAGCAGGTTGGCATCCTTGTCGATGGCAATCTTAGCCAGTGTGCGAACGTCGACCATGTCGCGTGAGTAGGAAGGACCACTCTTGGTCTTGTCGCAATAGAAGTACACAGTTGCAGGAGCAGAGATAGCGTCAACCACCTTTGGCTCTGGGCACTTGTGATTCTTGATAAGGTTGTTCAGACGGTCGATCTCTGCGTTGGCGTCAGCAAGCTGGCCATTGAGAGCGTCGAGCTGTGACTGATGGAGAGCCTTGATAGCAGCGATATCGGGCACTTTGTCCCATGTACCACGGCCGAGGTTGAAGGTCAGACCAATCTCACCATAGAGGTTGTTGTCATGTGTATCCCATCCACGTGTGCCTTTGTCGAGTGGGCCAACACCGTCGATGTCGGTCTCCAGACGGTTCCAGCCAATTTCAAGGTTCAGGAACACCTTGCGGCTCAGACGGAACTCATTCAAGATACCTGCACTGAGGTCCATGCCATATCTGTTGGCACTCATTGAACGGCCGATACCAGCACCAGCGAAAGGAATGAAATTCCATACACGGTCAGGGTTGTAGCCGCAAAGCATGTTACTCAAGTTGAAGAGGGCGTGCTCATTGAGGATCCAGTACTTGTTGCTAATGTCAGCAGGATTGCCTTTTGCATCTGGCATCACCACTTTACCCCAAATACCCTGAAGTTTTGTACGGAGTCCGAGGCCTGGTGTAAACCATTTACCGATAGCGATGGCAGCACCTGGGTTTGAACGGAAATCCTTCACCGGACTGCGATCAAATCCGAAACCGTGCTCCTCTGAGGAATACCATGCATTCCAGTTAGCACCTAACTGCACAAACCAGTTGCTCCAGAATGAATTGGTAGCTACACTATACTTCAGTGTAGGATCATCCTGTGCCATGGCTGAAAAAGATACGCTGACGAGAGCCAGCACCATTAATAGTTTTTTCATAACCTTTTTATTTAAAAAATCAAAAATTAATATATCCAAATTTAGCCTATAGCGTATTTTCGAGGGCAAAGATAATATATTTTTTCAAATATAATTATTTTTTCTAAAGAATTTTTTTAATTTTTTTAATTTTTTCCCATAAAACATCTGTTTTGGGGCTATAAACCAAGCATTCGCTCTATTTCCTCCTGTTTTAGGATGCACAAAATCGTTTTCCCATCGGGGGTCATGTTGACATTGGAGCAACCAAACAGTCTATTGACCAGATTCTCCATTTCGGCATTGGTGAGCACCTGGCCCACAGGGATGGCTGCAGCTCGTGCCATACTGAGCGCAAGAGGGTCGCCGAGGTCGGCCTGCAGTTCGCCAGACATGGTCTGTGCTGATGCGATGATCGTGCGCAGCAACTGCACGGGAGCCACCTCTTCCACCCCGGCAGGTATTCCCTCGATGAGGAAATGTCCATCCTCGCTGTCCTTCACGACAAATCCCACGTCGGAGAGTTGGCCGATCATTCCTTTCAGCACCAAGGCCTCTGCGGGTGAGCACTCCATGGTCTCAGGAAACAGCAGATGCTGTGTGCACCACTTTCTTTGAGTCATCTTCTCCTTATATTCCTCATAGAGCACCCTCAGATGGGCACGGTGCTGGTCGATGATCATCAGTCCTGACTTGACGGCCGTCATGATATAGCGCCCTTTATATTGATAATGTGTCAAGGACTTGTCTGCAATGATATCTGAAGTCGCCTCTACCGAGGGGGGGGTGGTCTCCATATCGTCGAAAAGCCCAGGTGCTGGTTGTTCCTGTTCACCGCGCGCACCTACATAAAGGTCTTGCCAGTTGGCTGGTATCTTGCTATGGTTGTCTGTGTGAGGTGTCTGTTTAAAAGGATTGTACTGCGGGTTGACAGGTACCCTGGGGGATGACACGTCTGTGTGGTGTGGATTATAGACAGGGATGTCTGGTCGTCCGTATGTGTCGAAGTCGATAGACGGCACATCGTTGAATTTGCCGATGGCCTCTTTGACAGCTGCCGCAAGCACTTGCCAGATGGGCTGTTCGTTCTCAAATTTGATCTCTGTCTTCGTGGGATGGATATTGACATCGATGTCAGAGGGTGCCACCTCGAAATAGATAAAATACGGCACTTGCTCCCCTTGTGGCACAAGGCGCTCAAAAGGTGTCATGACTGCCTTGTTGAAGTAGGCATGTTTCATGTAACGGTTGTTGACAAAGAAGAACTGGTGAGCGCCTTTTTTACGGGCAGCCTCAGGTTTTCCCACGAAGCCGGAGATTTTGCACAGGCTGGTGTCTACCGCGAGGGGCAACAACTCTTGGTTGATGCGTTTGCCAAAGACATCGACGATACGCTGGCGTCTTCCTGTAGCGGGAAGATGAAGCAATTCAGCACCATTGCTGTGGAAAGTGAATGTCACCTGCGGATTGACCAGAACAATCCGTTCAAAGGCAGTCATGATATTGTTCAGCTCCGTGGAGTTGGACTTCAAAAACTTCCTACGTGCCGGCACATTGAAAAAGAGGTTTTCTATCTTGAAATTGCTCCCCACCGGACAAGACACCGGTTCCTGACCTTGGAACTTCGAGCCACTGATGGTCAGCAGGGTCCCCACCTCATCTTCTTTCCGTCGTGTGCGCAGTTCCACCTGTGCCACAGCGGCGATAGAGGCAAGCGCCTCACCGCGAAATCCCATGGTGTGCAAGTCGAAGAGGTCGCCGGCAGTACGTATCTTTGAGGTGGCATGGCGCTCAAACGACAAACGGGCGTCGGTCACCGACATCCCCACCCCATCGTCTATCACTTGGATGGAGGTGCGTCCGGCATCGACGACGACCACGTTGATGGTCTTGGCTCCGGCGTCGAGAGCATTCTCCACCAGTTCCTTCACCACAGAGGCGGGGCGTTGTATCACCTCGCCAGCGGCGATCTGATTGGCCACAGAGTCGGGTAGTAATTGTATGATGTCACTCATATTATAAGAGGTGAGAGGTGAGAGGTGAGAGGTGAGGGGTGAGAGGTGAGAGGTAAGAGGTGAGATTTATTTTCTCATGCGGTGCTTTTCCTCCACATAATATATATCATCCTTGTTGAGCGGACGGATATAGTCATACCATCCGAAGTTGGGCAGGAAGTCCTTGCCTGCAGGTATTTGGGTGAGAGGATACAGGGTGCCCTCCGACTTCGAGGCCCATATCTTCTCGAGTTGTCGTTCTGGAGAAAGCAACATCCGCAGGGTATCGGTCTCCAAGTAAGCCAAGAAGAGCAGCGAACTGTCTTTCTCCTCCACTGGGTAATAGATGGTTTGTACACTGCCGATGGCCTCGCTCTCACGGAGTTTGCCCTCTATGAAGTAGGCGTTCATGCGTCGGGAGGTCACTTGATTGTAATACACTTTGCCGGGATGCTCATAGTCGGGCATCTTCTCTATTGACAGGGCACGCTGATGTACCTGTGCTTCTCGCACTGTGGAGTCATTCATGAAGATTTTGATGCTGTCTCCCAGCAGTTGGCGTTCTCCGTTCCACACAATGGGGTTCACGTACATCGTGAGTGTAGAGTCTTTAGAGCAGAGCACCATTGAGTCGCATACTGCCTGGATGTCACGCCGATACATGCGCACCTTGAAATAACAGTGCACCTTGCGGTACATCGAGTCGGTGTTGAGATAGAAGGTCTCTATACGGATGGTGTCGGCATGCAGGTAAAGTGTGTCTTGCTGCGAATAGTCGATGTACACAGGATTGTCGGTGGCCATGCCCTTTCCTAAATTCTCATCATAGTTGACCACCTCCGCCGTCAGCTGGTTTTTGTTTTTCTTGTCATCATAATGCACTTTTCCGAAGCCCTGGCTTGTCTTTGTGTTGCTGTCGTAAAACAAACTGTCGCCAGTGATGGTACGGGTGGCGTCAACGATGACCGACTTGTCGAAGAGTTCCACCGCATCCTTGTCCATATAGTAGAAACAGTTGGTGGTCTCCACATCATACCCGTCTTTGATTGAATGGATGAGCGATTTGCTCCAGATAGGCGGTCTACCCTCCTGATAGGTGGTTTTGCCTCCTACGATATGCGCGCGCTCATCTTGTGAGAAATAAAATAAGGTGTCGGTGTTGATGACATGCGACTTCGTCTTGAGGGTCACATCGTAGAAAAACTCAGCCTCCTTGGTGGTGAGGTTGTATTTTCCCCAGTCGCTACTCAAAGTCATGCCCTTGGCGCGGTCTACGAAATTGCCACCATCGTCATAATACACGATGTCAAACTTGCGGTCGAGGATCAGATTGTCCGTGTGAAGCACCGAAGTCTTACGGTGCGTCACCACCACATTGCTCTGTGCATGCACCATCTCTGCATCGTCGCGCCCGTCATAAAACGCCGTGTCGCATAAGATCTCAAGGGTATCTCCCTGCAACATTCTCACATGGCCGAAAGCATTGAACGTGTTCTCCTGCTGACGGAAATAAGCACTGTCGCAGTAGAGGATGGTGCCCTGGTGACGGAAGCGGACATGCCCTCTCACCACCTGTGTATCATGCCGCCTGTACTCATCATAATAGAGCGAGTCGGCATGGTCGAGATAGATGCGGGAGTCTTGCGGTCTGGAGGCTCGCCGACGTTGTGCGTCGGCGGGCAGAGCCGCAAAAAGTCCAAGAAGGCATAGAATCACTACGATGATTCCATGCCTGCTATTGATATTTGCTGTTATTCTGACTTTTCTTTGTTGTCTCATCCGTCTGTTATCAGCCTGAGATTGCTATTTGACCCAGCCCTTGTACTGAAACTCGCAGTCCTTGTAGTTGTCGTTCATGCGCACATAGGTGTTTTTCAGCTTATTGGCCACCCATTCGTTCAACACTTGCTCACGACGCTTGGCCAGCACGATGTCTTTCATCGCCTGGAAATCCTCGGTGATGGTGGCACGGTGGCTGTCAGTGCGACTCTTGAGTTTGACAATCGCGCAGACTTTCTTACCTCTGCTGTTGATCATCTCAAAAGGTTTCGAGATGTCACCCACTTGCATGGTCTCCACCTCACGGGCCACCTCAGTGGGCAGGTCCTGCATTCTGAATTTGGAGGTACGTATCATGCCATCCACCACATTGGCCATCAGACCATGGTTGCTGCGGGTGTCTTTGTCATCAGAGGTATAGGTCGCTGCCTCATCAAACGTGAACTTCCCCTCGCGGATATCGTTGGCCAAAGAGTCGAGCTGTGACGATGCTTTGTCGAGGTCTTCACGGGTGACGCGCGGCTTCAGCAAGATATGACGCACATTGATACGCTCACCGCGCTTATCTATGAGCTGAATGATGTGGAAGCCAAACTCCGTCTCAACGATCTTGGAGATTTTCTTGGGGTCGGTCAAGTTGAAAGCCACATTTGCAAAAGAGGGGTCGAGGGTGGCTTTTGGTGTATAGCCGATTTCACCGCCCTGCCGTGCGCTGCCATCTTCGGAATACAATCGTGCGAGTGTCGCAAAGGACGTCTCACCATTGTTCACACGCTCGGTATATTCACGCAACGTGTTTTTCACACGGTTCACCTCTTCCACACTGACTTTAGGCTGGCGAGTGATGATCTGCACCTCCACAGAAGTGGGTATCAAGGGGATACTGTCTTCTGGCAGATCCTTGAAGTAGGCACGCACCTCTGCCGGTGAAACTGAGATGTCCTTCACCAACTGCTGTTTCATCTTCTGTATGAGACTGCGGTTCTTGAAGTCATCATGCATCTCCAGGCGCATCTGAGAAATGGTTTGCTTACGGTATTCCTCCAGTTTCTCTTTTGACCCATCGGCCAATTGTATCCAGTAGTTGATCTGGTCGTCAATGTCCTGACTGACCTCCGACTCTGTCACTTCGATACTGTCGATGGCGGCCTGATGCAGGAAGAGTTTCTGCACGGCAAGTTGCTCGGGTATCACACAGTCGGGATTGCCATCCCACTTCATACCCTCAGCATCGGCCTGCATGCGCATGGTCTCTATGTCTGACTTCAATATAGGTTCGTCGCCCACCACCCATACCACTTCGTCAATGACGCTGGCGGGGTTGATCTGTGCCACCTTCACGGTCTTGACAGAGTCGTCGGCCAGGCTTCCATTACTGATGCCGGACACACCGCTCCATCCACCCACCGCGATGGTGAGCATACCTGCAACGGCTATGCTATAATGACTCATCATGCCCATACGCTCAGTGTTTGTTGACCGTGGCGAGTACGTCTTTATTCACAGTGAACGTGTAGCGCTTGCGGAGCTGTTCCACCCACTCTTTTTCCAGTTTGTCCTGATAGTCGGCGGTCACCTGTCCACGCACATCGCTATACTCTTTTGGAGCTTTGAGTACCTTGCCATAAACAGCATCGATGGGATAGTCCTTGGTAGGTGTCACCTCCACATCTTTTTTCTTAAAGACTTCTCTGTCCACGAGCTTGTTGTCACCCACCTTGAAGATACCTTTCTCCACGCGGATACGTATCACGGAGTCACCGTTGAAAGTGGTGCGCAGCTTCTCGGCCCATTTGTCGAAAGAGAGCCCTTTCACACTGTTTTTCACCGCTTTCACATCGGCTTGGTCTTTCACATGATAGGCAATGCCTTTAAAACGTGGGCTGTCCCAAGTATATTTCTTCTTGTTTTTCTTGAAGAAGTTGGCCAGTCCAGCTTCATCCTTGGCACCTTTGTCCCACACCTCTCGGTTGCTGATCTCATAAAGCAGCAGACCGTCATGATACTCCCGTATCAGGTTGGCCAGGTCGCTGTCATTGGCTGACAGTTCCTCTGCCTTCTGTTCCAAAAGTTGCTCTTTGGTCACGGTATTATTGCTGGCAGCCACAATTTCGTCTATTTTCTGGTCAATGATACGCTCGCGGATGCCACGGCGGTCGATGAAGGTGATGATGTCGGCCTTGACCGTGTCGTAAGGCACAAACATCTTTCGGTCATTCATCTTGATAATGTGGTAACCAAAAGGAGACAGCACCGGACGGCTCATCTCGCCCTTGTTGAGGGCGTAGGCGGCTTTTTCAAACTCCTGCACGGTCTGACCTGGCTGTATCCAACTCAGCTCGCCTCCATTGACGGCAGAGCCTTTGTCATCAGAACATTTTCGGGCCAGTTCGCCGAAGTCGGCACCTCCTACAATGGCATTGTAGATGGAGTCGGCTTTCTCGCGGGCCACCCGCTGCTCCTCTTCAGAGGCTTTCTGGCTCACTTTCACCAAGATATGCGAGGGGTTGATCAGTCCGCCGAGCGAGTCGACATAATGCTGTGTCTGGTCATAAATATTCTTGGCCTCCTTCTCCACGTCGGTGTCGGTGATAAAGGAGGGGCGCACCTGCTGGTCACGGTACTGAGCAAACTCCTTTTTGAAAGAGGTCATGGTGTCAAGCTTTGCGTCTATAGCAGCGGCCACTTTCAACTTATAATTTATAAAGAGGTCTACATACTCATCGACGGTTTTCTTGTCGATCACTCCCTCGGAGTTATTCTTATTATAGGAATACTCAAATTCTGACCGACTCACGGGCACACCGTTGATGGTCATGATGGTAGGGTCGTTCTGTGCGAATGCCAAAGTGCCGATGGCAAGCATCGCCAAAATAGTCTTAATTCTCATAAATTTGGAAAATGATATTTTCTTGGTTTATTGTGGTCTTGAATAGTTGGGAGCCTCGCTGGTGATCGTGATGTCGTGTGGATGACTCTCGTTGACACCGGCATTGGTGATGCGGGTGAACTTGGCCTCGTGGAGCGCCGGGATATTGCCTGCGCCACAATAGCCCATGCCTGAGCGCAGACCACCCACGAGCTGATAGATGACCTCCTGCACGGTGCCCTTGAAAGGCACACGACCAGCGATACCCTCGGGCACGAGTTTCTTGGTCTCCTTGGTGCCCGACTGGAAGTAGCGGTCTTTCGACCCATTCTCCATCGCCTCCAGCGAACCCATGCCACGATAACTCTTGAATTTGCGGCCGTTGAAGATGATGGTGTCACCAGGACTTTCCTCTGTGCCTGCCACCAACGAGCCAATCATTACGCAGCTGCCACCAGCGGCTATTGCCTTCACCACATCGCCCGAGTAGCGCAGACCACCATCAGCGATAAGGGGCACGCCAGTGCCTTTCAAGGCAGAGTAGACATCATAGACAGCACTCAGCTGGGGTACGCCCACGCCGGCCACCACACGGGTAGTACAGATGGAGCCAGGACCGATGCCCACCTTGATGGCGTCGGCACCATTATCCACAAGCATACGTGCGGCTTCGCCTGTAGCCACATTGCCCACCACGATGTCGATCTGTGGGAAGGTACGCTTAGCCTCCACCAGCTTCTCAATCACAGACTTGCTGTGACCATGGGCGGTATCTATCACGATGGCATCGGCACCAGCATTGACCAGTGCTTCCATGCGGTCGATGGTATCGGGGGTCACACCCACGCCGGCTGCCACACGCAGACGGCCTTTCTCATCCTTACAAGCCATGGGTTTGTCCTTGGCCTTGGTGATATCTTTATAGGTGATCAGTCCCACTAAGTGGTTGTCCTTGTCCACCACAGGCAGTTTTTCTATCTTGTTCTCCTGAAGAATCTGTGCAGCGGCGGTCAGGTCGGTCTGCTGATGAGTCGTCACCAGGTGTTCGCGGGTCATCACATCGTCAATCAACTTGTCCAAGTGGCGCTCAAAGCGGAGGTCACGGTTGGTCACAATGCCTACCAGCCGGTTGTTCTCATCCACCACGGGGATGCCGCCGATATGATATTCGGCCATCATCTCCAAGGCGTCTCTCACCGTCTTACCCTGACGGATGGTCACGGGGTCGTAGATCATACCGTTCTCAGCACGCTTGACGATGGCCACTTGGCGGGCTTGCTCTTCTATCGACATGTTTTTGTGGATGACACCGATGCCGCCCTCACGTGCTATGGCAATGGCCATAGCCGACTCTGTGACGGTGTCCATGGCGGCTGTCACAAATGGAATGTTCAGCTCGATGTGGCGAGAGAACTTGGTTTTCAACTCGACGGTTCTGGGCAGAACCTCAGAATAAGCCGGGATTAAGAGGACGTCGTCGAAGGTCAGACCGTCCATCACAATCTTATCTGCAACAAATGATGACATAGGTTATAAAAATTTATTGCGTGCAAAATTAGCAATAAAAATCCACATTGTGTGGACTTCCCCCCTTTTTTCTTTCAGAATTAATACGATTTAACGTGCCAATGGCAAAAAAGAAGTACTCATCTAAGCTCAGCCATCTTTTAAGAAAAAAAACACTGTTTTATTTCTTATATGAGGAAAAAAAGTTATCTTTGCAGTCTCATCATGTTAGCAACATAAGCGATATCAACCATGACCGAAGCCGAGCAAGATTCTGTAAGGGATGCAATACTACACCGCAACATCACCTTACATAACGATATACAGGAAGTGCCGCTGCTGGCGGCATTTGCTGAAGAAGTCTGCGAGGCCCTCGGAATAGAGACGGTTACAACCATGCAAATCAACCTGGCTTTGGAGGAAGCGGTGGTCAATGTGATGCAATACGCTTATCCGGATGATGCCCAAGGCCATGTACATATCAGTGCCACAGCCAATGACAAGCGTTTGAAATTTGTCATAGTGGATGATGGGGCACCTTTCGACCCTACCACCTTCGGAGACGTAGACACCTCGAAGCCTGTTGAGGAGCGCAACATCGGCGGACTGGGAATCCATCTGGTGAGGCAAATCATGGACAGTGTCGATTATGAGCGTGTCGAAGGCCAGAATATCCTCACCCTAAGAAAAATACTGGGATAGCACCGTATTAAAAATATAGGGATAGCACCGATTGGTACTCTCCCTATCATCATCAAAAGGCCCATACTGCGGAGCATGGGCCTTTTGATTGAGTTGTAGTGTCACTGTTTATTTGATGAGGGCATTGCGTGCCTCAGCAATCTTGTCTTTGGATTCTGCCAACTGCTTCTTCAGTTCATCGACGGAGGTGGCGTTCAGAGCATTGAGTGCTTCAAGAGCTTTTGACACAGGCTCAAACTCTGAGTCATATCCTGCCAGACGAGAAACAGCGTCGGAGAGGAGAATCAGACGGTAAGTGATGTTGGATGCAGCCTCGTCATCAAGCACAGAGGTGAACTTCTCACTGTTCTGAGAGAGAACGTTGATCTCCTCAATGAGAGAAGCAGCTGCCATCTGCCAGAAGTAGTTGATACGGCCATTCTGATTCATACCCTCATAGATCTGCTCACCAGCCTCAAACACGGTGGAGAGGTCTTCGATGTCCTTGAAGGATGGGTCGTTGATGTCGGTGGCCAGCTTGGTGATGGCTGCCTGATAGTCATCGATGGGCATGTCATAAAGTCCAGCAATCAGTTTGTCTACGCTCAGGGCGCCCAACAGGCGATACTTCTCGGTCAGGGTAGCGGCGCTGTCGATAGCGGCGGGTGCGATCAGATAGTCGGGCTTCACCTGCTTCTCCTCAGCGGTCAGCTTGACACCTTTCTCACCTTCCTGGATGAATGGGAGCTTGTCAAGTTTTCCAAATTCAGCAGCGAGGCTGTCGAGCTCAACCTTGATCTTTTCCTCTACCTGCTCCTGCTCAAATGACTTCACGGTTTCGGTCTCTTCCGCGGTTTTCTTTTTGTCTCCACATGCAGTGAAAGCCAATGCTGCGATTGCCACAGCGAAAATTGATAGTTTCTTCATGTTGTTTTTTGTTTTTGATTTTTATTGATGTTAAAAAAATGATAATAATTATTGTTCTTTCCTAAGATATTTTCCGGGACAGTCGGTCAATAACAATGACATGGCTATTATTCCCATCAAGATGATCACACCCATATTCCACCAAAGTGTCTTGATGTGGCAGGAGCCAACCACCTTCTCACTGCTATAAAACGGAGCGCGACCCATTTTGTTGTGTGGAGTCAGGTAAATGATACCACTTCGGGGCACAATATGATCGTCAACGATGTCGAGGATACGTTTTTGGTCTGCTCCTGTGACGATTTCCTCCAATTTGGTGTTGAAGTGGTTTTTTTTCAACTCCAAAAACCGGTCTTTGCCATTTTCTTTGATGTAGTCGGAAATCAGCGCTTCTTTTTTCAATGTCAACACATTGCCCCGGGTGGCCAGGATATCCTCTGCCTCATGCATGTATGCAATCAGTGAAGCGTAAGAATCGTCGCCAGTGTAGGGTGCCATACCGCAGAACTCCGTGATGACTGGCAGATTGGTGTGCACTACTCTGAGGTGTGCGGGGTCTACACGCTTGCCGCGCTTTTTCTCATCGGCCATCGTCTCGACTTGCGACTGCAGTTCATAGAGGAAGCCTATGTTGTAGAACTGGTTCTCCTGTCGTTCCTTGTCGTATTCGAAATAGGGTTTCTCATACGCATTGTCGGTGAAGGAGGTCACGGCCAAAGCCTCGTAGCTCCAGCGTGAGGGAATGAGGTCGCCTATCAGAGGCACGTTGCCGGTAGTGCTCTTGGGTGTGAGATCGGAAAAACTCACCACCAGTCCGCACAACAGAATCTGGGGGATGAGCAGCAACGGGATGCTGATGTAGATGGCCACAATGGAATTGAGACACTGAGACAGAATCAGACCCGTCAAGTTGGCCAGCAACGCTGTCAGGAACAGGATGAGCCACCATGTGCCAGTCAGCCCGTGCAGCCCCATGATGGTGTTGCCAACGATAACGAAGAGGAGGGTCTGTATGAGCGAAACGCCCGCCACAAAGGCCACCTTTGACCATATATAGCTCGAATAAGACAGTTGGAGGAATTTCTCCCTCTTCAGAAGGGCGCGGTCTCTGATGATCTCCTCTGCGCTGCCACTCATGCCAATGAAAGTAGCCACGATAACGGACATGAAGAAGTAGCTCACTAAGTTTTTATTGTCCATCACGCTATAACCCTCTGGGGGAGCATAGCGGGTAAGGAACGCGCACACCACAGCCAGCAATGGAGCCTCAAGCAGAGCGATACAGAGGTATTGCACATTGGTGATCTTTGTCTTGATATTCCTCTGGAGGAAGATGAGAAACTGTCTCAGCTTGCCAGGCTTCTTTTGGTCGGAAGCGGGCACCTCACTGACGGCAGGCTGCGGTAAGGATGGCTGGTTCTTAAGATACAGCTCATGCCACTCCTGTGGTGTCATCTTCCGGACGTCGGATGTCTCACCACTATTGTTGATCGCCTTCTCATCGATGATGTTGAGCATAATCTCCGGATTGACGTTACCGCAGGTAGGACAAGCGCTGGTCTCGTCGTCGGCATAGTTGGCGGCTCTTTTGAAATAGGTGATGGCATCGATAGGATTGCCATCGAACACGGGGTAGCCTCCCTTGTCCAGAAGCCACAGACGGTCGAACAACTTATAGACATCACTCGATGGCTGATGGATGTTGACCACAATCAGTTTGCCCTTGTAGGTCTGCTCCTTCAGCAGATTGACCACTTTCTCTGTATCTGCCGACGACAGGCCCGACGTGGGTTCGTCGAGGAAGAGTACGGCAGGTTCACGGATGAGCTCTAGTGCGATGTTAAGACGCTTGCGCTGACCACCGGAGATAAACTTGTTGATAGGCGACCCCACCTTCAGGTCTTTGGCGGCATCCAGCCCCAAGTCCTTGAGGGTCTTCAGCACCCGCCGCTCTATCTCTTCATTGGAAAGACTGGCAAAACACAATCTAGCCGTGTAATAGAGATTCTGGTAGACGGTGAGTTCTTCGATCAGAAGGTCATCCTGTGGCACAAAGCCAATCAGGTCTTTGGCTTTCGGCTCTGATATGTCATGACCGTTGATGGTGATCCTGCCCTTTTGTGGTATCAGACTTCCGTTAAGGATGGAGAGCAACGTGGATTTTCCCGTACCTGAGCCGCCCATGATGGCGAGCAACTCACCACTATGGAGTGTGAAACTCAAGTTGTGCATACCATTGTTGCTACCGGGAAAGAGGAAATTGATGTCACGGCCACAAAACTCCACCCGCTGACCGGCTTCCTCTCTGAGACCTGACTTCTTGTCGTATTCCGACATGATGGTGGAATAATAGACGGGCTTTCCGTTCTTGCCTTTCAGAACACTGCTCTGAAGCCACACCTGATAGGCGCCAGATAGCACAGGGACATCATTAAGAAGCACCTGATCGCTGCCATCGTAGGTGAAGACCAGTGTGCCAGAGGGAGATATCAACAACGTCTTGAGGGTACCATCAAAACCCTCGGGTTGCAACAGCAGCACGTGCTCTGATGGGTGGTCGCTCACGAAATCGGAGAAATCACCGAATTGCCGTGCTGAGACATTGAATTTCTCCGCCATGGTCTTGAACATGGGATGGAGCTGACTGTCCTTGCCTCCGCAAAACTCCATGATACGCAGCAGAAGCATGGCTTCCTCATTGGTGCGGATCTTGCCATGGAGGTTGTCGCAAATGGAGGCGACAACAGACTTGGAGTCAAGCTGGTCGTTCATCTCGTAAGCGATGCGAAGGTCGCTGTACAGGTCAAGATAGGTGCTGATGTTTCTAATTCCGAAATGGTGACGAAGATAACTCACGAGCATATTTTTTGCCCGTGTTTCATCCACCTGCTCCTCTTTGCCGAAAAGGGCAAACAGGCTGATGAAGCTGGAGAGGATTATATCAGTCACCCTTGTCTGAGCTTGATGGTCTCAATAGAAAGAGACGTAGAAAAGTTTTTTGTTTGCAAATTTAAAAAAATTAGCCGATTGAATTTGCAACTCATGAGTTAAAAATGACTAATTCTTTTCAAACAATCTATTATCCTTGTTGGTTTTTTCGTAACTTCGCTGCGCCAATACCATTATGGGTAGACTAAAAATGTCAGAAACATCAACTTCATATACAATGAAAACTACCATTTTTCAGAAAAACGACGATTTCGTAGCCGTACTTGAAGGGCGCCTCGACACCGCGTCAGCTCCTGCGACAGAGAAGGAACTACAACCGCTGTATGAGGGTGCGGGACATGACATCATTCTCGACTGCTCAAAACTTGATTATATCTCCTCAAGTGGACTGCGCCTGTTTCTCGGACTCCTCAAAACAGTGAAGCCCAAAGGCGGACACGTCTATATCAGCGGTATGAACAGCAGTCTGAAGCAGGTGTTCGACATGACAGGCTTCACCAGCCTCTTCGAGTTTAAATAACCATTCGCTACATTCACCATACCACGTGGTATGGACATTTCTATGATATGGGCGGTGCCAACAGCGCTCCTCCCATGTCTTTGTTTGTGTGCGGTCGAAGAAGTGTCAGAGATCGTTTTTCTATAATAATGAATAGATTTTTCCCATTTTTATAAAAGAAATTGAAGATTTTCATTCTTTTTACTTACGTTTTTTGTAATTTTGCCGGATATTTTTATTTGATAGAAAACAAGACTCAAAATGAAGAAGTTTTTACTACTAACTCTTGTCGCCACAAGTTTTACACTTTTTGGATGGTCTCAGACAAGTGATGTTGACAGCAAGTTGTCGATTACGACTCAGTTATTTCTCGATGAGATGAATGGAAATATTGACCTTTCTCCCACCCCAACATCACATACTGACCTTGTAACGCCTGGTCTCATGCCTTTCAGCAAAAAATACGACCGTCTTATAGCGACACCGGACACGATTAACGGCAAAATCTACATCTCAGCTTTTATTCGTCTGAATGACAACACTGACGTCAGCGAACTGGAGGCTTTGGGCGTAGAAGTTCAGTGCAAGTTTAACAACGGACTGGTGACCGCCAACATTCCTGTTGACAAAATCATGGAAGTGGCAGCCATCGGAAAAGTCAATCGCGTCAATGTGGCACAAATGATGCGCCCCACCACCAACGCTGCCCGCGAGAAAACGAATGTGGATGATGTTCTGACAAACTCCAATGAGGCTATCTCAGAAGGATTGACGAAAAAATATGATGGTACAGGCGTTGTGCTCGGTGTCATCGACACTGGCATCGACTTCCAGCATATTGCCTTTAAAGATAAAAATGGAAACAGCCGCATCAAACGGGCTTATGTTTATAATGGTAGCAAAGCGGCATTCTACAAAGAAATCACCAGCAGTAGCCCCACAACAGATGACAAAGCTGAAGATCATGGCACACACACCTCTACCACAGCCGGCGGGTCAAGTGTTATTGTCAATGGCAACACGGTGACGGTGACCGATGACCACGCCAATGCCACCTATGGCGGTATGGCTCCCGGAGCCGATTTGTATCTGGCTGGTATCAATGGTCTTTCCAACACCTATTTGGCGAATGCCATCTCTTTAATATGCAATTATGCAGACAGCATCAACAAGCCCTGTGTGGTGAGCAACAGCTGGGGCTCGCAGATAGGCCCTCATGATGGCACAGGCGATTGGGCGGACATCGCCAATCAGTATTTCAGCGACAGCCATCCTAACCATATCTGTCTTTTTGCATCCTCCAACGACGCAGGTAAGTCAAAAGACGGAGAGGGAGGTGGCTATTATATCACCGGGTCAGCTACCAGCAGCAAGCCTCTCGGTGCCATCCTGCGCAGCGCCACCTATATTAATACTGATGCGGGATATCTTTATCAAGGCATCATCGCCAATGCCTGGGCACGCAACACTAGTGTGAGCAAGATGGGTGTTAAAATCCATGTCCTTGACGCATCCACAGGTAAAATTCTGACAAGCATAACTAAGACTTCATCGGGAAGTGTAAGTGGTTTGAGTTCTTATTACAGTGGTACACTTTATGTCTACTACGATCAGGTCACTTCTGACAAGACACAGCTTTTGCTTTATTCACAAAACGGTTTAAAAGCTACTAGTACGTCTACCACCACTCAGAATGGAAGCACCTATTACAAGAGCAAATATACTCTTGCTGTCGAGTTCTATCCCACCAGCGGTAGTACGATTATTGACGTCTGGGGTGGTAATTATGGCTATTTTACTAACCATCTCAGCACCGACAGTCACACGTGGGCTGCTGGTACAGACAATATGTGTGTCAACGATGAGGCTACCATCCCCGATGTTATTTCTATAGGTGCATACGTGTCAAAAAACCGCACTACCGACTACAGCGGAACGTCTTATGATTTTACCAATGAATACACCATGGGCGACATCGCCTACTTCTCCAGCTATGCCACAGCCGACAAGAGTCTCACCGGCCTTCAATACCCATGGATCACAGCTCCTGGAGCACGTCTCGTGTCTGGTGTCAACCACTACCATACCGCCTCTGTCGACACTTATAGCTACTACAGCGACAACTACTCTGACGATCTCGTAGTCAACAGTTCTACCTCTCCCTACGCTGCCATGGAAGGAACGTCCATGGCGACACCCACTGCAGCAGGTATCGTTGCCCTGTGGCTTCAAGCCGCTCAGGAGGCAGGCAAAACCATGACGACCTCCGAAATTAAAAATATAATGAAGGAGACAGCCACCAAAGACAGCTATACCACCACTGGTGCAAACGCTTCTCATTTCGGCAACGGCAAGATTGACGCACTCGCTGGTATCAAAATGATTTTAGGTGCTACGGCAAGTCCTACCATTACAGCGACGCCACAAAGTCTGAATTTTGAAGGCTATGCTACGCAGACCTATACACAGGAGGTGACCATCAAGGGTGTCAACCTGAACAGTAATATTCGTGCCACCCTGACCGACACTCATGGTGTATTCAGCATCGACAAAACCACTATCTCACAAAATGAGGCTGCCAACAGTGTCACAATGACCATCACATGGCATCCTACAGCAGAAGGAACCACGACCGCCTCCATCAAACTGTCCAGCAGTGATGCGGAGGATGTCATCATCCAACTGTCAGGAACCGCTGAAGCTGCCACACCAACTATCTTGGTGGATAAAGAAGCCATCACCTTCTCTGCGGGTCTTAACCTAACACAAAGTGAGCAAATGACAGTAAACGGAAGATTCCTCTCAAACAATCTCACCTTAACACTGAACGACCCAGAAGGTGTGTTCTCTCTTTCTCCCAATTCACCCATTTCAGCAACCGACATCAATGAGAATGGCGTCACTCTGACCGTATCATTTAACTCAGCTAACGTGGGAACATTCACTGGCACATTGACTCTGAGCAGCGAAGGTGCAGAGCCTATCATGATCGCCCTCAATGCCACTGCTCAGGAAGGCGGAACAGCTTCCGACACCTATCTAAACATTGCCAAATATGCCACTATCGATGAGGCAGGCTGGAGCACGACCTACATCAACAAACTCTATAACTATCAGGAAGATGAAGATGAAGAAGTGGCATGGTTGACCCTTCCTTTGTATGGCGCTTGGGTAGGTGTCTATTACAATAATCACCCTCAGAAATGGATTGACAGTACTCTTGGCACCAGCAACACTTACGGAGGAACGACATGGAATGCCACCGACATCTATGGCGGCAGCTCCGCATACTTTACGGCAACCTCCGGAAACGGTCGTGCACGAGCCATGGGATATGATTCACAGTACAACACTTCTATTCGAACGGTGTCATTCTACGTCACGAATACAACCGCCGTCAAACTGTATGGAACAGGTAGGAGTGGATCCAGTTCGACTTATCCAGCTTCAATCAAGGTCTATGAGTGTACGGTCAATGCCAATGGCACCATCACTGCTTCGACAACACCAGCCAAGAATCAGACAAGTAGTTCCACAAGCGTTTTCAATATAGAGGCCTCAGGTCTTGATGCTACTAAGGTATATAAGGTGGATGCCAGCATCTACCGGGGATATATGTATGAGATAGGATTCAAGACACCTATTGAAGTCGAAAAGACACCTGAACTGATTGTTGAGCCAGAAGAGTTGGTATTCGATGGCACCATCGGCGAACCTGTCACCATGTCATTTGAGGTGCTTGGCACCCATCTCTCCGAAGACGTGACTCTTAGTTTGACAGACGAGAAGGGTGTTTATAGTCTCAGTGACTATACGATTAGCGCAGCCGAAGCAAAAGAGGGAGCAACCATCGATGTCACTTTCAATCCTACAGCACGTGGCTCATATCCTGCCTCTATCACCCTGAGCACCAAAGACGTAGAAGACATTACTGTGACGCTGAACGGCAAAGCAACGGCGGGGTATTATGATTTGAAGGTGTCTTCGGTTGGATTAGCCACCCTCTATTTGGATTTCCCTGTTAAAATACCATACGAAGAATACGACCCAGATCTTCTTGGTGTATATATTGCATATGCTATAGAAAACAATGTACTGAGACTGGCTCGTCTTCACAATACGATACCAGCTAACACAGGTGTTTTAGTGCAAGCAAACACAGGGACTTTCAGATTCAATAAAATTGATGAGGCTTCGGTCAATCCGCTAACAAGAGACAATCATTTCAAAGGAACAGCTGAAACAATATCTGTAACTGAAGCCCTTGAAGCAGCCCAGTCACCTAATGGTATTGTCCTGACTCTTGGTAAAGGCTCTGATAGCTATATCGGCTTCTATAGATACACGGGTAGTACCCTTGCTGCTAATAAGGCATTCCTCATTTATGAGGCCTCAGCCGGCGTCAATTATATTTCTATTAGCGGTTCTGATGATATGGGCACAAGCATTCTTCACATCCAAGAAACGGAAAAAGAAGAGGAATGGTACACCATACAAGGTTTGAGAGTCAACAACCATTCTGCAAAGCATGGTATCTATATCAACAAAGGTAAAAAAATAATAGTAAAATAAATAACAAAAATGACAGAGTCCAATTATTTAAAACCTGTAACAGAAATAGTGTATCTTTCTTTGAAAGACAAATTGTTAATGGGAGGAGATCCTGAGCTTTCCACCAATGACCAGCTTGCCAATCAAAATATGCTTTTTGATGGCTTGGATGATGATATCGACGACAATTCCCCGTCTGATACTGATAAAAGTGGATTGTGGGATGAGTAAATAAATGAAATCCTTGACACAAGTATTCATCTCTCTGTGTTAAACTGTCAACACAGAGAGATGGATATTTCATATTGTTGGTCTCATTAGGCTGTTTTGACCATGCCTCCTGTACAACTTCAGGCTTTTAATTGGCCATCTCGGAGATAAACTTGATACGTACCAAACGCACATCCTCCTCTGTATAGTCGTCGCCCAGTTCGTCCATGGCGGCGTCTAAATCATCGGTCTCACTGTTCTGGAAATAGTCGTAGATATCGTCCACATGGTCCTCGTCGATGATTTCCTCAATGAAATAGTCGATATTGAGTTTGGTACCACTATAAACGATGGCCTCTATCTCAGTGAGCAGTTCATCGAAGTCAAGGCCCTGCGCCTTGGCAATTTCCTCCAAGTCAATCTTACGGTCAATACTCTGAATAATCTTGACTTTCAGTATAGACTTCTTGGCCACCGTGCGCACACGCAACTCCTCGGGCCGCTCTATCTCATTCTCCTCGCAGTGACGCTTGATTAAATCGCAGAACTCCTGTCCATAACGCTTAGCTTTTCCTGCTCCCACACCCTGTATGTTCTGCAACTCCTGCAAAGTGACAGGATACATCGTAGCCATCTGCTCCAGCGAGGGATCTTGGAAGATGACATAGGGAGGAACATGCAATTGTTTTGACATCTTCTTGCGCAAATCCTTCAAGATGGCATACAGTTCCGGATCCAAAGCGCCCGCAGAGCCCTCTGCTGCTTCCTCATCATAGTCGTCCTTAAACTCCGTGTCCTTGACAATCATAAACGACTCGGGGTGCTTCATAAAACGCTTGCCTGCAGAGGTCAGTTTGAGAAGTCCATAGTTCTCCACATCCTTCTTGAGATAACCGGCGATGAGCGCCTGACGAATGACCGGATTCCAGAGTTTCTCATCCTCGTCGCTGCCTGAACCAAACTCCTCAAGCAGGTGGTGCTTGTGCGACAAAATGTCCTCGGAGGAGACTCCCTTGACAAAGTCAATGACATACTCAGCGCGGAAATTCTCTTTGATGGCAGCGATGGCATGAAGCACGATGTTGAGCAACTCCTCACCCTCTATCTTGGTCTTAGGATGCAGACAGTTGTCACAGTTGCCACAGTTGTCCTTGGGATATTCTTCGCCGAAATAGTGAAGCAGCATCTTGCGGCGACACACTGATGACTCGGCGTAGGCCGCCGTCTCCTGCAACAATTGCCGGCCGATGTCCTGCTCGGCAACGGGTTTGCCCTCCATGAATTTCTCTAATTTCTGGAGGTCTTTATAAGAATAAAACGTGATGCATTTGCCCTCGCCACCGTCACGGCCGGCGCGGCCCGTCTCCTGGTAATACCCCTCCAGACTCTTGGGGATGTCGTAATGGATGACAAAACGCACGTCGGGCTTGTCGATGCCCATGCCGAAAGCGATGGTGGCCACGATGACATCGATGCGCTCCATGAGGAAGTCGTCTTGTGTCTCAGAGCGCTTGGCCGACTCCAGTCCGGCATGATAGGCGGCCGCCTTGATGTCGTTGGCACAAAGGTCGGCAGCCAACTCCTCCACCTTCTTACGTGAGAGGCAATAGACGATGCCGCTCTTGCCCGCATTCTGGCGGATAAACTTGATGATTTGCTTGTTGATGTCGTTGCTCTTGGGGCGCACCTCATAATAGAGGTTAGGACGGTTGAACGAACTCTTAAACTCCTGAGCGTCGAGGATGCCAAGGTTTTTCTTGATGTCGGTGCGCACCTTATCGGTAGCGGTAGCGGTCAGGGCGATGACAGGAGCGTTGCCTATCTTTTGGATGGTGGGGCGGATATTGCGGTACTCAGGACGGAAATCATGCCCCCACTCCGAGATACAATGCGCCTCGTCGATGGCATAAAATGAAATCTTGACCGACCGCAGAAACTCCACGTTCTCGTCTTTGTTCATCGACTCTGGGGCCACATAGAGCAACTTGGTCTTGCCATTGAGCACATCCGACTTCACCTGGTCAATGGCCGCCTTGTTGAGCGACGAGTTGAGGTAATGGGCCACGCCCTCCTCCTCACTCATACCATTGATGACATCCACCTGGTTTTTCATCAAGGCAATCAGGGGCGAGATGACGATGGCTGTGCCCTCCATGATGAGTGACGGGAGTTGGTAGCACAGCGACTTGCCGCCGCCTGTAGGCATGAGCACAAATGTATTATTCCCAGCAAGCACATTGCGGATAATGGCTTCCTGGTCGCCTTTGAATTTATCAAAGCCGAAATAGTCTTTTAGGTGTTTGGTAAGGTTAACGTTGTTGGACATACTGTTGATTCTCCTTTCACTGATATGGCAGGACACGGTCTGTGGGGAAACAGTGTTTCCCATCAGACAGCGTCAAGGTGCTGCAAATGTGCTTTGTTGATTTGCTGAGTGACATACTCTAGTGTGACATGGAACTTCTTCTCACGCTTGGATGGCAGTTCAAACATAGCGTCCATCATCACATTTTCAACGATGGAGCGCAGACCACGGGCGCCCAGTTTATATTCTATGGCTTTCTGCACGATGTAGTCGAGTGCGTCTTCATCGAATTGCAGGGCGATGCCATCCATTTCGAAGAGTTTGATATATTGTTTGACAATAGAGTTCTTGGGTTCCACCAATATACGGCGCAGGGCTTCCTTGTCGAGAGGGTTGAGGTAGGTGAGCACCGGCAAGCGGCCGATGATCTCGGGGATGAGTCCAAACGACTTCAGGTCTTGAGGAAGCACATATTTCATAAGGTCTTCCTTGTCGATATTGCGCACATTCTGCACACTGTTGTACCCCACCACATGGGTGTTGAGGCGCTGTGCAATCTTGCGCTCGATGCCATCAAAAGCACCGCCGCAGATAAAGAGGATATTGTGCGTATCGACATGGATATACTCCTGGTCGGGGTGCTTACGGCCACCCTGAGGCGGCACGTTGACCATCGTGCCCTCTAATAGTTTCAAAAGTCCCTGTTGTACTCCCTCGCCACTCACGTCACGCGTGATGGAAGGGTTGTCACTCTTGCGGGCTATCTTGTCAATCTCGTCGATGAACACAATACCACGCTCAGCGGCCTCCACTTTGTAGTCGGCCACCTGAAGGAGCCGTGACAGGATGCTCTCCACATCCTCGCCCACATAGCCAGCCTCTGTGAATACTGTGGCATCGACAATGGTGAAAGGCACATCGAGCAGGCGTGCGATGGTGCGGGCCATCAGTGTCTTGCCGGTGCCGGTGCTTCCCACCATGATAATATTACTCTTCTCTATCTCTACCCCACTGCCGTCATCAGGCTGTTGCAACCGCTTGTAGTGGTTGTACACAGCCACAGAGAGATAGCGCTTTGCCTCGTCCTGACCGATGACATACTGATCGAGATAGTCCTTGATTTCCTGAGGCTTGGGTATCTTCTTCATCTTGAAAGCTTTCTTACCTTTCGCCTTGTTCTCCTCTGCCAACACACCTGTAGTCTGCACAATCTGATAAGCCTGCTCGGCGCAATTCTCGCAGATATAGCCGCTGACACCGGTGATGAGCAGTCTCACCTCCTTCTCCGATCTACCACAAAAACTACAGACTTTCTTCATCTTACTTCTTACGTTTCAACACAGTGTCTATCATTCCATAGTCTTTGGCCTCCTCAGCAGTCATCCAATAGTTGCGGTCGGAGTCGTTCCATACTTTCTCATAGGGGGTGTGAGAGTGCTCAGAGATAATGGTGTAAAGTTCTTTCTTGAATTTCTGTATCTCCTTGGCTTCAATCTCGATATCTGAAGCCTGACCTTGCACACCGCCCAACGGCTGATGGATCATCACACGGCTATGGGTAAGCGCACTGCGCTTGCCTTCGGTACCTGCCACCAGCAGCACAGCGGCCATAGAGGCAGCCATGCCCGTACAGATAGTGGCCACGTCGCTGGAGATGAACTGCATGGTGTCGTAGATGCCCAGACCCGCTGTGACACTACCACCGGGCGAATTGATATAGATAGAGATATCTTTACCACTGTCTACAGAGTCGAGGTAGAGCAGCTGTGCCTGAAGGGTGTTGGCGGTATAGTCGTCAATCTGTGTGCCGAGGAAGATGATGCGGTCCATCATCAGGCGCGAGAACACGTCCATCTGTGTGACGTTGAGCTGGCGCTCCTCCAAGATGTAGGGATTGAGATACTGTGACTGTGCGCTGATCACATCGTCGAACACCTGGCCATTGATGCCGAGGTGTTTTGTCGCATATTTTCTAAAATCATTCATTTTTCTTACCTTACTTTTAAGTGACAACAAAAAAGTTATCGACCTTTTTTATTAGTTCTAGGAACAAAATTAATAAAAAAAGTCGATAACTTCGTAAGAAAACTGCGTTTTTTTTCAAAAATATCGCATTTATTGAGCTGCCATCTTGTTAAACTCCTCGAGAGAGACAGTCTTCTTGTTCAGCTTCACGATATCTTTCAGTGCCACGGTGAGTTTGCGGTCGATAGCATTATTGACGATGGAGTCAACATTTTCTCTCTTTTTCAGCATCTCATTGGCATAATTCTCCAGGTAGTCATCGGGCAAATTGGTCATACCATACTGTGCAAATTGTGCACGAGCCATCTGGAGTGCCATGGACTTCACGTCGGCGTCATCAATCTTGATACCGGCAGCTGCCACCAGTTGTTCCTTGATCAGATGCCACTTGAGCTCCTTGATGCTGCCCTCAAAATTCTTCTCCACATACTCGTCGCCCTTGTCTTTGTTATTGGCTTTCATCACACGCTTCAAGATCTCCTCAGGGAAGGTGAGCTCGCCCACTTTCTCCTCGCAATATTTGCGGGCGTTGAGCATAAACAGGTAGTCGCTCTCGCTGGCAAAACGGACCTTGAGGTCATCGGCCACCTTGGTACGGAACTCCTCCTCGGAGGTCACATTGCCCTCGCCGAACACCTGGTCGAACAACTGCTGATTGACAGGGGCGTTGACATAACGTGAAATACCCGTCACCTGATAACTGAAGTCGGCAGTGATATCGGCCACTTCCTCTTTCTTCATCTTCAGGAGGGCAGCGATCTCTGCGTCATTGTCGGGATAGGCTTTGCGGGGGTTGAAGGTGATGATGTCGCCTGGCTTGGCACCATCAAACAGGCTCTTCTGATCCTCTACCTTGATATATTGTGGCATCATAGACACATCGGCCACGGTGACGCCACCTTCCTTGGTATTGCCGTCAGCGTCGAGCTCACGCAGGTCGCCCTGAATCCGGTCGCGCTTCTCTGCGTCATACTCATCCACATTCTCATAGCGTCCACCACGTGCGGCATACATCTCAATCTGCTGGTCGACAAGCTTGTCATCAACGTCTATCTCGAAGTAGTCCACCTTGTCTTTGGAGGTCAGCTCAATCTTGAAATCAGGAGCCACAGCGATGTCGAACACGAACTCGAAAGGTCCGTCACCCTCCAGATCCTGAGGCACCTGCTTGTCAGACGGAAGCGGTTCACCCAACATCTGGATGTTGTTCTCTTTCACATAATTGTAAATCGCCTCGCCAATGAGTTTGTTGACCTCGTCGAGTTTGGCAGCTGTGCCATACTGTCTCTTGATCAGGCCCATTGGCACCATGCCCGGACGGAATCCTGGCACCTTGGCTTTCTTGCGGTATTCTTTCAGTTGTTTCTCTACTTTCTCCTCATAATCTGCTGCCTCGACAGACAGTGTCATCAAACCATTTACCTTGTCTTGATTGTCGAATGAAATTTTCATCTTTTTCCTTTATTGTTGTTATTATGATGCACTCTTAACTTCCCAAATCGCATGATTCGGAAATGGGATGCAAAATTACTGAAAATCGGGCTAAATACCTAAAAAATAGGCATAAAATTTATTTTTTTAACCAACGCCCCCTCACATGCTGGCCTCTCGGGCTTTGCGCTCCTCGTCGATGGTCTGAAAGTCTTTCTTGCGCAACACAAAACTGTTGCTCAAATACTTCTCACGCACGATCTTGTTGGCAGCCAACTCCTCAGGATTGCCCTGGAAGAGGATACGCCCCTCAAAAAGCAGATAAGCCCTGTCGGTGATGGTGAGCGTCTCCTGCACATTATGGTCGGTGATGAGAATACCTATATTACGATACTTCAGTTTCCATACTATGTGCTGGATATCCTCCACAGCGATGGGGTCGACACCGGCAAAGGGCTCATCGAGCATGATAAACTTGGGGTCGATGGCCAGGCAGCGGGCGATCTCCGTACGACGGCGCTCACCACCGGAGAGTTGGTCACCCTTATTCTTGCGCACCTTGTTGAGACGAAACTCGGAGAGCAGACTCTCCAGCTTCTCCAACTGTGCGGCGCGGGGCAGGCGGGTCATCTCAAGCACGGAGAGGATATTGTCCTCCACACTCATCTTACGAAACACACTCGGCTCCTGTGGCAGGTAGCCGATGCCGGCACGCGCACGCTTATAGACAGGATAGCCGGTGATGTCCTGCCCGTCAAGGTAGATATGACCGGCATTGGGCACAATCAGACCTGTGGTCATATAAAACGAGGTGGTCTTGCCAGCGCCATTGGGACCGAGGAGCCCCACGATCTCACCCTGACGCACATTGATGGACACATCATTGACAACGGTGCGCTTGCCATACCGTTTCACCAGTCCTTCGGTGCGAAGCATCATGCCGCCCACGTTGTCCGCTGTTTTGTCTTCTATCACTGCCATTATCGATTAGATGGTGCAAAATTACTATTTTTTTTTCAGTATCTCAACGATTTTGATTACTTTTGCACAACAATTACACTATCGTATGCTGATCATCAAGTCACTCCAGACATTCGGTGAGTATCTGCTGCTCATGGGCAGGACATTCTCACGCCCCGAGCGTATGAGGATGTTCATGAAAAAATACATCAAAGAGATGTCAGACCTCGGTGTCGACTCCATCGGCATCGTGCTGCTTATCTCGTTTTTCATCGGAGCCGTGATCTGCATACAGATGAAGCTGAACATCCAAAGTCCCTGGATGCCGAAGTTCGTCACAGGATACACCACCCGTGAGATCATGCTCCTCGAGTTCTCCTCGTCTATCATGTGTCTGATCCTCGCCGGAAAAGTGGGGTCGAACATCGCCTCAGAACTGGGCACCATGCGTGTGACACAGCAAATCGACGCCCTCGAGATCATGGGTGTCAACTCAGCCAGTTACCTGATACTTCCCAAAATACTCGGCATGATCACCATCATGCCTTTCCTCGTCATCTTCAGCTCAGCCACCGGCATCCTCGGAGCTTATGCCACCGCCTATATCGGACATGTGCTCAGCCCGGAAGACCTGACCGTGGGACTGCAGCACGACTTCAACGCATGGTTTGTATGGATGAGTATCATCAAGAGCCTCTTCTTCGCATTCATCATCTCAAGCGTCTCCTCCTATTACGGCTACTCCGTCTCTGGAGGCTCCGTAGAAGTGGGCAAGGCCAGCACCGCCGCCGTGGTGTCAAGCAGTGTGCTCATTCTTTTCTCCGACGTTTTTCTCACCCAATTGCTCTCATAAACCATGATAGAAGTCAAACATTTATACAAGTCGTTTGAGGACAAAGACGTGCTCATGGATATCAATGCCGTATTTGAAAACGGAAAGACCAACCTCATCATCGGACAGAGCGGTTCAGGAAAGACCGTACTCATGAAAAACCTGGTGGGACTACTGGACCCCACACAGGGTGAGGTGCTCTATGATGGGCGCAACTTCGTGGCCATGAGTAAAAGGGAAAAAGTGAGGCTTAGACGTGAGATGGGCATGATCTTCCAGGGCGCAGCGCTGTTTGACTCACTGTCAGTGCTAGAGAATGTGATGTTTCCTCTCGACATGTTCTCTGACATGAACTACCGTGAGCGCGTCAAACGCGCACAAGACTGTCTCGACCGTGTCAACCTCATCGATGCTCAACAGAAATATCCAGGCGAAATCTCCGGTGGCATGCAGAAACGTGTGGCCATCGCCAGGGCCATTGCCCTCAACCCTCAATATCTCTTCTGCGACGAGCCCAACTCGGGTCTTGACCCTAAGACCTCACTCGTCATCGACGACCTGTTGAGTAGTATCACCAAGGAATACAACACCACCACCATCATCAATACCCACGACATGAACTCGGTGATGGGTATCGGTGAGAATATCATTTTTATCTACAAAGGTCGCAAAGAATGGCAAGGCACCAAAGACAACGTCATGGAAGCCACCAACAAACGCCTCAACGACCTGGTATTCGCTTCTGACCTCTTCAAGAAAGTGAAAGAGGTGGAAGCAGAGGAGATGCACAAAAACATCTCATCGCATTAGCCACACCCCTTCACGCTCCACCATCGGCACCAGCACCTGCTCGCTACTGCCGTCGCCATAGGTGAACACCAAAAAGACATCAGCTGTGTGTCGCTTTTTGTCTATCTGCGCGTCGGCCACGGCTATGCTGCTGATACCACCCTTCTGACTCTGCTGTTGTTCCAAAAACATCTTGGCATTGGCCACCAACTGCTCGTCATAGGCAGTGGAAGTACCCACATGGCTATCCAGACCGCCTACGAACTCGTCGTAACGGCCTTGGAGCAAACTCTCATAATACAACTTGGCTGTCTGTGCCACCACTTGGGCTTCATCCACCGACTCACGGCAAGAAACCAGTGTGGCGAGCACCAGCAACGTAAAGAAAAGACGGCACATAAGACACCTCATTTCTGCCTTACAAACACATTGATAGGACTGCCTGTCATCTGCCAGTGCTCCCGAATCTTGTTCTCCAGGAAACGGCGATAAGGCTCTTTCACATACTGTGGCAGGTTGGCATAGAAGACGAATGTAGGTATCTGTGTGTCAGGGATTTGCGTACAATACTTAATCTTGATATACTTGCCCTTGACTGATGGTGGCGGGTAGGCCTCAATCAGAGGAAGCATCACTTCATTGAGTTTGGAGGTGCCCACGCGGGCTGTGCGGTTGAGATACACCTGCTTGGCGGTCTCCAAGACACGGAAAATGCGTTGCTTGGTAAGTGCTGAGGCAAAGATGATGGGGAAATCAGTAAACGGAGCCATACGACTGCGAATGGCACCCTCGAAAGTGTCAATCACTTTCTGAGATTTATCTTCCACCAGGTCCCACTTGTTGACCACCACTACCAACGATTTGTCGTTCTTCTGTATCAACTGGAAGATGTTCATGTCTTGTGCCTCAATACCACGCGTGGCATCAATCATCAAGATACATACATCACTATTCTCAATAGCGCGGATACTACGCATCACAGAATAAAACTCCAGGTCTTCCGTCACTTTGTTCTTGCGACGGATGCCAGCAGTGTCGACCAGATAGAAGTCGAAACCGAACTTGTTGAAACGGGTATAAATACTGTCACGTGTCGTACCAGCTATCTCGGTCACGATATGACGGTCTTCACCGATAAAGGCATTGATCAAGCTACTCTTACCAGCGTTGGGACGACCCACAACAGCAAAACGAGGGATACCCTCTTCGGCCGTATCAGGTGTTGACGTGGAGAGTTTCTCTATCACGAGGTCGAGCAGATCGCCAGTGCCACTGCCTGTGGCGGCGCTGACACATACAGGGTCACCGAGACCCAATTTATAAAACTCAGCAGCCTCGTAATACTGGTCGAAATTGTCGGCCTTGTTGGCCACCAAAATGACAGGCAACTTGGCACGCCGCAAAATCTGCGCCACATCCTCGTCCCAGTCTGTAAGCCCATTGGTCACGTCCACCAAAAAGAGCACCACGTCGGCCTCTTCTGTGGCTATCAACACTTGCTTGCGGATTTCCTCCTCGAAGATGTCGTCCGACTTCACCACCCAACCGCCGGTATCGACAACAGAGAACTCGCGTCCGTTCCATTCACACTTGCCATATTGGCGATCGCGGGTGGTGCCCGCCTCTTCGCTCACAATGGCGCGCCGTGTCTTTGTCAGACGGTTGAAAAGCGTCGACTTACCAACATTAGGCCTACCTACTATAGCTACTAAATTTCCCATATCTCTTATTTTTCTAATCCACTAAAAAAACACCTCGTCCTCGCAAACAACTTGTCAACTCGTCAACTCACTTCATTATAGCCAAAGCTATCAAGCTCACGCTTGGAGTTGCGCCAGTCTTTGTCCACTTTTACAAAAGTCTCCAAGAAGATATGTTTGCCGAAGAAGCGCTCCAGAGACTTTCGTGCTTCTGTACTCACTTTCTTGAGGGCATACCCCCGATGACCAATGATAATGCCCTTCTGGGAATCGCGCTCCACATAAATCACTGTACTGATATGTATGCGGTCTTTCTCTTCCTTAAACTGCTCCACGCGCACCTCCACCGAGTAGGGAATCTCCTTGTCATAGTAAAGCAATATCTTCTCACGAATGATCTCACTGACAAAAAACCTTGCAGGTTTGTCTGTCAGTTGGTCTTTGTCGAAGTAAGGAGGGCTGTCGGGCAGCAATTGCTTGATGCGATTGAGCAGGATGTCGGTGCCAAACTTATTCAATGCGGAGATGGGCAGGATCTCTGCCTTTGGAAGGAGGGTGTGCCATTTCTCCACCACCGCCACCAGTCCTGCCTGGTCGGTCATGTCTATCTTGTTGATCAGCAAGAGCACAGGTATCGACAGTTTGCCCACTTTCGTGAGGAAATCCATGTTCTTCTCAGGATTCTCCACCACGTCGGTCACATACAGGAGCACATCGGCGTCGGTGAGAGCCGACTCGGAGAAAGCGAGCATCGACTCCTGCAACTGATAGTTGGGTTTCAACACACCCGGCGTGTCGGAGAACACGATCTGCATCTCATCGGTATTGACGATGCCCATGATACGGTGACGGGTGGTCTGAGCCTTGAAAGTGGCAATGGAGATACGTTCGCCGACGAGCTGGTTCATCAGCGTACTCTTACCCACATTGGGGTTGCCCACAATATTCACAAAACCTGCCTTATGCATTTCTTACTCATTAAAATTCGACAAAAAAACGCATCTTTTCAGAGGAAGGATGCGTTTCACGTTCAGACGTTTATTTCTTGGGGGCCGCAGAAGCCATGCCGTCGTAAGCCCACCTCAGATAAGAGGCGCCATGCACGAAACCCGCGCCAAAAGCGGTCAGGATGATACGGTCGCCACGACGCAACCTGCTCTCATAATCCCACAATGCGAGCGGGATAGTAGCAGCGCTGGTGTTGCCATAATGCTCGATATTGACCATTACCTGTTCCATCGGCAACTCTAGCCGTTTCGCCACAGCCTCAATGATACGCATATTAGCCTGATGCGGCACCACCCATGTGATATTGTCTTTGTCAAGACCATTGCGGCGCGCAATCAGCTCACAATCATCACTCATGCTCGTCACAGCATATCTGAACACGGTGCGACCCTCTTGATAGAGGTAATGCAGACGATGATTGACCGTGAAATGCGAGGGTGGACAAACAGAGCCACCCGCTTTCATGTGCAGAAATGGCAATCCCTTGCCATCCGTGCGGAAATAGGAGTCTATGTAGCCGTTCTCGTCATCCTCTGAGGCTTCGACCAAAACAGCACCGGCACCATCGCCAAAGAGTGGACATGTGGCGCGGTCGGTATAGTCGACCATCGACGACATCTTGTCAGCGCCGATTACAAGCACCTTCTTATAACGCCCACTCTCGATGAAGCAGGCTGCCGCATCGAGTGAATAGAGGAAACCACAACATGCTCCCCAGTAGTCAAAAGCAAAAGCGTTTTTCAAGCCAAGCTTGCCCAGCACGATAGACGCTGTGGAAGGAAACTTGTAGTCAGCGGTGGAGGTTGACAAAATCAGTGCATCAATCGTGTCAGGGTTCACACCCGTCTTGTTGATCACCATCTTGGCAGCCTTACGTGCCATATAAGAGGTGCCCAGACCCTCTTCTGAGAGGATACGGCGCTCTTTGATACCGACACGTGTCATAATCCACTCGTCGTTGGTGTCTACCATCCGCGACAATTCCTCGTTGTTGAGGACATAGTCGGGCACATAGCCACCAACGCCAGTGATTATCGCTCTGACTTTACCCATTACTCTGCTGCTTCCTTGACAATAGCTAACTTACCTCTGTAATAGCCACATGTAGGACACACGGTGTGATATACATAGTAAGCGCCGCAGTTGGGGCATACTGCCAATGCGGGCATCTCTGCTCCGTCGTGGGTTCTTCTCTTGAGGGTACGAGTCTTTGACTGTCTTCTTTTAGGATGTGCCATTTTTGTTAATCTTTAATTATTGTTTTTAATTTTTCCAGTTCTTTCCAACGGGGGTCTATCGCATCGGTCGCTTCCTGCAGGCTATCAGCAGAAGCTGACAGGTCTTTCAGGCGAGAAATCATCTGCTCATTGCAGCCTCCTTCCTCATGCACATGACGGATGGGTACCGCAAGGGCTATCATCTCATAGAGAAGCCATGACACGTCGAGGATACCCTCCTCTGACGGCACGATGATGAGTTCGTCATCTTCTCTATAAGTATCTCCCAGCCGTGCCACAAGACGGTGGTCGGCCTCTATAGGCAGAGACATATCATCGAGACAAAGGTCACAAGTCACGGTCACCATCCCTTCTACATGAAAAAGGAGGTCGTAGACACCAGCCGACTTCCTGACGGTCAGATGGGCTGAAAGGCTGCCCTTACTCACCTCGCTCCCTCCTACGGCAGCGAAAAAGTCATCGTCTATACTGTAGTCAAAATCAGTGACTTCGCCCTTGAGCGACTTCAAATCGACCTTAAAATGTTCTAACTTACCCATTTGGCGTGCAAAGTTACAAATTTTATTTTGAATAAGACAATTTATTTAGGAAAAAAACACTATTCACAATTCACAATTGACAATTGAGAGTCGTTTGGAGAGGTGTCGTTATCACGTTATTACGAGATTACATGATTACGAGATTACGTTATTACGCCATGACGACAACTTTTCTTCTAAACATTCAGTTCAATCCTAAATGTGGTGCCCTTCCCCAATTCTGAACTTTTCACAAAGATGCGGCCCTGATGATATTCTTCCACGATGCGCTTGGCAAGGGAGAGACCTAAGCCCCATCCACGTTTCTTCGTCGTGAAACCTGGAGTAAACACATTGCGAATATCTTTCTTGCGTATACCCTTGCCGGTATCACTCACTTCCACAATGGCCTTGTCATCAGATTCTTCTAAATGAAGGGTGATGGTGCCAGCCCCTTCCATAGCATCGACAGCGTTTTTGCAAAGGTTCTCGATGACCCACTCAAACAACGAAGCATTCGCGCGCACAATAATATCGTTGGGAGGAAAGTCTCTCACCATCTCCACCTTCTGCGAGGTGCGTCGGTTCATGTAGTCCACCACGTGGTCCATCACCTCTGTCAAGCTACAGGGCACTGTCTCCGGCAGGGATCCTATCTTGGAGAACCGGTCGGCAATCAACTGCAGACGCTTCACATCCTTGTCCATCTCCGGCAACAGTTCATCATCAGGATAACTCTCTTTGAGTATCTCTGTCCAGGCCATCAAGCTGGAGATAGGCGTACCCAACTGATGGGCTGTCTCCTTGGAAAGACCCACCCACACCTTGTTCTGCTCGGCACGCTTGGAAGTCATCAAAGCGAAAATGGCGATGACCACAAACACCATCACGATGCCCAGTTGGATATAAGGCCACGACGAGAGGCGCTTGATCATCACAGAGTCGTCATAGCAGACGTTGATATAATCGCCCTTGCCCTCGTCGTCGAGGTAAATCTTGATTGACTGACCTGATAACAAAAGTTGCCGCCCTATATAGGAGGCGTTTCGCAGACTGTCTGCGTAAGTCTCGCCACCCACATCGATATTACGGAAAGTAGTGGCCTCACCATTCTTGTCCATCACGATGACAGGGATGGTGTTGTTCTCATTGATGACCTTCAACACCAAGTTCAGGTCGGTGTTCTCATCGGCGTTGCTGAAAGAACGCATCGCCTCTGCCCACACTTCCATCTTGTGGCGTTCCTCAATGGAGAGGTCGCGCACAAGATATTGAGAGATAAACAGTGAGGCGATGGCGATGATGACAGCCGCCACCACGAGCACAATTTTCACCTGACGTATCTGGTCGGTCCACTGCATCTGCTATCCAAAGAAGAAGAAATAACTGATGAAGACGGCAGCGATCATGCCGGAAAAGTCAGCGACCAGGCCACAGGTCACAGAATAGCGATATTTCTTGATGCCTACGCTTCCGAAATACACCGCAAGAATATAGAATGTCGTGTCAGTACAACCCTGCAACACACTGGCCAGATGACCGATAAATGAGTCGGGGCCAAAATTGGCAAAACAATCGAGCATCATGCCTCTCGCGCCAGGACCACTTAAGGGTTTCATCAATGCCACTGGCAGCGCACCCACAAAGTCGCTGTTGAGTCCTAAGGCCTCCACCCCACTCTCTATCCACCCCTGCAACATCACCAGACCACCGGAAGCGCGGAACACGCCAATGGCCACAAGGATAGCCACGACGTATGGGATGATGCTGACAGCCACCTGAAAACCGCCCTTGGCACCTTCGATAAAGGAGTTGTACACATTCAGTTTCTTGCGCCATCCGGAATAGATGAAAATCATAATGACGCCCAAGAGGATGATACTGGTGAGGGTGCGGCAGAAATGCTGCATCTGCTCATTATCCATCCCCATGATGGCAATAAACAAGCCTGCCACCAAAGCCGCCACGGTGCCGAAAAGCAACAAGATATATCTATTGAACAAATTGATACGCTGATAGATAGAACAAATCAGCACACCCACGACTGTGGAGAACAGCGTGGTCAGCAACAAGGGAATAAACACATCTGTAGGGTCTACAGCGCCCGCCTTGGCACGATAGGCCATGATGGAAATGGGGATGATAGTCAGGCCAGAGGTGTTGATGGTCAGGAACATGATCATCGAATTGCTGGCCGTGTCTTTCTGTTTGTTGATGCTCTGCAATTCCTGCATGGCTTTGAGGCCCATCGGCGTGGCGGCATTGTCAAGTCCCAGCAGATTGGCAGAGATATTCATAAAGATACTGCCCAGCGCAGGGTGACCTTTGGGTATCTCCGGAAAGAGTTTCGTCAGCACCGGACTCAGGAAATTGGCAAGTTTGGAGATCAATCCACTGTCTTCTCCTATCTTCATGATACCCATCCACAATGCCAGTGTTCCGGTGAGACCCAAACACATCTCAAAGCCATCTTTCGACATCTCAAAGGTCGAGTCCATCATGGCTGGAAGGGTCTCAAAATCTCCCATGAAGAGTTTGATGACACCTACCAGGAATCCGATGGCGAAAAGAGCAATCCAAATATAGTTGAGAGCCATAGACTGCTATCCTTTTTTCAGTTGTTCCAGGGTCATATTACCACCACGTTTGCCTTGTGCGGCGTTTTTTACAGTTTTGGCACCCTGTATTTGCTCATTGGAGAGGGTCTTGGCGGGGTCTAAGTGGCGCAGGCGTTCTATCTGCTGCTTGCGCATCGCACGTATCTCAAAAGGATAGTCATCCACATGCTCAGCTTTGATGATCACTTTCATCCCTTTAAAAGCATACTGCTTCCTCAAGGTGATGATGTCTGCGTCGCGCAGACGGATGCAACCCTCACTGGCTCTTCCTGGCACACTCTCGGCATTGTTGGTGCTGCCGTGAATGCCAATACCTGAGTGGGGAGGAGTGACAAGACGCAGGAAAAAGTCGCCGTAGGCTTTGATGCTGCCACGGCCGTCCTTGAAGTCATGATGCCAGGTAGAGGCGTCGGCCAACTGCGAGATGGTGAAGGGCTTGGCTAGGGTGCTATTGGGCGTACGCATATCACCCTTCCGCTCTTTGTTGCCTTTTTTCAGTCCGAAAGCACAGTCAAAACGTGCCAGCATGACTGTATCTGTTCCCTGTGCCTCATAGACATAGAGATAGTAATCTTTCTTAGACATGACGATAAAACAGTTTTCACGCTTTTTCATCAATTCGGGAAAACTGAGCGTTTTATCTGCGTCGATACGGATGGCCTTGTTGCCATGGTCAAGCACAACCTGCTCGCAGATCTTGTCATCTGAGTATGGAAGCGCTTTTTCTACAGCATGTTTGTCACTCTTTGATACTGCCACTCCCTCATAGTCTACGTATGAGGCAGAGCCGTTCCCACCGCCTGCGGTCTCATCTGCTTGGTTCAGGCAGGCCATCAGGGCGAGGGAAATGCCGATGCTAAATAATGTGTTCAAGGTCTTAACTATTTGCATTAGTAATATAATCTATTTTCACAATCACTTGTTAATCAACAAGATAGGTGTATTTCTTGGACATAAAATATCGCTTACCCATATATTCCACCTCATACCAGTCATCTTTCTCTCCAACACAAGGCAGACGGGTACCTTTCTTGACAGACTTGGTACCACCTTCCTCATTTTTCAGGAAACCTGCTTTCAGGCTGGGACCGAAACGCAGACGCACCCCATCGCCATTGACCACCACTTTCTGGCCATGACCTGGCTGATAGGCTGATTTCGCATTGGGCTTGCTTTCTGTTTGCTCACCTTCGGCTACCGTGTTGGTGCTATCTGTCACCTCAGTAGAAGGTTTGGAGGGCAGACTCTCTTTAGTACTTGAAAAATGATAAATCAAACCTGAAATGAGCAAAAGCAACAACACAGCAATGACGAAGAAAAGAAATTTCTTGTCATTTTTCAGTGGAGATGGTTTGCTGACCTCTTCTTCACTCTGCTGAGGCTCAGGCATCTCTGCAGGTATCTCGTCATCCAGGAGGTCTTTTTGCTGAAACTGCTTAATCGATCTGCCACAATAAGGGCAGAGATTGGCATCGTAGGGAATTTTTCTTCCACAATGTGGACACTTGATCATGTCTATAATAAATTAATGATAGGAAGAGCAAAGGTAGGCTTTTTTGACGAGAAATAAGACAACACCATGCAAAATTATGTTAATCGCTGTTCGCCTTTCGCTGTTCGTTTTTCGCTGTTCGCTTTTCGCTATTCGCTTTTCGCGGTTGGGGTGGAAGATGCGAACAGCGAATAGCGAAAGGCGAACCGCAAAGGGCACAAAAAAAGCCCCTGCCTGATTCAGGCAGGGGCTTCCAATTTAAAAGAAGGCGGCCTCCTACTCTCCCGCATTGCATTGCAGTACCATCGGCGCAGGCGGGCTTAACTTCTCTGTTCGGGATGGGAAGAGGTGGGACCCCGCCGCAATAACCACCTGATATGGGTTCCGTCCACGGCCCCCATGTCTGACGGGCCGGGCGTATGGCTGACAGCCGGACAATGACCATAGAAAACAACACCACTCTGCATGAAAGCCTTACCAGCGCACCCTGTTCAGGGAAAGCGCCGACACAGCTGAGAGCACGGCAATTAAAAGGAAGAACTCGGGCAATTAGTAGCGCTCGGCTTTGACGTCGCCGCCTTTACACCTGCGCCCTATCAACGTCGTAGTCTCCGACGACCCTCATGAGGAGCTCT
>JAEEGL012943247.1_pt1 | contig 42700 bp, 34 predicted proteins | sample 9134231 | NCBI WGS metagenome assembly JAEEGL01 (sample SAMN16246548, study PRJNA631951) | gut metagenome | biome: gut microbiome; feature: rumen; material: fiber-attached | host: Bos | place: Iran: Karaj | collected 2018-10 | reverse complement strand
GTATGCACAGCCGGTTGGGATGGCGAATGGTTTGTAAGAGCTTATGACGCTTATTCCAATAAGGTTGGTTCTCACGAATGCAAGGAAGGTCAGATTTATATCGAGCCTCAGGGATTCTGCGTACTTGCCGGTATCGGTGTTAAGGAAGGTCTCGCTGAAAAGGCTCTTAAGAGTGTTAAGGAGCGTCTCGATACCAAATATGGTGTCATGATCCTTCAGCCCGCTTATACAGAGTATCATCTTGAACTTGGTGAAGTTAGCTCATATCCTCCGGGATACAAGGAGAATGCTGGTATCTTCTGCCACAACAATCCTTGGGTTTCAATCGCTGAGACAGTTCTTGGACACGGCGACAGAGCTTTTGAGATCTATAAGAAGACCTGCCCTGCTTACGTTGAGGAGATCAGTGATATTCACTGCACAGAGCCCTATGTTTACTCACAGATGGTAGCCGGAAGAGACGCTAAGTTCTTCGGACAGGGCAAGAACAGCTGGCTTACAGGTACAGCTGCCTGGACATTTGTTAATATTTCTCAGTATATCCTGGGAATTTATCCTACTCACAAGGGATTGTCAGTTGATCCTTGCGTACCTGCAGGATTCGGTGACTTCGAACTTGTAAGAAAATACAGAGGTGCTACTTACAATATCAGCGTTAAGACAAATGGCGCTCAGAAGGGCATCCAGAAGTTGATTGTCAACGGCAACGAGATAAACGGAACCGTAATTCCTTACGATCCTTCCGTAAAAGAGTACACCGTTGAAGCAATCATGGGCTAAGAATTAGCCACAAAACATTTGGTTTCCACCCGATTTTACGATCGGTTGTGAAATATAATTGCTAAATACTTTCTTTTTCAATTCCTTCTATTAAGCAATCCCCGCAAGCTGCCCAAGCCTGCGGGGATTCTTATTATTAATATTTATCTGTTTTAACCTGTATTACTTTTTCTTAAAAGAGGAATTTCCATAGCTCTCCTCCTCAAAATGTACTTTAAAAAAGGATTTTAAACGCTATAATTATATTTGTCAGTATTTTTTTGTTGAAAAGAGTTCTATAGGAGGGTGAAATGAAAAAAACAATTAAAATTCTTGCGATGACCATGCTTGCAGCTATGATCATGGTCATCGGAAGCAAAACGGCCACTGCTGCAAATTACGATCTTCAAACCGTAAAAATGGGTATATCTGATTTTGACAAATCCCTGGCCTATCCGGGAACATGTAATACCTGTTTTGCAGTAATGAATCTTGATGGGGTTACTGACTTTACCATCTCAAGTTCCGACGAAAGCATATGTACTGCTGAAATAGTATCAAATGGCAATAATACTCAGAGTGTAGACTTTACCTACATAAAACCCGGAAAGATTACCCTTATTGCCACCTACAAATACAAGGGTAAGGATTATACCAGTAAAGCAAAAATAAAGGTTACACCTTATAAAAATCCGTTTAAAACATTAAAACTGGGATCTAAGAGTATCCAGAAGACTTTCAATGAACCCGATGTTCGTCATTATGGCAGGTTTGCCGACGGCGTTTCAAAGGTATCCGGAAAAAAAGTTCTTAAGGTCAGTCTCAAAAAAGGATACAAGATGTATCAAAATCCCACCTTTCAGACAAAACCCAGTGTAAAAAAGCCCATGTACTACAAAAAGAATGGGAAAATAAACCTTTCTAAGGTCGATTACATTCATTTCTATATTAGGGACAAGGAAGGCTATAAATGCAGCTTTGGTTGGGCAAATCGCAAACCAAATAATTGATTGCCCCTTATATGCATATATAAAGCACAAGCTCCCGCAGATTTTTTATCCGCGGGAGCTTGTTTTTTCATTTCTGGAAGGCATTTGTGTGTTTAAGTGGCTTCTTAGCCTTTTTAAGGGGAGCTAGACCATAAGTTCCGGCAACAGACCCAGACCCTCAATAAATTCTTTAAATCTTGGAAGAAGAATTGCTATATATTTTAATATAATTTTAAATAAAAACATTTTTCTATATAGAGCTATATAATTTCAGAACCGCAATATAAAACACTATAATAATACATAAAAATCCCCTGAAGAAGGCTTTGATCACTTCCATAGTCTTCTTTAGGGGAATCTTGAAGCGCAAATTATAACATGTGTTATCCTTTTATAATAAAGGCCTTTATTGTCTCCATGGTGCTCTTTAGCTGATATTTTATGAGGAATACCGCATCATTGTAGATCTTATCGCCGTATTTAATGTGCTCAAGCAGAGGATAAACGTACTCTTCTGTCTCCTCCACATAGGAAATTATCTTTTCTCTTGAAAACGCCAGTGACATCAGACTCACGTTGTTACATCTGTCGAGAGCTTTAACTATGGAAGCTGTACTATCAGAAGAAATACCGACGTAATAACGCTTCTTTTCGGCGTCAGTACCGCTGTAATTCTCGGGTTTGGTAAGAAGTGCCACAGAGTGCCTTACAGGCTCGGAAAAGGGCAGATTTTCAGGTTTTACACCACAATCTTCGCATACATCGTGCAAAAGAACCGTAGCCAGAACCTGATCGTTTTTGATACCCATAGCATGGGCATGACACGCCATCATAAGAGGATGGGTGATATATGGGATATGTTCCTGGGTAAAAGGACTCGTTTTACGGGACTGTCCTGCATGCCTGTCCCTGGCATAATAGAGTGCCTCATAGGTCTCTGTGAGGTTCTCTTCAATAGCATTTCCCATAAGACGTGTAAACATGTGATCCTCAGAAAAAATCTTCTCTTTGAGGATCCATGCCGGCTTTTCTGAATCCATATTTTTCACCTCTATAAACATCAGATAATCTGCTTAAAGGGTACAGAAAAAGCATACCACACATTGTAGAAATTTGTGCGGTATGCTTTTATTAAATCTTTATTATCTCAGGGCTGTTTTTTCAATTTTATAAAATCACAGTCGTTATTATCACCGTTTTATTTATACTTTTTTGACGATATTTCGAACCCAAATTCCTTTTTTAACAAGAACAAATCCTATTGCACTCTTGATAACTTCCAATGCGCAAACCGTGAAATATACTTCAACTACCGGCATTTTTGTGTGGTATGCAAGTATTCTTGCAACTACTACGGAAACAGTCCATACATAACAGCTGTCAAAAAGGAAAGTCACCAGTGTCTTTCCGCCGGATCTCAGTGTAAAGTAAGCTACGTTTGCGAAAGCATTAAGGGGCATTACTATCGCAACTACGCGGATAAACTGTGTTGCCAGCTCTTTAATGGCAGGCTCTGTGTTATAGAACCTGGGAACAATGGGCGATACCAGGAATAAAAGCCCGCCCATTACAAAACAGCTTAAAACACTCAGCGTAGCCATTCTCCAGGCATCTCTTCTGGCATTTACAAAGTGCTCCGCGCCAAGCTCCTGTCCGACCACGATCGATGTGGAATTACCAAGGGACAGGAATACTTCGTTAAATATCTGAGCAATGGTGTTTGCTATGTTTAGTGCAGCAATTACCTCGATACCTCTGATGGAATAGCACTGCATCAGCACTGCCTGTCCCATACTCCATAGGAACTCATTTGCAAGCAGCGGCAGTGATTTCGTAACTATTGGCCATATAAGTTCAAGGGGAATAACAAAATGACTGTATAATCCCTCTAAAAATGCATAATCGCTCTTTTTCCTGTGTGCCACGATGGTAACTATTCCCATCTCAACGAATCTGGAAATCACCGTTGCTATGGCTGCACCTGCTACGCCCAACTTGGGAAAACCGAGATAACCGAAGATAAGAAGCAGGTTGAACACAAAATTTACCGCCATGGCTGACATGCTTGCGATCATGGGAAGTGTTGTTTTACCTGATTCCCTGAGTGTTCCGGAATAAACCTGCGTAATTCCAAAGGGCAAAAGTCCAATCAGCATAATATGCAGGTAGTTTTTAGCAAGACTTAATGTATGTATCGCATCATCAGGCGTAGTGTCCGCTGCTATATAAAGCTTAATAAGCGGCTCCCCTGCTGTAATGAAGACTATCAGCGCTATCGCAGTAATAACAAGTGCTATTATTGTCTTAAAACGCATGGTATAGCGAACACCTTCATAATCCCGGCGTCCAAAAAACTGTGTGCCGTATATGCCGGCACCGGCAAGGGCTCCCCAGATGCAGAGCATCTGAACAAACATAAGCTGATTTACAATAGCCACTGATGACATGGCCAGCGTACCGACCTGTCCTACCATTATGTTATCAAGAAGTCCAACTACATTAGAGAGTGTGTTCTGAATGATCATTGGAACCACAACCATGGCTACTTTACGATAAAATGAAGGCTCTCCCATCACACACTCTTTAAATGAGAGCTTTACCTTTAATGATTCTTCTGCTGTAAGCATTATTCCTCCTAATATCTATATCCACACATATCCGATAAGTAGAGGCCTATAGCTCTCAGCTTATTCGTATATATTAATTTCCGTCTCCCTTAAGCTCTTTTAAAGCGTCTTCGGAATACTTCTCAAAAATACCCGTAAGCTCTGAATAGTCCTCAGCTGTGAGCTTATCCTGGGCATACTCCATAAGTCCTTCTACGTCTTTATTATCAACATAAGACTGAACATCCCCTATTGAATCCAAAGACATATTATCAATAATAATCTCAGTTACCTTTTCCTTATCCTCTTCGGATACGCTGTCCATTATCTTCTGAACATCCTCGGCTTTATCACCGCCGTACTGTTTAACAGCCTGCTCAACTATGGTCTCGGCTATACCGGCAACTGCTTTTTTCTTAATGTCATTTCCAATCTCGGTCAAAGGATTGGCTATTTTTTCTTCTGAAGCATCTGTGGTCGCCTCTGTACTCTCTTGGCCATTTATCAGCGATGATGCCTTTTTCGCAATATCAGCTCTGTAGAGATATATGCCACCTATGGCCAGAACGACAGCCAACGTTGCCACAAAAGTTTTGACGATTTTCATAATATTCTCCTCTGTTTCTCTTGATCTGCGCGAAAATCCGGTGAATGTCACGCCATATTCTTACCAAATATCCATAATAAACCGTTTCAAGGCATTGAAAAACCCCGGAATACAAAGTACTCCGGGGCGTTAAGTTCATGATCTTAATTATTTCTTGTTTACAAGATCCTTCAGAGCCTTACCAGCCTTGAACTTCGGAGCGATAGAAGCAGGAATCTTGATGGTAGCACCAGTCTGAGGGTTCTTACCAGTTCTAGCTGCTCTCTTTGTGGTCTCAAATGTACCAAAGCCAACAAGCTGAACCTTGTCCTTCTTCTTAAGTGTCTTAGAAACAACGTCTACGAAAGCCTTTACAGCCTTCTCAGAATCCTTCTTGGAAAGACCTGTTTCCTTAGCAATAGCTTCAACGAGTTCTGTTTTATTCATTTTTTATTCCCCCTTTTTTCTAGGTTTATTATGAAACTAAGGCAATTCTACCACTATGTATTATTATGCGCAACGTTTTTATCGGAATTCTGCTACTTTTTTGTAATTATTTTGTAATTTTTGCCCTAATTCTGCTATTATTGTATTAGTAAAACACTTATGGGGGACAAAATATGGCTACAGATAAGAAAAAAAGGGGTCCGCTTCCGGATATTCCGGCTCATCCCGAGGAAGCTACAAAAGAGAAAAAATTACGTGCTGCTCCCGATGAAATAATCGCAAAGGCAGTACATGAAATGATGATGAAAGATCACCCGGAAGAGTGAAATATCCTCTTTCTTACTGCTATTTGAGCAGTTTTATATTTAAGTCCATAATATATCAGCACATCATGATGTCATGATGTGCTGATGTTATGTTGTCTGATTTATACCCCACAACTTCTATATAGATTCCTTACCGCATTGCGATATTCCGAAGGATTTTTTGATACCCTTATTTTGTGAATATATGGCTCTATTTCGCTTCCATCTGTAGTTTTGAAGTTTCCGCCCACATAGAACCAAATCTCCTTCATTTTGTGCATTATAGACTCTTCTGCAGGTATTTCTACCTTATATTCCTTTTCCATGGTCTCTATGAAGCTTCTGAGCTCATCCTGACCCATTGCTTGTCCTGTGACTATCTCTCTTGCAAGTCCCGGATTTGCAACCAATCCTCTTCCAATCATCACTTCCTTGAGATCCGGAAATTCAGAAACTATCCTGTCATAATCATCTTTAGTGAAAATATTTCCGTTGTAGCTTATTGGATTTTTGCTGTTTTCATAAGCCCACTTGAAAATCTCCATATCAGGTTCCCCCTGGTACATCTGAGTCCTGACTCTTGGATGAACTATCACATTACAAAACGGATATTTATTTAAAACAGGAAAAATCTCAAGATATTCCTTTGGGTCCTTTAATCCGATTCTTGTTTTTACAGATAAAGCAGTATGTTTTATCTCCTCGCTTTCAAAAACCTGCGCAAAAAGCTCATCAAGGGCTGCGGGATCTTCAAGCATGCCTGAACCCTTATGTTTGCTCACTACTGTCCCCACAGGACACCCCATGTTAAGATTGACCTCTTCAAAGCCTCTCTCATGCATCTCAGAAAGCGCCCAGATGATTTCATCCGCCTTGTTTGTCATTATCTGAGGAATAAGTCTTCCTTCCACCAAAGCATTGTTTTCCGGGGCAATTTCGCGCATATCGCGCTTTTTAATGGCATGCTGCTTATATACGGATAAAAAAGGCGTATAATACCTGTCTATCCCCTCAGGGAACAATCTGCTGTGTGCATTTCTGTAACAATATATTGTAATGCCCTCCATGGGCGCATAAGAAATTCGCATCTTTTTCCTCTCATTAACAATAAATTATTAAAAAATTATTATTTCGAAACTTACCCTCTTGCAAGTAATAAACAATACATTATAATAGGCATTCAACGACACAAATCTCGGAGGATTTATGGAACTTGATATGACCAAGGGACGCCCGCTCCCTATTATTCTTAAATTCATGCTGCCTATCTTTTTGGGCAATATTTTCCAGCAATTCTACAATATGGTAGATACTATCATTGTAGGCCGTTTTGTCGGTGCTAATGCTCTGGCTGCCGTAGGCTCCACCGGTACGATTATGTTCCTGGTTCTGGGCTTTGCTCAAGGCCTTACTACAGGATTTACTGTGCTTACATCACAGAGCTATGGCGCCGGTGATTCCAGACGAGTTAAGCACAGTGTTGCTAATGGTATCATACTTTCAGCAATTGTGATAGTGCTAACCACTTTGTTAAGTGTTATTGCAATTAATCCGCTTCTTCGCATCATGAATACCCCTGATGACATTTTTACCGATGCTTCAGCGTATATAACAACCATCTGTTATGGTATTGTAGCCAGCGTATTTTACAACCTTTTCTCTGCCTATATGCGCGCAGTTGGAAACAGCAAAACTCCGCTCTATTTCCTCATATTTTCAGCCTGTCTGAACATAGTACTGGACCTTCTTCTTATAGTGGTCTTCAAAATGGGCGTAGTTGGAGCTGCTCTTGCCACCAATATTTCACAGGGAATATCCGCTGTAATGTGTATTTATTACATATATAAGCACATTCCCTCACTCGCACCTGATAAAAACGACTGGCATCTTGTATCTCAGGATACAAGGCATCAGCTTCGCGTAGGTCTTCCAATGGCCCTTCAGTTTGCAATAACTGCTGCAGGAACCATGATAATGCAATCCGCCATCAATCTCTTTGGATCAACAGCCGTGGCTTCATTTACAGCCGCATCCAAGCTCAGCGGTCTTCTTACACAGGAAATGCCTGCAATGGGCGCCGCAATGTCAACTTTTGCCGGCCAAAATTACGGTAATTGTGACTACGCCAGAATAAAAAAGGGTGTTCGCTCATCTATGATAGCCAACACCGTTTACGCTCTTATAGCTGCAGTAGCCGCTAATTTATTGCTGCCTACAGCACTGGGACTGTTCTTCTCAGGAAATACATCCGTGGCTGAACTTTTGCCCTGGGCGAGACCATACATACAAATTTCGTCAGTATTTTATGTTCCGCTCAGCTTTATATTCATATTCAGAAATGCCATGCAGGGATGCGGTTATGGCTTCCTTCCAATGATGGGCGGAGTAATAGAATTATTTGCTCGCATGATATCCGCAATCATAGCTATGAATATCAAGAGTTATCCTCTTGCCGTAGCCTGTGATCCCATCGCCTGGATGGCAGCCGCAGTATTCACCTGCGTATGTTATATCTACGTTATCAAAGATATTCAAAGAAGATTTAGTAATCGCGCAAAACCGCAAAATGCCGTTTAAAATCTCCACAAGTTTTTGGTCATCATGATTTCATCATGATAATTACCATCCATAGTTTTAAATGCCTGAGGGATTTGTCCACAATCGACAAATCCTTTATTTTTGTACAACCTCAGGGCTCTGGCATTATCTGCGAAAACGCTGAGCTCCAGTCTCTCATATCCAAGATCTCCTGCACATTTTATTGCCTTATCAAGGAGATGCGCGCCAAGTCCAAGATTCCAAAATTCTTTACGAACTACGATTTCTGCCGATGCTCTGTGCCTGGTTTTAAAGGTTAATCCTACCGGGCTTACCGAAGTTATGCCGATCACTCTGTCACCGTCGAATATCCCAATCATTATAAGGTGTTCAGCTCTTAAGTAATTTCCGATGATTTCTCCCTCTTTTTCCGGTGAATTCTCTATTTCATAGGGATATCTTGTAAGGTAGATGGTTTCACCTGCCACATCCCTTCTAAAAGCAAGAACTGCTTCTGCATCTTCCCTCTCAGGAGATCTTAAGACATATTCCTGCTCATTTTTTGTTGTGATTTTCTCTTCCTCAACACGCATTATATTTCTCCCCAAAAACTACTAAGAAAGTCCTTTTTGCTATTTGTATTGTCCCCATTTGCTACCTCAAATAGTGTTTTTGATTCATGTAGGACTTAATTGTATTTGTAACAGTACATAAAATAAGCATTTTTCACGCATCCCCAAAAACTACCTGAAAAAACCGACCTGTTTTCGATGATTTTTCTTGTTTTTTCGCTGACCAAATCGGTCAAAATGGCTTATTTAAGGCTTTTGTTACTCTTTTCATATTATAGCATAGAAAAAGGGGCGTCGCCCAGATGATTGAATCATCTAAAGCGACAACCCCTAGAATTCAATTTTTTATGCGAGGCTTGCAAATACATAATCATCAGCTTCAACTCTCTCTGCTGAAAGATCGATTCCTGTAAGGATATCTGCCATATGCTCAGCGAACTGTGCATGTCCCTCAGCTGAAAGGTGTACTCCGTCGAATGCAAGATCAAGATCCCATTCACTGGCATCTGCGAAGAATATTCCAAATTCCTGAGCAATTATATCAAGCTCTGTACTGAGTCTCTTGCGCTGTGCCTCTGCTTCTTCCAAGTTTTCTTCCATATGAGGAAGTATTGCAGGAGGTGCTATAAGAAGAAATCCTGTCTTATTATCAACAAATTCTGTTCTGCCCAGCTGTCTCTCGATAAAATCTCTGATTTTTCCGGCAACAACATCTGCGTCCGGTTCTGACATATTGAGGAGATCATTGGTACCAAGCATTACAGCGAATAAATCCAGCGGACTATATTCTAATACTGATTTATCCAGTGAAAGAAGCGAATACGGATTATCGGGAACTACTCTACCATTCATACCATCAGCATAGACTCTCCATTCACCATACATCTTCTTTGAAAGGTTATCTGTCCATCTTTCATTTTCCGGTAGGCGGCCACCCATCATCCCGCGAGGATCAAATCCATAGGTGTTAGAATCGCCATAAAATAGTACTTTTTTCATTCTGCTCACCTCTTTCTCTCAGTGTTTGTCCTATTCCACACAAACAATATATCATAAAAGCTATAAATAATCCGTATTTTAATAGTTTTTTTATGGTTTTCAGTGTTTTTTCCGAAATTTTTCGTGGATTTATTGATTTATACAATCAAGTGTGATATCGTTGACTACGAATTTTTCTTTTTTTAAGAAAAAAATTTTTACAAGGGGGATGCGCTAAGCGCAATAGAACTATGACTAAAGATATTACAGTAAGTCTCGAGGATGCAGATCAGATCCGCAATTTTATCCAGATGAACACATCATCAAACTGTCAGGTAGATGTAAGAAGCGGTCACAGCTACATTGATGGAAAGTCTATTATCGGCCTTCTCTCACTCAATCTACTGAAACCGCTTAATGTTTCTCTTATTGGAGATTCTAAAAAGATCACTGCTCTTATACACCGCTACGAAGAGTGCCATTTATTAGCAGGCTGATCAATTATCAAGTAAGTCTTCTTCACTATAATTGAAGGAGCTTTGAACGTACTTACCGACTATAGAGCTATTGCCCAAACCGGCAGCTTTATAGTCGTTTTTTATTGCTGAAATCATCCAGCCAACAAAATTATCGATATTTTTGGATTTTTTGGATAATTCATAGGCTGCTTTTACCTTATCTATATCGTAATCTGCAGCTTCTGCTATAGCTCTTATCTCAGAGAATTTAATCTTCTGATCGATAATATCCTGAATCTGATCCATTACTTCCATTGAATCAATAACAGTTGTTTTATTTGCCTTTTCTTCGACTATATCAGATTTCTTAACTTTAGGATTAACATCAATAATGAATCTAATATTGACTACTTTTCCACCTCTTCCTGCTTTAACGGGTTCATAATCAAACCAGATACTGGTGGTCTCATTAAGCTCTTTTTGCGCTTTGTCCAGGGCGAATTTCTTAAAATTTCCAAATGTTTTCAATTTTCCGGCGCCGTCAAGCTTATCTGCCTGCTTCTCAATCTTGTCGTAATCAGGATTACCCTTCTTCAAAGCACTGATAATCTCAGGATCTGCCTGTGAATCGATAATTCCAAGTCTGAGCTTAAGATCAGTAAGATGATACTGAACATAATAGGGGCCGGGCCTCTTCGTAATGGCTCTCTGCCTATCCATTTCAGCCTTAAGAATCTCATATAATCTAAATGAATATACACTATTAAGCTGTACAGCCTCTGCAAGGCTCAAAACTGTATAATTACTCTGAAGATTGGTAAGATATGGGGTTATTTTATTGTTATATCTTACGTTAAGAACACCATTTTTGAAGGAAGCATCCGTAATTACGTTGATTGCTTCGATCTCCTGGGTCTCATCATTGGAATAAATGATTCGCCAATCCAATATAGATGGTTTATTCTTCGCCGGTTCTATGGCGGACTTAATATGTTCATAGAAAGAACCGCCCTTAACTCCGAAGATTTTCTTAAGATCTGTACCATATATATTAGCTTCCAGGGTATTATCATCGGGATTATGCTCCGCTTTCGCTATACTGACAGCAAAAAGCTTCTGAACAAGAAGTGTTGATCTTCCCTTGGAATTAATAAGTGTATTTGCTTTTCTGTACTGTTGTGTGGATAAAAAACTTTTAATAGCAGTTGTTTCTTCTTCCATCTGCTGCTTAGATTTACGCCCCAAAACTATCTCCTTCTCCCTAATAAACAATTATTCATACCTAATTAGTACTAACTTATTATAAGTCCATTCTGACACAAAGTAAACAAAAATCCCTCGTTTTATATATATTATACCTAATTATTTATAATATGTCCCTCTGAACTAATAAGTAATGTAATATTGTGCGTTATATTATTGTAATAACGTAATTTCATGTTGACTAATTAAGTCAAATGCAAAATTGACCGGTGCAGTACCGTCATTATTCTCTCCCCCAAAACTACTAAGTTGTATTGTAATCTCCCTATTTACTACTAACTAAACCCAAAATATTCCCTTTTTCTACTAAGTAATGGCCTTTATGTACCCAATTACTACTATCTTAGCCTTTATTGAACGTTTTCCGGTCAATGAGAAAATGCGTATTCATGCCCTATCGCTACCTGAAAGGATCTTTCATCCTAATTTACGTTCCCAAAAACTACTAAAATAAAAAAATGATTCCCTTTTTCTACCTTAAAAAATTCTGGATATTCTATTTCCTCAGTATTTATGCGGCTTTCCTCGTTGAACTACTTTCGCTGAAAAAGTACCCAATTTCTATCATTTAATACCAGATTTCTTACTTACAATCCCAAAAACTACTAAGAAAAACGCTAAAAATACCCCTTTTTCTACTTTCTAGCACCATTTCTGAATAAATAATTATCCTTTTAGGAACCATTTTTCTAATATCTTTCCCCATATCTATGCTAAAATTTAACCCCAAAACTAGATAACTTATACACAATTGCTATATAAAAAGGACCTAAAAACCGCGTATTTATCACGTTTTTAGATCCTCTAATAATAATTAATAATATGTTGTTAATTAATTAATACTGTTTAAACAACAATGTCTGTTAAAAATTTAATTGATCCATAAAGGACTTATATTTAAGGTATAATTCTTTATTTTTCTCGTAATCCTGTTCAATAAGGTTACTAATATATTGCTGATAAGAAATCTTACCTGATTGTGTCATAAAATCAACGTATGATCTAAGCTCTCCCAGTCTGATATGAAGAACACCACTGCTCTTTTCATCAGGTACAAGCGGGATTGCCTTTTTGCTTGTATGTTTAACCGGTGCAGGCTGTTCCTGAACAGGTTCCTCAGCAATAACTAAAGGCTCTTCAACAATATTAACGGGTGTATTAATAATTTGTTCCTGAGGTTCCGGTTCTGCTACAACCTGAGGTGCTGTCTGTACTTGCTGAGGTTGCTCTACTACCGGAGTCGGAGCTGGCTGCTCTACTACCTGAGGCTGTGGTGCTACAGGAGCCGCTTCAACAGGTGTTTCAATAACAGGTGTATTTGTAGGAGCCGGCTTAGATGCTGGCTTTGCAGGTGCCTTCTCAACTACTGGCTTGGGTTCATTGACCTCTTCGGTCGACGGTGTTGCACCTACCATATTCTGAAAATTTCTTGCCATTGCATTCTGAAGATTCTTTTTCATTATGCTTCTCCTTTCAGAAATTCATCTACAAATTCATCATAATCCTTGGTTGCACGTGCTGTTGGTGCATAATCAAACAATGACTGATTAAGTGTCTGAGACTCTTCTACTGCTACATTCTGATGAATTTTGGTCTCATATACCTTAATTTCGTACTCTTTGGCCAGCATTTCGATACCTTCGAGCCAAATATTCGCATTGTTGGTATTTCTGGTATTAGTTACAAGAATACCTGCAACATCCAGTTCAGGATTGTTTAATCTCTCAGACATTACTGAAATCCATGAAAACAGCATATTTGCACCGTTTGTAGCAAAAGCTTCAGGTGTCATGGGAACTACTATTTTATCTGTAATAGCAAGGACATTCTGAGTGATTAAAGCCAATGTAGGGCTACAATCGATAATACAGAAGTCATAAGTCTTATTAAGCTTGTTTAATGCCCTTTTAAGCATGAATTCACGTGATGTAACGCCAGAATAGTCAAGATCTGCTGATGTAAACTCAATACCACCTATAATAAGGTCTATATTGTCGCCTACAGGAATGAGTGTTTCGTTGATATCTGCGCCTGCCTCGCCCTTTTCTGTCTTAAATACGTCAGAAAGTGTAGCTGCAGGTATATTATAAAGATCAATTCCGGCTGCCTGGCTAAGATTTTCCTGCGGATCTGAGTCAATCATAAGGACTTTATAGCCTCTTTTAGCCAATCCGGCCGACAACGCATAAGTAGATGTGGTTTTTGCAACTCCACCCTTTTGGTTGCAAAATGCAATTATTTTCATACTTCCTCCCATAAAAACTAAATATTGTCCTGTTACATAGTAACATTGATGAAAAGCTGTGTAAAGATATTTATATCATGATAACAAGAAAACATTGTAAAAAAGTTTCATTATATATAAGTACACAAATATATTTATAAAAATAGATAAGTATATTAATGTATTAATATATTAGTAAATAAAGATATAAATATATAAGTAAATAAAGATATAAATATAATATGATAATAATATATCACGATAAAAATATAAACATAGATAATGTTATATATAGACAATAGTATAATAATACAATACTACAATAATATAATGATATAAAGACATCAAATAAATAATGATGGCGAAATATCATAATATAAATATACTTATATAATAATATAGCGATATAAAATGATGAAATGATACTGAATATAAATACATCAAAACAACATAACATCATTGTATTTTGATATTAGTTTTCTGATGGAAGCGAATGTATAATGACATCATGATGTATAGATGTAACGATTATAGCACAATAAAATAAATGGGCCAAATTGACATGAATGAGCCAGTAAAAAACAAAAATACGCAATAATTATGATGTAATGACATCATGATAGATGCAATATAAACATCATAAAGTATTCTTTGAGTTATAATCGAGCATATATAGTACATATTTGTTGCTCTGCTGTTTTGAGATAAATAAAGAGATCAGCGGTCCATCTGGACGCTATAAAGGAGCAAAATTGATATATAAACATAGAAATAACATCACATAATGATGTCATGATGTAATGATGTGCATATAAAATATAATGCTTAAATACATCAAGACATCAATATATCATGAAGTAATTATGTTATAACAATATCAAAATAGATACATCATGTTATAAAGATATAGTAATATACATATATCAATATATTAATAAATCAGAAATCAATGATGTAGAGATATATATGTAAAATGTTTTAATTATATAATGATAACAATATATAAGTATATAAATAAATATATAAATCATATTATTATGATGAATTAGAATATAAATGAAAATATACAATAATATCATTATATAAAAATATAAATATAGTAATATTTCAAAATAAAAATATATAAGTAAATAAAAATATCATAATATAATTATAAATAGATATTTTATTATCAAAATATAAATGTATTTATATAATATTAATTCAAAATACAAATATATTTATATAACAAAATGAATAAATATATTGCGGTTTAAACAACGTGATGATATAATATAAATATATTAATTTATCATTTATATGAGTCAATTATTTGGCTGTAAAAACAGGATAAAATCCGCAAAAAAATCCTGAAAAAAATCACAGGATTTGCCCTGATTTTTAAATAAGATTTCTGGGGGCCAGGTGAGTTAGATCCAGGGTAGTGAAATTCATAGAGAAAATTTAGAAAAAAATCGTGAATTTTGCACAGAAATTTAAGAAGAAAACAGTATTCAATATTTTCATAATTGCATACAATTAAAACACTTTGCTTTGAATAACGTTAGTTATAATTATATCTAGCTTGGAAATTATATAAGTATCAAAATTATTGTATTGTGTTTTACTTAACTATGAATAATATTGACCATATCAGACAATGAGTAATAATATCGTATGATATTATTTGTACATAGATATAATCTAAACAAAAGAGTACTATAATAAATATTAATACATACATAAATGAACAGTATATTCCATTGACTTTAATAGTCATTGGATTTTTTTATGCAAATATTGTACAAAAGGGGATTAGTGATGCATGAGCTTAGCTACATCCTGGATATCATAAATTCTGTCCAGGAAGTGAAAGAAAAAGAGAATTTATTAGAAATAAAGAAGATCATAGTCGATGTAGGACAAATGAGCGGCGTGGTGCCGTTTTATTTACATAAATACTATGATGAGGCCATAAAAGGGACCTTTTTGGAGCATACAGAGCTAATTACTAATGAAGTAGAAGTAAAAATATTATGTGAAAGCTGTGGAAAAGAGTATACTCCTGACAAAGAAAATCGATATAGATGTCCTGCCTGTGGTGAACGAAAAGGTAAGTTGATCCAGGGTAAGGGTATTATAATTAAAGAAATAGTAGTAGAAGATGACGATAACATGCATGAATAGAAGTAAAAGACATTAATTAATGTGAAATAATTGTGGTAAATGACTAAGATAATATAAAGAAACAGCAGGAAAAGGTGATAATAATAATCAGACAGAATATATATACATCGATATAACAATAGAGAACGATGAATAGATGTACATATGACAATATTGAATGATATATTGATTCATATGTATCATGATTACATGATGTGATGATGTCATTATATATAGTTACAAAGGCATCATAGTTTAGAAATATTTATGAAATGCAACGAAATTTTATCATTTTTTAATTGTTTGAACGACGATAAGGCGTTTTCTTTTCCGAATTGTATGATAAAATAGAAAATGTATTTAAGAGAATTACCGGAGACGGAAATTACCTAAATCTAATCCGGAATAGAAAATATGGAGGTTCAAAATGGCTAAGAGAATACTTATTACAGATGATGCCGCTTTTATGCGCATGATGCTGAAAGACATTCTGACTAAGGGCGGATACGAGATTGCTGGTGAGGCCGAGAATGGCAAGATAGCAATCGACAAGTATAATGAGCTTAAGCCTGATCTTGTAACTCTTGATATTACCATGCCGGAGCTTGATGGAATCGGTGCTCTTAAAGGAATTAAGGCAGCTGATCCCAACGCTTGCTGCATTATGTGCTCTGCAATGGGTCAGCAGGCAATGGTTATTGAATCAATTCAGGCCGGTGCGAAGGACTTTATTGTTAAGCCGTTCCAGGCAGACCGTGTACTCGAGGCTGTTAAGAAAGCTATAGGCTGAGTACAAAACCAAGTGAAGATTAAGAGCCTAGGATCCTTGTGATTCTAGGCTTTTTGTCATGTTATAAATATTACATAAACACAATATAAACATATAGTTAATTAGCATCTATGCAATATCTTGTGAAAAAATATTTTTGAAACAAAATGGCTTAACAAAGGGCTTTTTGTCAGATGTTAAATATGTTCAAGTAAATAGCACTAATATTTTTTATGTATACACCGATATAATAATTAGCAACGGAAAGCTCCTGTTTCCATGGATGGGAAACGACATGGAAACAGGATTTTTTTGCCCTTTTTTAGGGCCGTTGCAGTGATCAAAGGATGGATCGCAAGCTTGATAACCATAGAGAAGACTGCCAGGCTGCCCCCTGGCAGTCTTCACGTTTATAATTAATTAGACGGCGAAAATTAGGGAATAATACAGATTGTTAAGTGTTGTTTTTATGGAAAAATCGCATAAATAGTGCATTTTTCAGAAACTATGATAGAATATCCTTTAAGAAAAAAGGAGGAGTCAGATAATGGGCAGTATATTAGACAAGTATCAACCCGGAAAAACAGTATTATCCTGTGAAATTTTTCCGCCGAAAAAAGAGGAAGAATTCCTTAATATACAAAGTAAATTAGACAAAATCAGTGAGATCGGACCTGATTTTATAAGTATTACATATGGAGCCGGAGGTTCTAATGCCGGTAAGGCAGTTGAGATTGCCAATTATGCTAAAAATTCGGCCAAATTAGAGGTTGTTTCTCATATAACCAGTGTTGGATTCACAAAAGAGAAATTAGACGCAGGATTGGCCAAATTTAAAGAAATCGGTATAGATAATGTGCTTGTACTTCGAGGAGACAGACCTAAGGCCATGACCGATGAAGAGTTCGCTCAGAGGGATTTCCTTCACGCAAGCGACATGGCACAGTACATCAAATTGGCAGGCATGGATTTTACCATGGTTGGTGCATGCTATCCCCACAGACATCCGGAAGCAGCTTCTGATGAGATTGATGTAATGAACACCAAAATAAAAGTTGACTGTGGATGTCAGGTACTTATATCGCAGTTATTCTTCGATAATAGCTACTTTTTAAGGCTTATTGATAAATTACATGACCTTGGTGTAAAAGCGCCTGTATCGGCCGGAATAATGCCAATTACAAGCGCAAAACAGCTTGGTACCACAGTAACATTATCAGGAACTACTGTTCCTGAGGAATTATCATCTATTATTTCCAAATACGGTGAAAATCCTGCAGAAATGAGAAAATACGGTGTAGACTACGCAATCAGACAGGCACTGGATCTCAAGGAGAGAGGAGTAGACGGTATACATCTGTATATCATGAATAAGCCGGAGCTTGCTGAAGAGATGTTTGCAGCACTTAGATAAAAAACGAACGCCATTCTCTATAACTGCTATAGAGAATGGCGTTAATTAATTAATAAATCAATACTCTGTCGGGTCGAATTAAATCGTATTTACAGATTTGTGAATTTCTCAGTAGTATCATTAAGCTGCTCAGTAACTTCAGTGTTTTTATTGATAGCTTGTGATATTTTTTTGATACCACCAACAATTTCGTTGGAACTTTCTGCGGACATTGAGATGGCTTTTGAGCTCTCACCGATGGAATTAGTAATAGCTTCGATGGATTCTACCATCTCAGTCATAATCTCGTTAAGGTTGTCTGCCTTAGATGAGAAGGATGTTAGCATATCGTCCATAATATCCGCTGTATGCTCATATTTTTCCCCTGTATTAACGAATTCATCATAATCATCAAGGACAGTTCCATTGATGTAATCAAGGGCATCCTGAGCGTTTTTAGCAAGGGCATTAACGGCATCTGTAACTTCATTACTGATATCCTGAATATTTGCAGCTGTCTGTCTGCTGTTATCTGCCAGGGAGCTGATCTCTGTAGCAACAACAGCGAATCCCTTGCCGGCTTCACCGGCTCTTGCAGCCTCGATAGAAGCGTTCAGAGCAAGAAGATTGGTCTGTGATGCAATATCCAGAATGACTTTGGTAAGTTCGTTGATCTGACTAACCTTTTCAGAATCCTTAACTGATTTTGTAAGGGTATCTGAAAGTTGTGACATTTGCTGGCCTGCATCAGATTTTTTGTTGGTTACGCGAAGCTTAAGCTCGTTAGCTTCCTGTTTAATTGTAATGGCGGTTTCAGTACCTTCTGCAGCCTCATCAGTGATAGCCTGTACTGCGTCTTTAACAGAGTCAACCTTTCCGTTGATTGATCTTACTGTATCGGCAAGAGTCTCCATATTTGCGGAAAGCTCTTCAAGAGCGGCGGATGTGCTTGTTACGTTATCATCAGCAACCTGGAGCTGAGAAGCAACTTCTTCTGAAGACGATGTCAGAATCTCGGAACCGTTTCGTACATCGCGCATGATTAGCTGTAATGTCTCGATAAAATGATTGATACCGGTCGTTATGAAAAGCAATTCTGACTTGGTCTTAGTCTTGATTCTGGCTGTAAGATCACCATTTCCGGCCTCGATATTTGTAATCATTACGTTAACTTCATCTGCAATATTTCGGATCTTTCTTACAATATTCTTGTAGCTTATTAAGAAGTTGAGGATAAGTAGTACCAAAGTAATGATAATACCGATCATAGCAAGTAAATTACCGCTTTGTAACAGCTGATTCATGGTAGTCTTTGTATTTGATGCGGAATCTTCAATTGCCTGATCCAGAGTCTTGGTGGAGTGGAATATGGCAATTTTCTGTATCTCAGCCTTGTCAAAGAGCACTTTGTACGCTGAATCCTTATCGCCTGCATCGCACTTTGCTATAGCATTGTCGATAAGTGCAATGAGTCTTGAATACTGAACAGTTATTTCATCAATCTGGGCGGTAGCCTCTTCATTATCTTTGTTTGCAAAATCCTGCTTTAATAATTCGATATCGGCAGTAACTGCCTGCTTTACGGCATCAATCTGAGGCTTTAAAGCTTCTTTTGTTTCATCTGCATCTGCCGAGATATAGCCTGTTGTCTGATCATAAAGTGACATTACATCTGATTTAAGCTGCGCCTCATGCTGTGTCAGTGCCATCATCGAGTCAAACATAGAAATACTGCTGTTTGTCGACTTTTTCATGGATGTCATAACAAGTGCTATTACACAGATGAATGCTACCAGCATCAGGAGATTCAGAGCGGATAGCTGAAATAAGATAGAATTGAATTTACTGACTTTTACATTTGTATTATTTTCCACAATCCTCACCTCCTCTTATAATTTTGAGTACCATTCGGTAGCTATATCCTTAAGTTCCTGTACAAATCCTGCAGCATCGGTAGTTCCGGATGCGTAATTGAAAAATGCGAAGGAAAAACCGTTCTGCCCAAGGCCCTCAGGCATATTCATCCAATGCCAGTTAGAAGTTTTCCCTGCTGAAATATAGCTGGAAATGACTTTAGCAAAAGGATCAGATGCGACATATTTACAATCCTTGAAAGGACTTACAAAACCCGCCTTTTCTACAAGTATCTGCTGAGCGCTGTCTTCTGAGCACCACTGGAGGAAAGCCTTGGAGGTTTCTACATCGCCTTCCTTTATTACAGCCCACCAGGAAGGAGCACTTGTAAGGATTGTGTCCATTCCATCCTGGAAAGCGTAAGGAAGCATTCCTACTTCAAAATTACCGGCTGCGGCGTAGGCTTCGGAATCATCGCCGGTCATTGTGGCACCTATCCAGGAACCCTGTGTAACAAAGGCATATTTGCCGGAAGCAAATCCAAGTACCTGATCGTTGTAAGCAGGCTGTGTAAGGACTGCAGCATCAGAATACTGATTGAAAAGACCAATCATTTCTGCATATGCATTTATTCGGTCTTCGTCGAACTGGCCGCCGTTATTTAAAAGATCAATATATGTTGTATCTGTTCTGGCAAGACCTGAATCTATATATGCGCCCATAATGTGGTTTCCTGCGGACCAGCCAACCTCTGTAGGCTCAGCGCAGTAACCGATTACAGCAGTAAGACCAAGCTCACTCTTTTTTGCATCCAAAGTTTCAAAAGCAGCCTTCATACTTTCAGGGCCTGTTATTGTGGCAGGGTCAATACCTGCTTTATTTAGAATGTCAGCGTTATAAGCAAGGCCTATTGCCTCAGTTGTGTAGGGGAAGCCAATAACTCCGTATGTGGAATTGGAATAGGCTGCGTCAGTTCGTGAAGCCCAGTTCTGATCGCTGAGATCAACCAAAAGACCGTCCCAGTTTTCAAAACCTGATGCCTCACAGGCTATAATGTCAGGCATTTGATCTGAGAGGTAGTATCCCTTCAGAGTAGCCTGTGCATCGACGCCTGACTGAACGCTGACCACATTTACTGTAATCCCGGTTTCTGCCTTATATTGAGCAGCAAGCTCTTCAAGCTGTGCAGAAACCTCACTCTTTATATTAAGGAGAGTTATCTCCTTACCTGAATTATCTACTTCTTCTGATACTTCTGACTCTGCTCCTTTTCCGCAACCAGAAGCCATAAAACATAGTAAAATAGCGGTAATCAGAGCAATTAGTTTATTAAACTTCATTTTCATAAACCTCCGATTCATGAATATACTACGCCTACATAATTATTATAGGTGTCTTATAGTCATACCACCTAATAAAAAGTTTATTAATAAATAATATAGCGTGAATAAAATGATGACGAGATACAAAAATATAATGATGTCATTACATCAAAACAGCACAAAAATAAAAACAAATCGCAACTGAAAAATTTAATCAACACTTGTGTCTAATCCGCATAAATACTATAATTAGACTTGTTTTGCAGAGTGGCAAAATAGAAAGTGTATTAGAAAGTTGAGGACTTGAATATGAAATTATCAGAGATGCCATACAAACGTGTGGATATGGATGAAGTGAAAAGCTTTTTTGATAAACTGATCGCTGACAGCAAGGCGGCAAAAAGCGGAGAAGAGCAGTTTGAACTTCATAGAAAATACTATGAATTTACCGGAGATGTTTATACTAACATCATCATCGGTGTTTTCAGACATGATATCGATACTACAGAAGAGTTTTATGCAAAAGAAAACGACTATATCGACGAGATTTCTCCTGTAATATCACAGTATGTAAATGAGTATAAAAAAGTGCTTTACGCATCACCTTACAGAGATTATCTGGAGTCAAAGATCGGTAAGGTAGCATTCAAAAACATGGAATTATCAATGAAATCCATTGATGAGAAGATCCTTCCCCTTATGCAGGAGGAAAATGCACTTATTTCCAGATATGACAAGATCATTGCATCCGCAAAGATTCCTTTTGACGGAGAAGAGTACAATATATCCCTGCTTCGCAAATTCCTGACAAACAGCGACAGAGATACCAGAAAACGTGCATGGAAGGCACTTAGTGAGTACTTCTTATCTGTTACAGACGAGATTGATGATATCTATGATCAGCTTGTAAAAAACAGAACAAAACAGGCAAAAGAGCTAGGTTATGACAATTTCATCGAGCTTGGCTACAACAGAATGACCAGAAACTCCTACAGAAGACCTGAGGTTGAGAATTTCAGAAAGCAGGTTAAGGAATCCTTCGTACCTCTTGTTAAAAAGATCCAGGAAAAGAGAAAGGGTCAGATCGGTGTAGATGAGCTTAAATATTACGATAATGACGTATTTTTCAAAAACGGTAATCCGGAACCCACAGGAACACCTGAGGAGATCATGGAAGCCGGACTTAAGATGTATAGGGAGCTTTCACCTGAGACAGCAGAATTCTTCGATTTCATGACTGAGAATGAGCTTTTCGACGTACTTGGCAGAAAGACCAAGAAGCAGGGCGGATACATGAACTATCTGCCAAAGTATAAGGCACCCATAATTTTTGCAAATTTCAACGGAACAAGCGGTGACGTTGATGTTATTACCCATGAGTGCGGACATGCATTCCAGGGCTATGTGACCAGAAATGACGAGATTATCGAGCATAATGACCTTACAATGGAGACAGCAGAGATTCACTCCATGTCCATGGAATACTTCACCTATGGCTGGATGGATAAGTTCTTTGGCGATAGATCAGAGGATTATCTCAAGATGCACCTTCAGGATTCAATAACCTTCATTCCTTACGGATGCATGGTTGATGAGTTCCAGCATATTGTTTATGAAAAGCCGGAGATGACTCCCGCTGAGAGAAAGGCTGTATGGAAGGAGCTGGAGAAGACCTACAGACCCTGGCTTGACTTCGACGGAGACGAGTTCTTCGATGAAGGCGGTTTCTGGCAGAAGCAGGGCCACATCTTCTGGAATCCTTTCTATTACATCGATTATGTACTTGCAAGCGTAGTAGCAATGCAGTTCAAGGTATGGATGGATAAGGATTACAAAGATGCATGGAACCATTATCTTGAGCTTTGTAAGCTGTCTGTAAGCGACTTCTACGAGACAGAGCTTGAAAAAGTTAACTTAAAGAGTCCCTTCAAGGATGGCACCATAGCTGAACTTGCAGAGATGATGGAGTCAAAACTTGACTAATCTGCACGTTTTTTACGATTTTGACGCCTGACTTTGTTTATATGACGCTCAAAATCACCACTATCCAAAAGATTTGCGATTGCCAGCTGTTCCAACGTAGGAACAGGGCATTCGTAGAAGCCTGTCCTTTCCCAAAACAAACTTAGTAGTTTTTGGGGAAGGACCATATAGGCGCATCGGATATAGCTTCCGATAGTTCTTGTAAAAGTATTTATGTATATCACGCGGCCATCTTCGTCCAATGAAAATATCGTTTCCTCAGGCTTTCTGCTGGGGGTAAATTCCGATTCAAAATCATCTTCAATTATTGTTCCGTCACATTTTTTGCTCCATTTAAGGTATTCTCTCTTTTTGGAGGCAGAAGCGGTAACACCGCTGGGAAAGCTCCTATAAGGGGTAATATGCAGGATTTTCATGTCTCCTGACCATAATTCGTCGCTTTCTATTCCGTCTGAGCCAAGCTTAAGCATTCTGATATTTGCTCCGCCGGCGGTGTAAACCTTGGCAATTTTCTGATAGGAAGGGCTTTCCACACCATAAACAATGTCTCTGCCAAAGGTCTGAACTATCAGGCTGTAGAGATATTCTGCGCCGGCGCCTATGATGATCTGATCAGGTGAAACCTTTACACGTCGGCTTCTTTCAAGATAATCAGCTATGGCTGTGCGAAGCTGCGGTAGGCCTGTTTTGGGGGATTTTTCCATGATATAAGGACCGTATTCACTCAGAACGCGGCGAACGGTCTTGGCATAAATAGAGTAGGAAAAACTAAGAGGATTATCTTCTGTAGAGCTTACCGGCGGAATATTTTGAGGAAAAAAAGACCTTCCGGAGCCGGAAGAAGCACCCACATAGATGTCCTTATCATCAAAAGTGACAAAATAACCGCTTTTTTCCTGGGGCATGATATAACCCTCTTCAGTAAGAAGTTCATAAGCATGTTCCACAGTGATAACGCTTACTCCGTGGTTTTCAGCCATTACTCGCTTAGATGGCAGTTTTGAGCCTTTTGTGAAGCGTCCCTCAATAATATCATCTTTGACCTGTTCGTAAATAGTTAGATAACGTTTTTCTTTCTTCATAATCTGGTTATATAAAATTTTCCAAAACTGATATTTTTAATGCTACCAGTTTGATGATATATTAGGTTCAATTTATTAGTCAAGAGAGAAGAATACTCGAAGGAGGAGATTATGAAGAACGAAAAGGTATTAAAAATCACATACGCAGGACTCATGGCTGCACTTTGCTATGTGGGATATGCCATTTTTCCTGCGATTAACGCATCAGGCACAAAGGTTCATGTAGGTAATGCTTTTGTTGTACTCGGCGCATTACTTCTGGGCGGCTTATACGGCGGACTTGCCGGGGCTGTAGGACTGTCAGTTGCTGATATACTCGGTGGTTTTGCAGCCTCCGCGCCCAGAACGTTCATCTGCAAGCTGGTTATAGGACTTGTGGTAGGCCTTGTAGCACATAAGATTGCACATATTTCTGAAGAAAAGAAGAAATCCTATGTATTTAAGTGGTCAATAATTGCAGCAATAGCAGGACTTGGCTTCAACTGTGTATTTGAGCCCGCTCTTAAGTATGTATGGTACACACTTCTTACACCCAACGCTGAGAAGGCTGCATCTGCAATAAGCGCACTTGTAGCGATCACTACTTATGCTACTATCATAAATGCAGTAATTAACTCAGTAATCGCAGTTGTGCTTTACAATGCACTTCGTCCTGCTCTCAATAAAGCAGACATACTTCCCGTTGCAGCACCCAAACAGGTAAAAAAGGCAGGCTGAAAACGGAAAAGCAGCGCTAATAAAATTATCATTTGAGAAAACAAATAAAAGCTGACAGGAGTAAGTCCTTTCAGCTTTTTTGTAATTAATATCACACTTTATATCTATACACTCTGCACTCGTAGGGTCTGTATAATTCCCCTGCATGGCCGCAGTAATTACACAGTATAAGCTCACCCTTTTTACCTTCGTATTCCGTTGGAATCCGCACGGTTAACGTCAAACTGGTAAATGAGCATATAATTAAATATCTGATGTTTTTATATGCGCGCTCGTACACATAGATGAATTTATCCTTGGGATAATACTCCTTATAGCTGCCATATAGCAGTGCTTTTGAGTGCTTTCTAAGGTCTAGGCATTTCCTGTAGAAATTCAGAATGCTCAGCTTATCATTTTCTTCAGCGGCCACATTCACCATTTTATAGTTGGGATTTACGTAAAACCAGGGCCTGACCTTGGAAAAACCGGCGTATTTATGATCATTCCACTGCATGGGAGTTCTGGCAGAATCTCTGCTTGATAGATGAATTCGGTGCATACGTTTAGATGTCTTTTCCTTCAAGTGATAGGTATGATAGTTGGTTTTAGAGGAAACATCCACGTACTGATGGATAGATCTAAGACGTATATTTGTCATGCCGATTTCCTGCCCCTGATAGATAAAAGGCGTTCCTCGCTGGAATAGGAAGCTTGCTGCCAGCATAGTTCCGCTTTCTCTCCAGTATTTTTCACTGCCATATCTGCTGATGATTCGCGGGTGGTCGTGATTTTCCAGGTAAAGTGAGTTCCAGGCTTTTCCTGCAAGGGCGTACTGCCACTTTGAAAAGGCTTTTTTTAGCTTAACCAGGGAAAAAGGACGGTGCACGTATTCGGTATATACACAGTCCGCCATCATGTGATCGAAGGATATCATCATATCCAGGGATTTTGTGGGGCCTGTAAGGTATTTAAGGGCAGAATTCACCGTGGTCATGGGCCCTTCACCAATCTGGAAACAGTCGTATTCGTTGCAGACCTTGCGGAACTGTGCCATATACTCGTGGATATGAGGGCCATCCTTGTAGTGAGGCATACCGTTTACCGCAGGAATAAAGGGCAGGCCATTGGGAAGCCCCTCTTTTTTGGAGATAAAGTTAATGACGTCTTCTCTGAAGCCGTCCACACCCATATCAAGCCAGAAGCGCATTATGGACTCAACTTCTTCACGCACTTTTGGGTTATCCATGTTAAGATCAGGCTGCTTTTTAGCAAAAATATGCAGATAGTACTGACCACGCTGCTCGTCATATTCCCAGGCTTTTCCCTCGAAAAGACTATCCCAGTTATTTGGCTCATCACGCCAGATATAATAATCGCTATAGGGGTTATCTTTGCCCTTTCGGCTCTCCTTAAACCATGGATGCTCGTCAGATGTGTGATTTACCACAAGATCCATGATAATCTTAAGGCCAAGAGAATGGGCTTTTTCGAGAACCTTTTTGAACTGATCAAGGGTTCCGAAATCAGGATGAATATCCTTGTAATCTGAAATATCGTAGCCGTAGTCGGCATTGGGGGATGGATAAACCGGTGAAAACCAGATTCCATCCACTCCAAGTGATTTTACGTATTCAAGCTTGTCATAAACTCCATACAGATCACCGATACCATCGCCGTTTCCATCAGCGAAGCTTCGAACCCAGATCTGATAGAAGCTCATTTGCTTATACCAGTCTTTTTTATATCCTTCAGTTTCTCCCATTTAAGCTACCTCCGAATTTAGTCCCCGCAACACCCAAAGCAGGCATAAAGCGGGCAAATATCATTCTTCGCTATCTTTTTTAGAGAAAAAATCCTCGATATTATCTCTCATTTCTTCGATGTTTTCTTTGATGCCATCTCTCAGATCATCCATGTTGTCTTTGAAATCTTCGATATTTCCCTTGAGCTCGCCCTTGAAATCTTCGAAGTTCTCCTTCATGCCGCCGTAGATGTTTCTGGGGATGTCAAAAACATGCTCTGTGCCGTCTACAATAAGAGAAGCGGACTCCAGGAAGTAATCAGAGCCATGCTTTTTGCGGCGGGTAATTGTACCGTTTGCCACAAGTTCGCGGATCTCGCCGTAGCGTTCGTATGCAGCTTTTACGCTGTCATCCCAGGAAATATAGATTTCATCCATGGCATGAGTGCCTGCATCGCGAAGATAGGGCAGATCTTTAGCTGTTCTTATAAGGAGTTCAGCCATGGATTTGGCGGTTTCGTCAATAAGGAAGCCGTTTCTTCCATCGGTAATGCCCTCTGCAGCGCAGGAGCCCTTTATAAGTACACTGGCAAGACCGCAGGCCGCAGCTTCGCGGACTACGATGCCGTTGGTGTCATATACGGAAGGGAAAAGGAAAAGATCAGCTCTTGTATTGAAGGCTCGGAGCTTTTCTCTGTCGTGCACGGGACCTGTGAAGATGATTTTTCCTGTGTTGTCGGAATCGCCGTCTTCATGGGTAAGATTCCCCTCTGCATCGTAAATATCAAGAGCAATGCCATGCATTCTGGCTTTTTGCTGCATTTCTTCCACATCAGCGCCGCCGCCCACAAAAAGCATACGGAAATCTATACCTTTGGCGGACAGGTCAGAAAGAGCGTCAATAATGATGGGAAGACCCTTATATTTCATCATTCTTCCTACAAAAAGATAAACCGGGACATCATCGGGAAGACCGTAAGTTTTGCTGATCTCATCCACGGCAGCCTGATCTACTCGGCCCTTGGCAAAGTCAACACCATTGGAAACAACCCGGTAATCCCCTTCATAGCCAAGAGAACGAAGATTTTGACCTGCACCCTCAGAAACAACCCAAACCTCGTCACAGGCAGAAATATTGCTTACCATAGCCTTGATAGTCTCAGTTTTCAGAAAGCCTTCGCCCACAGCCCTTGCGATATCCACATCAAATTTAGTGTGATATGTGAAAACAATGGGTGCTCCGGTTTCGTTCTGCAGTATTCTCGCCATTATGGTGGAAGAAGCGGGGCAGTGAGTGTGGATGATATCAGGCGCAAATTCAGCCATTTGATTAATCTCACGCATTGCTAAGGGGTTACCTGCTCTGTAGCCTGCCACAAGATCAGTGGTATCAAGACTTTTATAAGGGATTACCTTATAGGGATAGCCTTCATAATTGGCATTAGGATACTTAGGAGTCCCCACTATTACATTTGCTCCGTGATTTTCCGTAAGAAGTTTGCCGTAGTTCATTACTACGTTAGCCACGCCATCGATAACGGGCGGAAACGAATCGTTCAAAAGACAGATGTCCATAAATATATCTCCCCTAACTCATTGTATTTGCGTACCGGAGACGCACAAAAATCGAAATCGCGTTTAATTCCTTAGCTATTATAAATCAATATTAGAATTAAGTTCAAATCTATGATAGTTTTGGTAAAATATAACGTACAAGGATGCATTCATGATCCCAAACCTGCCGTTTATCTTAAGGAGGGTCTATAAATGACATATTTTACCTGCCTTTTTCTGGATACTGAAAAAGATATCATAGTCAGCCTGTATAAGGAGCTTGATAAGGTATTCTACGTGCTCTCGACGCCCAATCACCACACAGGAAATCTCATACGAAATCTGGCCCGAATATGCGATCTTCCCCTTTCTCAAAACAGAGAAGGAATGCTGGAGATACGCGGAGAAGTGCCTTGTTATGTGGATTCATACAATAACGAGAGTTATATATTTAGGCTTGGCGATGTGGAAATAGCTAATATCGACAAGGACGGAAATGTTCTGATGAAGGCGGCGATACCCGCTATCGCAAAGACCCTTATGAGCCAGACAAAGGACTATCAGTTGGGACTTGGTAAGACCATTTTCAAGACCAGAGTTCGCAAGGAATATAAATTTAATTCAGATCTCCACACCCACATGAACGGAAATCTCCCGGGAGATATTCTTATAGCCCTTGGAATCTATCACCAGATTAGATATCCCCTGTATTATGTAAAAAAACTGGAGCTTAAACTCACTGAGGCCCAGTGGGATAAGCTTGAAAGGCAGAGAGCCAAGGTTGCAAGGCAGTTTGTGTCATCGGATCTTAAAGGAAAATACCTGGATCGAAGGATTAACGATAATACCTTCATAAATTTCGCAGATCTGATTCTTAATAATCTAGATAACGCTGAGATGAATATCGTAAAAATCAGAGGGTCTCTTGCTGTAATAAAGGATGGACAGGCCGTATTTACCAATCTTGAGAAGGTTTACCTCTACAGATATGTTTTCACAAAGGGAGCTGAGAGCGAAGATAAGATTCCGTTAAATACCGCTTATCTGATCCCTGATGAGGATGTAAAAAAGGCTCTTATGCAGATGCTTCGTGACAGAGAAAATCCGGATTACTGCAACAACACAATTTTCCAGGATAAGCTACTGTGGATAGCAAGAAATTATAAGCGTCAGGGTGTGTGCTACGCCGAAATAAGCGATACAACTCTTGTAAAAAAATACGAATCTCTCGAGATGCTAAAACAGGTACATGCAGTAATGCCAAGCATTTATGGAGAAACAGGTGTTATGATAAGGTTCCTTGCAGCCATGCGAAGGATTCCTCTTACCATCGTCAAGGACGCCATCACTCCGGCCAATTATCTTGAGCAGAATCTTGAGGTTTTAAGGGCTACAGCTCTGGATCCTTATGTGGCCGGCTGCGATTTTGTAGGCGAAGAGATAAATGACATAATCACCCTGAAGCCTGTTTTCAAAGAGCTGGTGAAGATTGCTGCTGCGGATCCATCCTTCGTAATAAGGGTTCACGCAGGAGAAAATGACAGCCTGAAGGACAATATTTCCCATAGCATAGCCTGTGTGAAAGATTGTCTTGCACCGGGACAGGCCATGCCTAAGATGCGTCTTGGTCACGGCTTATATACCTACAGCCCCAGATCGAAAAAGGGCCGCGAAGTGCTAAAACAACTAAAAGAGAATAATATTGTGCTGGAATTCCAGCTTACCAGTAATGTGCGCCTAAATAATCTAAATTCCTTGGACAAGCACCCTCTAAAAGCATACCTGAAGCAGGGAATAAGGTGCGTTCAGGGAACCGACGGAGCAGCGCTTTACGGAACAGATTCTGTAGATGAGCAGCTGTCTCTTGCTAAGATGCTGGAGCTGTCTGAAAACGACCTAAGGCTCATGAAGGAAGCTGAGACCGGTATTATCGAGGAAGGTCAGAAGGCATACTCAGATAAAAAAGCAGCTTTTCTCTCTCTTGTAGGAAAGAGGGATATGGAAGAAGTGTTTCTGGAGAAGATGAAGACCGTAAAAATCGGTAAGGGACTATCAAGCGGCGTAAAAAGACTTGATGCCAACACAGAGCTTAAGGGCCAGATAAAGGAGATTACATGGGACAGAGTGCCGGTAGTCCTACTTGGAGGAAGCTTTAATACCGAAAAGAGAGCAACCAGAGTTACTCCCGAGGGCGAAAAGCAGCTGGATATGCTGATGAAATACCTAAATCCCGACGAAGTCTGCTTTGTAATAGGTCACAAGCTCTCAGGCTATGAAAAATATCTTGTAGAGCACAACAAAAAAGGATTCAGGATTTACGCTGTGGTACCTGCTCTTATCACCAGGCAGGAAGCTGCAAAGCTGAAGGAAGCGGGCGTTTATATAAGGGTTTCCACAGAAGCGGAAGGAATGGGTATTTATAAGAGCTTCAACTACGAGATATTTGAGAGGCGTCCTTCCATGGTTGTTGCCTTTGACGGAAACAGCGCGGCTGCCAACCTCATTCAGGAAGCCAAGAACGGAAAGGGTCAGTCTGCGATTCTTATTTTCAGTAAGTCCAAGACCCTGCTGCAAAAAGCCACATCTCTCCACGGATATGTGTACTTTTTCGATGGGGATGCCCCTATAACGCAGAAAATAAGGGAACTTAGTGATAAAACCCTCAAAAAATCGTAAAAAAATCGCTCCGCGAGTAAACTCGCGGAGCGTATTCTTTGCTTTTATTCAGCTGTGATATCAGCACCGAAGTACTTGATTGAGATTTCGGAAAGCTTTCCTTCTTCTCTCAGTGCCTTAATTGCATCGTTGATTGCAGCGCGGAGAGAATCGTTGTCTGCACCCTTTGCAAGGGGAACAGCATACATTGTAACCTCGGGATCTACTGCAGCAACCTTAAGGTCTGTAGTACCTGTGGTGTTGAAATAGTCCTGAGCAGAAGTGTTAGCGTTGATTGTGGCATCAACAGTGCCGTTCTCTACAAGGGTCATGGTCTCGCCGAGAGTATCAACGTTCTTAACTGTAGCGCCGTACTGAATACCCATAGCTTCGTAGGTTGATCCTGCGGAATTTGCTGTTGTAAGGCCGTTTAAGTCCTCAAAGGAGCTGATGCTGTCATTAGAAGCAAGAGTAACAACTACTGCGTGGTCGTAAGCGTAGGGATCTGTGAAATCATAAGTATTTTTGCGTTCGTCTGTAACATCAACGCCGTTTGCCATCATATCAAAGGTGCCTGTGGAAACGCCAGTAAGACCTCCGTCAAATGCAACTTCCTGGAACTCCGCTTCAACACCGAGCTTTTCAGCGATCGCAGCAGCTACCTCTACATCAAAGCCCACAAGCTCATCAGTATTCTCATCATGATAGGTAAAAGGTGCCCAAACACCTTCGGTAGCAATTGTTATTTTACCCGCAGACTTGATTCTTGCAAGGTGATCGTTGCTCTTTGAGCCGCAGCCTGCGATGGTTCCTGCGACAAGAACGCTTGTTAACAGTAAAGACAGTAATTTTTTCATAGTGTTCCTCCATTCTGTAAAGAGTATTTTTGTATTAGGAATTCGTAAGTCTCAGGAATTCCTTTGTTCTGGGCTGTTTAGGATCATTGAAAAAGGTCTTTGCATCTCCTTCTTCCACTATAACACCATCAGCCATAAAAACCACCTTTGTAGATACATCTTTGGCAAAACCAAGCTCGTGAGTTACCACGATCATGGTCATTCCATCATCTGCCAGTTTTTTCATAACTTCCAGAACCTCTGCGGTAAGCTGGGGATCAAGAGCGGAAGTGGGCTCATCAAAATATAATATGGCGGGATCTGTGGCAAGAGCTCTCGCTATGGCAACTCTTTGCTGCTGACCGCCTGAAAGCTGGCTAGGATACATGTTTATCTGTTCCAGCATGCCGACTTTTTTCAACACGTCTCTTGCCTTGGATTCTGCCTGCGTCATGGGAATGTGTCTTGCTGAAGTCAGTCCCAGGGTTACGTTGTGCAGAACTGTTTTATTGGCAAAGAGATTGTAATTTTGAAAAACAAAGCCGGTTCTCTTACGAACATCCGAGATCTCGGCATGACTTATTTTGGAAAAAGGATAGGTTTTGCCGTCGAAAGTAAGCTCTCCCTCATCAGCGTTTTCCAAAAAGTTGATACAGCGAAGGAGGGTAGTCTTTCCGGAGCCTGACGGACCAAGGACAGATACCACATCACCTTTTTCCACTTCAATATTTATGCCCTTCAGGACTTCGTTTGTCCCAAAGGCTTTGTGTATATTGTTAACCTTAAGTAAAGACATATTTTTCCTCGATTATTTTCTTACGCCATAGCTTCCAAGTCGCACCTCGCCTCTCTTTTGCAGATAGGTGAGAACCGTACAAAACATCAGATAAACAATTGCAACTTCGATATAAAGCGGCAGGTAATTATAGGACTGTCCGGCGATCTGTTTGGTTCTGGTGAACATCTCTACAACTGTGATACTGGATGCCAGGGATGTGTCCTTAACCATGCTGATAAGTGCGTTAAACAGCGAAGGAAAAGCCGTTCTGAAGGCCTGTGGCAGGATAATATGCCACATAATCTGCATGTAGTTCATACCTACGCAGTAGCCGGCTTCGAGCTGCCCTGCGGGAACCGCTTCCATAGCGGCACGCATGGTCTCAGCACTGTAGGCACCTTCATTTATGGTGAATACAATAACAGCCATTATGAATGGATTTGAATGTAATCCAAGGAGCGGAAGTCCGTAAAAAGCCACCATTAGCTGAACCAAAAGAGGCGTTCCTCGTATTATCCAAATGTAAAATCTGCAGATCTGGCGAAGGACCGGCACATTAGCGTACTGAACCATTGCGACAAATACTGACAGTATAGTTGATAAAATGAATGCTGCGGTTGCCAGCGGCAGTGTGACCTTCAGTCCGTAAACAAGTATTTTCGGAAAAGAGTCAATAAGCAGCGATAATGTATTCTGATCAAACATAATATTTCCAATTCCGGCAAAAAATTTTGCACAATTTCTTCATAAAAAATATATTAATCCCTAACTGTATTAAGAAGTCAATACCTTTTTTGAAAAGCGAGCATTAGTGCGCTTTTCTGATGATCTCATCCTTATATTTTTTGGGAGATACTCCGTATTCCTTCACGAAAGCCCGGTAGAAGGTGGAATAATCCGAAAAACCGTAGGATGATGCCACAACGGATATATCCTGGCCGCTTAAAATGGCGTCTCTGCACATTTCCAGCCTTTTTTTGGTTATGTATTTATGCAGCGGCAGGCCGTTTGTCTCGGTAAAAACATGAGAGATGTGGAATTTACTTATGTACAGCTTTTCAGCGATTATATCCAGCGACAGATTTTCATCGATATGGGTCTCTATATAATGGATGATGCTCTGGTAAAGAGAATCGGATTCAGTTTCGGTATTCCCGGGATTCTGAGCCTCAAATACCATGCGGTTTATGGATATCATGAAATCGCTGACGGATATAAGAATCTTAGCGCTTTTAGCAAATCTGTCAGAGTGAATCTCATCAATCAGAGAAAAAAGCTTGCCCTGAAGGGTATTGAATTCGATTTCTGTGAATTTGTGGGTAAAAAAGGTGTTTTTCAGCGCCAGATCAGGGAGATATCTGTAATCCTCGGAAATTCCAATAAGGGAACTAAGGAAGCTCTCGCTTATCCAGAAAACAAAGCGTCTGTAGGGATGGTTACTGTCAAGGAGAGTTGCGTGATGCGGGACTCCGGGGGGAATTATGACCATTGTCCCCGGGCGCAGTGAAAAAGATGCATCACCTATATGCATGGTAATATTGCCCTCCAGAAAAAAGTAGAACTCATAGTAGTCGTGGGCATGATGTTCTACGTCGGGAATAACGCTATCACTGTAGTAATAGACTTCAAAATCCCTGGAAAGCATATATTGTCTTGTACTGAACTTGGTTTTCAGATCTTTTTTCATAGAAAAAATGTAGCACAAAGCCGCAAGATTTACAATGTGCAATTAAAACTGGTTTTCATGGGATAGACCGGCAGAAGAGGTGTTTTGCAATCTGTAATCCCTGGGGCTGCAGCCATAGACTCTGCGGAAGAGCCTGTGGAAAAAGCTGGTGTTGTCGTAGCCTACAGACACTGCGATGTCCGAAATAGGAGCAGCAGAGCGGCTTAAAAGATTGCAGGCTCGCTCCAAGCGCTTTTGCTGAAGCAGAGCTTTGAAGGTCTCTCCGGTCTCTTTTTTAATAATCCTGCTTACCGTGTAAACATCGGCCCCTTCAGCCTTTGCAAAATCCTGCAGGGATGCCGTTTTATAGGATGTATCTATGTAGGAGAGCACCTTGAGGGTTATCTCCTGCTCAAAGGAATTCGAAGGCACGTGGATAAGCTCTGCGTGATTTGTCAGATTCAGGAAAAGAAGTCCCACTGTGGCCTGATTTATAGTGCGGCTGTTTTTATCTGCATTCAGCATGTTCCAGATGAGGTTTTCCATGAGATTTTGCACGGGGACAACGTCTGACACGCTAAAATACAGGAAATTGCTCTGCATGTCCTTCCTTGTAAGGCAGCTTACGATGAATTCTCGTAGTGCGCTGGGCTTAGCCCCCATCATTGGAAGAACCACATCGAAAAACTCAGGCAGGATCATGAAATTCACGGCTATATCCTTTTCCCCTGCAGGAAAAATCTCCTGAGTAGCGTGCTGATTAAGAAAAAGCAGATCCCCTTCCTTAAGGATAATTTCCTGACCGTCCACTATGTGCCTGGTTGAGCCGCTGCACATATAGATAAATTCCACATAGTTATGTGTATGTTTGGGAAAATGGATAAAGCGCACATGTGGGCGCATGTCTATAAGACGTCCGTTTTTAAGGACTCTTGCTGAGTCAATTTCATCTGCATCTTTGGACGTTTCTGCGCTGTAATAAAGGGCGCGGTTTATCACTTTTTCACCATTTAAAATGGACTGTTCTTCCTCAGTTATTGTGCTGAGTTTTTGAAGTAAATCCTCGTTCATAGGGGCTTCCTTTCTGCTCTATTACATAAAAATAACATGTTATTTTACACGCTGCAAGAAAGGACGCTTTTTTATTCTTTTTTCGACCTTAAAAATATGGGCGCCATCATTTAATATAAAAATCAGCGAAGAAAATGAGCGTAAGACACAGACAGATGACGCATAGAAGCTGTGTTTTAGCCAAAATAGAGAATTTCTAAGAGAAGGGAAGGTTACAAAATGACAGTAAAAGAAAGATATGAAGCAGCAAAAGAGCGCTATTCAAAGCTTGGCGTAGATGTAGATAAGGCAGTTGACGAGCTCTCAAAGATAAGTCTCTCAATGCACTGCTGGCAGGGAGATGACGTAGTTGGCTTTGACCAGAAGGGACCCCTTAGCGGCGGAATTCAGACAACAGGCAATTACCCCTACAAAGCTACAACACCCGAGCAGCTCATGCAGGATATAGAAGAGGTATTTTCTCTTATTCCCGGCAAGCACAAGCTCAATCTTCATGCAAGCTATGCAGTATTCGAAGGTGACGAGTGGGTAGACAGAGATAAATTAGAGCCTAAGCACTTTAAGGCATGGGTTGATTTTGCTAAAAAGCACGGCATCGGTCTTGATTTCAATCCTACAATGTTTTCACATCCCAAGGCTGATGATGCAACTCTTTCATCAGAGGACGAGAGCATCAGAAAGTTCTGGATCGATCACTGCATCGCATGCCTTAAGATTTCAGAGTATTTTGCCACAGAGACAGGTGTTCCCTGTATGATGAACATCTGGATCCCCGATGGATTTAAGGATGTTATCCCCGACAGAATCTCTCCCAGAAAGAGACTTAAGGATTCCCTGGATCAGATCCTTGCAACACCCTACGACAAGAGCAAGGTTTACGTAGCTGTTGAGTCCAAGGTATTCGGAATCGGTGTTGAGTCAGTAACTGTAGGTTCTCAGGAATTTTACCTTAGCTACGCTGCTAAGAACAACATCATGTGCCTCATCGACTCAGGACATTTCCATCCCACAGAGAACGTTGCAGACAAGCTTTCATCCATGCTTCTGTTCAACGATAAAATGGCACTTCACGTTACAAGACCTGTTCGCTGGGATTCAGACCACGTTGTTATTTACAATGATGATGCAAAAGAGATCGCTCAGGAGATCGTTAAAAACGGTCCCGACCGCTTCTTCATCGGAATGGATTACTTTGATGCCAGCATAAACCGCGTATCCGCTTGGACAAACGGCATGAGAAACTTCTTAAAGGCACTTCTGAACGCTGAGCTTCAGCCCAATGAAAAGCTTTGCAAGCTTCAGAATGACCGCAACTTCACAGAGCTTATGTCCCTTCAGGAGCGCATCAAGATGATGCCCGTAGGTGATGTATGGGATTACTACTGCGAGAAGCAGGGAGTTCCCACAGAGGACGAGTGGTTCGACGTATGCAAAAAGTACGAGGACGAGGTTCTCAGCAAGAGAGCATAAGACAAAAATAAGAAAATATGTGGCAGAGGGCCTTTAAACAGGCTCTTTGCCTTAAATCATTTTAATTTGATTTAGGAAAGGATTAAGAAAATGAGAGTATTGGATTCAGAATTTGCTAAGGGATTTTGCCGCATGTGTGTTGACGGCTTCTATCAGGGCTGGCATGAGAGAAACGGCGGCAACTTAAGCTATAGAATAAAGGACGAAGAGATCGCTTCCGTAAAAGAGGACCTTAAAGAAGACGGTGAGTGGAAGGAAATCGGCACCTCAGTTCCTGCGCTTGCAGGCGAGTACTTCATGGTAACAGGTTCCGGCAAGTATTTCAGAAACGTTGAGATCGACCCTGCAGCAAATATCTGCATTATTAAAGTTGATGATAAGGGCGAGAATTATCAGATTCAGTGGGGCCTTGTAAATGGCGGAAGACCTACATCCGAACTTCCTTCACACCTTATGAACCTTGAGGTTTGTAAAAAGAGAAATCCCGAGATCAGAGTGGTATATCACTGCCATCCCGCTAACACCATCGCTCTTACATTTGTACTTCCTCTTGACGGCGATGTTTTCACAAGAGAGATTTGGGAGATGGCTACAGAGTGCCCCGTTGTATTCCCTGACGGAATCGGCGTAGTACCGTGGATGGTACCCGGCGGCCGCGAAATCGCTGTTGCAACTTCCGAGATCATGAAAAAGCAGGACGTTGCAATCTGGGCACATCATGGCATGTTCGCCTGCGGAACAGACTTTGATATCACCTTCGGCCTTATGCATACAGTAGAAAAGGCTGCTGAAGTCCTTGTAAAAGTAATGTCCATGACAGACAGAAAGCGCCAGACCATCGAGCCTGACATGTTCAGAGCCCTCAACGGACCTTTTGGCATCAAGGTTAACGAAGACTGCCTTTATGAGAAAAAGAGCGACAAAATAGGAGAAAAGTGATGAATTATTATCTGGCTGTTGATATAGGCGCATCTTCCGGACGCCATATACTGGCAAGCTTTGAAAATGGCAAAATACAGTACGAAGAGATCCACAGATTCTATAACGGCATGGATGACGAGGATGGACACAAGGTCTGGAATACCGACAGGCTCTTTGAAGAGATCCTTGCCGGCATGAAAAAATGCTCTGATCTTGGCAAAATCCCTGTATCCATGGGCATTGACACCTGGGGCGTGGACTACGTTCTTCTTGATAAGGACGGCAATAAAACAGCAAAAAGCTATGCCTACAGAGATGCCAGAACAGAAGGCATGGACACTGAAGTTTACAAGATCATACCTGAAAACGCATTATACGCCCGTACAGGCATTCAGAAGGCGATTTTCAACACAATATACCAATTGATGGATGCAAGGCTCAGGGAGCCAAATACGCTTGAAAAAGCGGATACATTTTTAATGATCCCCGATTACCTGCATTTTCTTCTCACAGGAGTAAAAAAGCAGGAGTATACCAACGCTACCACAAGTCAGCTGGTGAACCCTGTGACAAAGGAGTGGGATCTTGAGCTTATTGAAAAATTAGGGCTTCCCTCAAAGCTCTTTGGGAAGCTCTCCCTTCCCTGCACTGAGGTGGGGGATCTGACTCCCGAAGTACAGGCAAAAGTAGGATATAACTGCAAAGTAATCCTTCCTGCAACCCACGACACCGGCTCTGCCGTTATGTCAGTTCCGGACACATCAGACAATGTCCTTTATATTTCATCAGGCACATGGTCACTTTTTGGCTGCGAGCTTGAAGCAGCCGACTGCTCAGATAAGGCCAGAAGCGCCAATTTTACTAATGAGGGCGGCTATAACTACAGATACAGATTCCTTAAAAACATCATGGGCCTTTGGATGATACAGTCCGTTAAAAAGGAATTTGAAGCAGGCTATGACTATCCCGGCAAAAAGGCAGATGATGATTACTCCTTTGGTAATCTCTGTGCCAGAGCGGAAGAGGAGACCATCGATTCTTTGGTGGATGCAAATTCCGATGTTTTCCTTGCCCCTGACTCCATGATCGCAGCAGTTAAGGGAGCCTGTGAAAAGAGCGGGCAGCAGATTCCCGAAACTCCCTGGGAAATAGCACGCGTTATCTATAGATCCCTTGCTGAGTGCTACAAGCAGGCGGCAGAAGAGCTTGAAGATATCACAGGAAAACACTTCGATAAGATAAACATCGTGGGCGGCGGTTCCAACGCTGAGTACCTTAATAAGCTCACTGCAGCAAGAACAGGCAAAACCGTCTACGCAGGACCTTCTGAGGCTACAGCCATCGGCAATATTGGTGCCCAAATGATCGCAGACGGCGTATTTAAGGACCTTGCAGAGTTTAGAGATAACGTATTTAAGTCCTTTGGTGTGACGGAATACAAATAACTGAAAAAAGAGTTGACATATAATTGAGCGACAATTATACTAACAACTAATAATTTTCAGAAAGCGGTGACAATATGATATACAATTACCTCGTCGACAATTCAACACCATCAAATAAGCCCGTGGATGATCCTCAGGGGCTTATTAGTGTTATATTGATGGGGTTAAGTGCAGATGCATGATTAAGACTTGCATATCATTGAGATAGCGAAGCCTCATCAAACTGAGTTTGATGAGGCTTTTTTATACGCTAAATTCGCTCGCGCGAGGATTTCAAAAAAATCCTATTATTATATAAGCCAGGAGGAAAAAGCTATGGGGCAGGACAGAGTAAGCATTATCAGCGATTTTTACGGGCAGTACGACGAGGATATCAGGTTGGAGAGGTCCATTCACGGACGTCTTGAATATGCCACAACCATGAATTATATCCATCGTTATCTTGATAAGGACTCAAAAGTAATTGAGGTTGGTGCAGGAACAGGCAGATATTCTGTGGCATTGGCAAAAGAAGGATATGACGTTACTGCAGTAGAGCTTACAGACAGCAACTTTGCAAAATTAAAAGAAAACGGCGATGGAATAGACAAGCTCCACGCATATCAGGGCGATGGCACAGATCTTAGCAGGTTTGAAGACAACAGCTTCGATACCACCCTTGTATTTGGACCTTTGTATCATCTCTATGAGGAAAAAGAGGTTAACAAAGCCATCGATGAAGCCATTCGAGTGACCAAACCCGGCGGAACATTGCTCTTTGCATTTATTTCTGTTTTCGCAATCATGTATTCCAACTATTTTCAGGGCAACTGGGGATTTGGTGAGGAAGAGAACTTCACAGAAGACTACAAGATCCGCCATTTTAAGGAGCAGCTCTTCACAGGCTATGACATAACAGAGTTCGAAGATCTATTCAAAGAAAAAGATGTAGAGTGGATTACAACAACAGGTGTTGACGGACTTATTGAGCCTGTTGAGAAAAATCCTGAATTCGCGGTCACGGACGAAGATTTTGAGAAACTGGCTAAGTGGTACCTTGCCTTTTCTGAAAAGAGAGAGCTCCTTGGCAACACAAACCACCTTCTTTACATTTGCAGGAAGAAGTGAACTTTTCTCGTATCTACCGGGACTCCGTTGTATAATGTTTTCGTAAATCGTAATGATACAAATCAGGAAAGGTAGAAAAAAGTGAAGAAAAGAAAAGTAATGATATTGGCCTTGGGGATGGCCGTAATGCTTGCAGGCTGCGGTTCTTCCGGGAAAAATAGCGCTGACGAGAGCGGTTCATCCTCTTTTTTTAGCAAAATAACTGATAGCGGAAACGCTGAAGGAAACAGCAGCGAAGGAGATGTGACCGAAGAAGCTGACGCAGAAGTAAGCGCGGAAGCAGATGCTGAGACCACCACAACCACTTCAGAGGAAACAGAAGCTGATGCCGGAAGCACCAGTGATTCCGAAGCTGGAGACTCAGGTGATTCCGAAGCCACAGACAACGGGGATTCCGCCACAGGCGATAGCGAAGATATCCTTGAGACCTCAGACGAAAGACTGGATAATCCAACGCCTACAAGCGATGAAGCCAAAAAGAACAACAATATTCTAGGAGACCTTCTTCAGGGGAAAAGTACTCTGAGTTTTGACTACTACAAGAAGAATCTCTTCGTCTTTGAAGAATATCTGTCCTATCAGGATGAGTTCATTAACCATATTGATACAGATAAGACCTACACTCTCACTGAACTGCAGGATACCTTCCAGAAAATAATTGATACAGAAGACTTTTACTACCAGAAGGGGGATGTGGAACCCTTTGAATATGCTTTTCTGGACCTTGGTATGGATGGTGAGCTGGAGCTGGCGCTTCGCTCAGTTGGACCCTTTGTTGAAGAAGCAAGCATGCTTACTTTCATAGTAAAGGTCATCGATAATCAGCCTCAGGTAGTATATGTATTTCCCAGCTGGTCCAGGAGCTATACCCTTATCAACAAATACGGATACATATCCGGCGGTGGCAGCAATGGGGCTTCTAATCACGCATGGGATGCAGCATACCTTGATGGCGATGCAAAATACCACTTTGGATACTATGAAGAAGAGGAGTCTGAGCTGGAGGCCTTTGCTTATGGTAAAAAGCATGGCAGCATAGATCTTAATGGCAAAAGCGGCGTTATCTGTGTCTACAAAATGGCTCTTTCCGATGATTATAAGGAGTTCTACTACACTTATGATGTTTTTAACAAGGATACTTATGAGCAGTTGAAGATTCCGAATCTTTATACGGACAGCGAGTACAAAGATATAATGGACAGCTTCGAGGATGTTGAATTCATGTCCATGAACGACCTTGAAGATCTAAAGGATCAGCACCTCAAGGAGATTGGTCTTACAAACAGAATAATGAACGGCGGATATCTTGAATATAAGCCTGTTTCGAATTATGACCCTTCAACCGAAGTTTTCATTAGCTTCATCAACCCTGCAGACTATGAAACTATTCAGGATGAGCTGGCCGGTGCAGAGATAATGCATGAGGCGTTCGTTTCAATGGACTGGGCAATGATGGGTCAACAGGACATGAACTACCAGACCGGGGAGTGGTACAAGTTCTGGGATGATGAACTGAACATACTCTGGAAAAGAATTATCGAAGAGATAGATCCTGAAAAGAAGGACGAGCTTGTTTCAGAGCAGAGATCCTGGATTAAGAGAAAAGAAGCTGCCATAACAGCTGCCGGAAAAGAAGCGGAGGGTGGCTCACTTCAGCCACAGCTTGAAAACGGCACAGCCGAGCGCTATACGAGAAAAAGAGCTTATCAGCTTGCTGAAATTCTTGCAGATATAAGAGGCGAGAAATTCCAGATTCCTGTGTCCGTTGCAGAGGATTTGGCAGATGTGGACGTAAGTCTTGACGAAGTATTTAAAAAGTTCGAAGGTCAGTGGATAACAAATCCTGAAAATGGTGCTTGCATCGGCGTTGAGAGATCATCTGAATGTGATTATGGTGTGGAAGGCAGTACCTGGACAGTATGGGAGACCAGAGGCGATACGCTTTCAGACCTGAATGTCATAGATTTTACGGATACAACCATAACTTTTAAACTACCTTATGGAAGTTTTGATGCTTATTATCAGCTTCGCTTCAACATTGCAGGGAATGTAGAGTTGGCGTACGGTCAATCCCTCGATTCCATGAATGAGGTGTCCGTGGCGCAGTAATAATGCAGAATATGGGCGCCGGGAGGTCCCCATCATGTAAACAGAATGTGAACAAATGCAGTGTTTTATTAACAAACTGTTCAAATGGCTTTTAAGAATAGTTAAGTTTTGGAGGGTATTATAAATCTATCAAGAGGTGATGCTCTTGTTGAAAATGTTAGAAAACTTTTTCATAACTGCTGTCCGGTATAACCGGACAGCATCCTCCCGACTTTACAGCTGCCGATTTGGCAGCTTTTTTATTCAATAGGAAATTCCTTCGGATTTCCTATTGAATAAAAAGCGCTCCGCTAAGGATGCGACTGGTGCGCAGATGAATTTTGCAAGCTAAAGCTTGCGCGCACCAGCGCGCAAAGAGTCGCGAGCGACTCTTTG
>JAEEGL013492003.1_pt1 | contig 42709 bp, 35 predicted proteins | sample 9134231 | NCBI WGS metagenome assembly JAEEGL01 (sample SAMN16246548, study PRJNA631951) | gut metagenome | biome: gut microbiome; feature: rumen; material: fiber-attached | host: Bos | place: Iran: Karaj | collected 2018-10 | reverse complement strand
GCGTGAAAACTGCTTCGCACCTCAAAGAGATGAAATTTGTGCATATTTGCGGGTTATGACGATGAGGAATACTTGATGTATTCCGAAGAGGAATACCTGCAAAGATGTGCGAAGGTCGCTCTTTGAGGCATTACTGTTTTATGAGTGACTGCCCTTGGGCGGCTGCAGCTGTTTTACGGCTTTTTGCTACAGGTAACCACGGAATATTTGTCATCCTGAGCCGCAGGCGAAGGATCTCATAACCTCAGCACCCGCTTTCCCTTCCGATTCCTCATTGAAAAAACGATTGTTTCGTGGTAGTATTGATTTGTATATAAAATAATCTCTTTATATTTAATTATTTTTTTCCGCCGGGGGTGATGTTATGAGTGTTGAAATCAGCGTATGCTCCCCGCCCTTCAACGCAAAGGGCGACGGCAAATCAAACGACCGCGCCGCAATTCAGGGCGCGATTGACTTCGTCTGCAAAAACGGAGGCGGAACGGTTTTGCTTGACGGCGGAAAAACCTTTCTTTCAAGCGGAATCATCATAAAAAGCGGAGTGACCCTGCTTTTCGGCGACGGCGCCGTTCTTCAGCAGACTCCCTTTGCCGACAATTTCGTTAAACCCTCCGGCAGCGGCTATGTCACATACACGCCCGTGCCGGGTCACAACTTTGATGAGAATATAAAATGGAGTCACTGCTGGTATAAAAACTACCCGTTCATCTTTGCCCCCGAGGGCGCGCACGATTTTAAAATCACGGGCGGCGGCACCGTGCGCATGGCGGACACCGACGACCCCGCAAAGCTGATAAAGCTCTGCCCCGTCGGCTTTTTCCGCTGCAGCGATTTTGAAATAAGCGGCATCACAATAACAAACTACCACAGCTATGCGATGATGCCTTTTACAAGTGAGAACGGTCTTATAAAAAACGTTAAAATCAACAACTGGTCGCACGGCAACGGCGACGGAATCTGCCTTATGAACTGCCGCAATATCAGGGTGACCGGCTGCGAAATGTTCACGGGCGACGACTCTGTCTATATCTTTTCATCCTGCCGCGACCCCCGCAAAAGCGAGTGGTGGAACAGCGATTCTCCTCAGCCGAGCGAGAATATAGAGATAGACCACAACGACCTTAAATCCAACCACTGCAAGGCGTTCGGGATGATTCTCTGGGGGCTCAACTGCGAGGAGCCCGAAAAGGTCGAGGTGCGAAACGTCTATGTTCACGACAATCATATTGAAACGCTCGGCAACTGGCTGTGGAACCCATATACCGACAGGGCGGGCTTCCCGCCCGTGACGAACGTCAGGTTTGAAAACAACACAATCGACGGCATTGAAGAGAATTTTTTTGAAACGCAGGTAAGCGATATGACGGGCTTCCCGTCAATGCGCAAAATGATAAACGGCGATTTTTCGCAGGGCAGGGTTTTCTGGAATATGAAGAAAAACCACAGCGAAAATTCCGCCGGTGTTCACCGCGGAGAGGGCGGCTCCTACGGCTATATAAACAACCTTTCACTGGGCGACGCCGCAATTTTTCAGGGCATATTCATTGAGGCGGGCAGACCCTGCCTTTTCAGGGCGGAGGTTATGTCATCGGGCGGCAGATGCCGTCTGTTTGTCAGAAGCTCCGACTCGGGCGAGACTGTTGCCTCTCTCGATTTTCACAACACCGACTGGTGTGAGAAGCTGCTGGAATTCACCGTTCCCGAAAGCGGCAACTACCGTCTGGGAATCGAGCGCGGCAAAGCGGATTCCGGCTACGCGAGAATCAGGGCGGCATCCTTCGGCGGCAATGAGAACGCCGCAGGTTATGAAAAGGTGATTTTCGACAGAGGCAAAATCATCTATAAATACAATGACAATCTGTTTAAAAGATAGGGGAGAGAGTATGGCGCAGTTAAAAATGTATTGGTTCACATCGGAACCGCTTGAGGAGCTTGTTCTGCCGGAGGGCTATTCGTTCTCGCACTACAGCGAAAAGAACAGGGAGACGGATATCCGCGACTGGAACGAGTGCATAAAAACCTGGGATGAGAGCGACATAACCGACGAGCAGCGGTTCGCAAACGAGATTTTCAACTTCGGCGGCATAGTGCCCGAAGAGGATGTCTGGTTTCTCGACTATAACGGCAGGCACGTCGGCACAGCCACCTCTTTCATCTTTCCCGGCACCGGCATAGGCGACATGCACTGGGTCGGCATAAAAGAGAGCTTCCGCGGCAAAGGGCTCGCAAAATACCTCAGCTGGATAGTGCAGAAAACGCTTAAGGAGAGGGGAGCGCCTTTCGTGTCGCTCACCACAAACGAGTGGCGCGTCTCGGCGGTCAAGTCCTATCTTACCGCAGGCTTTCTGCCCGTCGAATACGACGAGGGTATGCAGGAGAGATGGGAGAAGGTTCTTGACACCTACAACATTGAAAAAATACAGATGGTAAACGAGGACGGCACGCCCTTTAAAATGATTTACCGCAACGCGCACAAGGAGGAGGAAACAATATGATTAACGGCAAAAACATAGTTCTTACGGGCTGTAACAGCGGCATCGGGCTTGAGGTTCTCAAAATCCTTGTCAGGGGCAGCAACAAAATTCTTGCGGTTGACAAAGACAGATATAATCTTGACAAATTCGACCCCGCAAATGTGGAAATCTTTCAGATTGACGTCTCAAGCGAGCAGGCGGTTGACGCAATTTTCGAAAAGGCGGAGAGCATCTTCCCGATGATTGACATCTTCTATGCCAATGCGGGCTACCCCTACTATGAAGAGATGAACTACACCGACTGGAACAGGGTGCAGGCGATGTTTGAAACAAACGTTTTCTCGCCCATTTATTCATATCAGAAATATGTAAAGCACTTGAACGGCAGAAAAGGCGTTATGGCAATCACCGTCTCCGCCATAGGCGAAATGGCGATGCCCGGCTTCACCGTTTACAGCGCCTCCAAATTTGCAATGCACGGCTTTCAGCAGGGAATCCGTCTCGAAATGCCGTCAAACGTTCAGCTGACCTGCCTCTACCCCGTTGCAACAAACACAAACTTCTTCCGCACCGCAAACGAAATCGTCTTCAAAAAGCCGTTCCCCGTCCAGGAACCCGCCCTTGTGGCAAAAAAGATGGTTGACGGCATCGAGAGCGGAAAATCCAAGGTCAGCCCCTGCTTCCTCTTCGGGCTCTCAAAGGTGCTTATGGGCGTCTGCCCGCCCGTGCGCACGGTTTACTGGGCGCTTGAAAAACGCAAATTCAGCGAGTTTAAAGAGCACATAAAAAACGGAACGGGAGTAAAATGGGATGAGTAATACCGATATTCTTTTCACCCCGATGAAAATCGGCACCTGCGAAATAAAAAACAGAATAGTTATGTCGCCCATGCTTATGGGCTTTGCGGGCTTTGACGGCAAACCGACCGCGGCGCTCACCGACTACTACGAGGCGAGGGCAAAGGGCGGAACAGGTCTTATCGTTACCGAAATCACCCGTGTCAACGACAAAACAGGAGCGGGCGCCTTCGCCCAGCTTTCAATGAGCAGTGATGAGAACATCGCCCCCATGGCGGAATTTGCAAAAAAGATTCAGAGCCACGGCGCAAAGCTCTTCGTTCAGCTCCACCACCCCGGCAGGCAGAACGTCGGTCTGCTCGTCGGCACTGTTCCGCTGAGTATAAAAATGCAGAAATACACTGCGGGTATGTATGGCAAAATTCTTTATAAGCTCACACCCGCAGTCGGACCCGCTCTTTTAAAGAAAAACATCGTTCCCTCCTCGGTCGCACCCTCCGCCTGCGAGCCCGCCTACTTTGCGGGCGGCAGAGTCCGCGCCCTCAGGCACGATGAAATCAAAGAGCTCGAGCAGAATTTTATCGACGCCGCCTTCCGCTGCAAAGTAGCCGGCGTTGACGGCGTAATGCTCCACGCCTCCCACGGCTACCTGCTTCAGCAGTTCTTTTCACCCGTCACAAACCAGCGCACCGATGAATACGGCGGAAGCTTCGAAAACAGAATGCGCTTCATAACAAATATCATAAACGGCATCCGCGAAAAATGCGGCAGGGATTACCCGCTCGTTGTTCGCTTGACCGTCGATGAGTGCTATGACAGAATCGGCAGACCGGGCAAGGGCTACGGTCTTGAAGAGGGCGTTAAAATCGCAAAGGCGCTCGAGGCGCTCGGCATTGACGCCATTGACGTTTCAAGCGCCGGCTATGACACCTTCAACTACTGGCTCGAGCCCGTATCATTTGAACCGGGCTGGCGCAAATATATGGCAAAAGCGGTAAAAGAGGCGGTCGGTATTCCCGTCATCGCCGCCAATCTCATCCGTTCGCCCGAACAGGCGGCGGCTCAGATTGAAGAAGGCACGCAGGATTTTGTATCTCTCGGCAGGCCGCATATTGCCGACCCGTGCTGGGCAGGCAAGGCGCAGAGGGGCGAAACAATCCGCCGCTGCATCTGCTGCCTCAACTGCATTGAATCTATGCAGACAAACGCCTATACCGGCGGGCACGGCGAGTGCGCCGTAAACCCCTTCGTCGGGCACGAAACGGATAAAATACCCCGCGACGGCAACAACAGAAGCGTTGTTGTCATCGGTGCGGGCGCGTCCGGTCTTACGGCTGCCTATATCCTCGCCCTGCGCGGCTTCAATGTGACCGTGCTTGAAAGGAGCGCAACCCCCGGCGGTCAGCTGAAACTCGCCTGCGCTCCTCCGCATAAGGCAAAAATCGGCTGGTTCATTGAAGATATTGTCAGCCTCTGCACCGAAAACGGAGTTGTCATAAAATACGGCGTCGAGGCGGATGTTGAAGAAATAAAGAAATACAAGCCCTGCGCAGTCTTTCTCGCCGCAGGTTCAAACCCGCTCAAGCCCTTCTTCGGCGGCAGCTACAAGTTTGACGATTTAATCACCTTCGCCGATGTTTTAAGCGGAAAAACCGTTCTTGATAACAAAAAAGTCGCCGTCATCGGCTCGGGCATGACCGGCCTTGAAACAGCAGATTTTCTCAATGAAAAGGGCTGCCGGACCGTCGTTGTGGAGATGGCTCCCGTCGTCGCGCCCGGAACCTGGATGCAGCACACCGACGACATTCTTCCACGCCTGAAAGAAAATGGCACTCAGCTGCTTACGGGCGAACAGCTCTGCGAGATAAACCCCGGCAATATTCTTATTAAGAATATAAAAACAGGCGAAAAAACGACGGTTGACGTCGATGCCGTTGTTCTCGCCCTGGGCAGTGCGAGCGAAAACTCCCTCGCCGAAGCATTGAAGAGCGAATTTCAGAACGTCTTTGTAATCGGCGACAGCGCAAAGGTCGGCAGAATACACAACGCCACCTCCACCGCCTACGCCGCCGCCAAAGCCCTGAAATAACAGTTTTAATCACTTTTTTTAAGAGAAAAGACAGAAAAATTTATATTTTTTTCAACAAAAAAGGCGGTGCGGTTTTAATCCCCCGCCTTTTATCATTTTCCATGTTATGCCGCTACCCTCAGGGAACTCCGTCCGCTGTTCCGGATCTGTTGACTCCCCCTCACTTGACATACAATCTTTTTTCTGTTATTATTCTCTCACTGTTTATTTAATAATTAAAAAATACTTGATATTGGTTTTGTTTTATATTATTATAATATGATGAACAAAACCTGTCGGGCTTTGTTTGGGTCATGCGGCGGTAGGTCCTGTGCGGCGGGGCACCGTGAACCATGTCAGGCGGGGAACCGAGCAGCATTAAGCGGCACGTCTTGCGCGCCACAGTCTGCCTGCCGCCGTATGACCGGAGCAAAGCCCTTTTTTTAATTACAGAAAATAATTTATAACTTCCAGCATCGGAGATTTATATGTATCAGGCACTTTACAGAAAATGGAGGCCCTCGTCGTTTGCCGAGGTGTCGGGTCAGCCCCAGGTCACTCTTACTCTTTTAAACGAGCTTAAGAGCGGCAGAATTTCGCACGCCTATCTTTTCACCGGCAGCCGCGGCACGGGCAAAACCTCCTGCGCAAAGATTCTCGCAAAAGCTGTCAACTGTGAAAATCCCGTTGACGGCGAGCCCTGCTGTGCCTGTGAAATGTGCCGCTCGGCGGAGAACGGCGACGCTCCCGATATAATTGAAATCGACGCCGCCTCCAACAACGGCGTAGACAATATCCGCGACATCCGCGAGGAGGTCAACCTCTCTCCGTTTCGCGGCAAATACAGAGTCTATATCATAGACGAGGCCCATATGCTCTCACAGGGCGCGTTCAACGCTCTTCTCAAAACTCTTGAAGAGCCCCCCGCCCACGTCATATTCATCCTCGCCACAACCGAGGTTCACAAGCTTCCCGCAACGGTTCTTTCCCGCTGCCAGAGGTTTGATTTCAAACGAATCTCACCCGAGAATATTTCCGACCGCCTCAAGGTCATAGCAAAAGGCGAGGGCTTCAATATCACCGACGATGCCGCCGCTCTCATTGCCCGTCTTGCAGACGGAGGCATGCGCGACGCTGTATCTCTCCTCGACCGCTGCTGCGCAAGAGGGTCTGATATTGACACCGACACCGTCTCGTCCGCCGCAGGCATAGCCGGCACAATGCACCTTTTTAAAATGTCGGAGCACATAGCTTCCGCCGACACATCCGCCTGCCTCACCCTCGTCAACACCCTTCACCGTGAAGCGTGCGACATTGAAAGTCTCTGTTCTGAACTCACCTACCATTTCCGCAACCTTATGGTTGCCAAAACGGTCAGAGACTGCTCCTCTCTCATAACGGCAGCCCCCGATGAGATTAACGAGCTTAAAGAAAGAGCGTCACAGTTCCGTCTTTCAAAAATTCTTTCGTGCCTTGATATTCTTGAAGAAACACTCAGGAGTATGAAAGGCGCGTCAAATAAAAAGATTCTTCTCGAATCGGCAGTCATCCGTATGTGTGCCGGCGCAGCACCTTCTGCAGATTCTTCCGCAGATATCTCGGATTTAAACCTTCGCATAACCGAGCTTGAGCAGGCACTGTCCGCTCTGCAAAGCGGCAATATTGTCAAAGCTCCGCAAAAACCTGCCGCAATTCCCGCCGATCCGGTCATAACGGAGCAAAAACCCAAGCCCGCCCCCGAAAAAGAAGAACCCGTCAAAGAAGAGAGCGCACCGTCCCCCGAGCCCCCTGCCGAAACGCAGACTGCGCCTCCCCCTTCTCAGACACCCCCTCAGACCGGCAACACCGAGTTTACACAGTGGGCAGAGGTTCTTGAAACGGTCAAAAAACGCGACGTTCCGCTCTATTATATGCTGCGCACAACCTCTTCCTATATCAGAGAAGGCATTTTCCTTGTAATCAGAACAGAGAATAACCAGCTTTTCCGCTTTATTACGGATAAAAACACTTCCCACGCAAAAGAGCTCTCCGCCGCGGTAACAGCTGTAACAGGCAAAAAGCTCCGCCTGCAGATAGACGACAAAGGCGCTGCAACAGTTCAAAAAAAGAACCCACTTGAAGATTTAAAAAGCAAAATAGATTCTTTCAATAACAACCAGGAGGATAACAAATGAAGGCAAGAATACCCAACCAGCCCAACAGAGGCGATATGATGAAGATGGTGCAGGAAATGCAGGAAAATATGGCGCGTATTACCGAAGAGGTTGAAAACACCGAATTTGTAACCTCAACAGGCGGCGGAGCCGTCGAAGCAAAGGTAAACGGCAAGCACGAAATCGTCTCCCTTACAATCAAACCCGAGGTTGTCGATCCCGAAGATGTCGAAATGCTCGAGGATCTCATCATCTCCGCCGTAAACGAGAGCATCTGCAAAGCCAACGAGGCAATGGAAAAGGGTATGGAAACCGCAAAAGGCGGTCTCGGCGGTCTGAATATCCCCGGTCTTTTCTGATATGGAAGGTTTTGCCGCTCCTCTTGAGGAGCTCATAGATTCATTTGCCGCTCTCCCCTCAATAGGGCGCAAGAGCGCACAGCGCCTTGCCTTTCACATTCTTTCAATGAAAGAAGAAGAAGCGGAAAAATTTGTAAAAAGCATAAATTCCGCCCGTTCTTCAATTCACCGCTGCCCCGTCTGCTGCAATCTTACCGACAAGGATGTCTGCAGAATCTGCTCCTCCCCGTCAAGAGATAAAAGCACTGTCTGCGTGGTTGAAAATCCTAAGGATGTCAACGCCATCGAAAAAACCCACGAATATAACGGCCTTTATCACGTTCTTCACGGCGCAATTTCACCGATGAACGACATCGGAATTGAAGATATCTGCGCAAAAGAGCTCATTCTGCGCCTTCAGGATGACACCGTCAAAGAGATTATTATGGCAACAAACACCACCGTCGAAGGTGAGGCAACCGCCATGTATCTCTCACGCCTGATTAAACCTATCGGCGTCAAAGTCACCCGCCTCGCCTACGGCGTTCCCGTCGGTGCCGACCTTGAATATGCCGATGAGGTTACACTTGTCAAGGCAATAGAAGGCAGAAAAGATATCTGATAGAAGGTTTTCAACATCTCAATCCACAATAAGTTAACAACACCTATGTTGAAGCTTATCAACAAACTCACAAACAATTAACAATGAGTTATTCACATAATCCACATTGTTGAATTTTCTGTTGAAATCATCAAACCGTCTTTCCACCGCCGTTAAACCACCCCTATCTCCCGTTTTCCCTTATTTTTCAACGCTTTCTCCCCTTTTCCACTTTTTCAACACCAACTACTGCTACTACTAATAAGTTTATAAATCAATTACACATATCAGGAGGGCAAACCATGAAATTCATCTGCAACACAGCCGACCTCTCGGACGCCTGTCAGAATGTCTCAAGAGCCGCATCGGGCAAAACGGCAATACCAGCAATAGAAGGTATTTTAATAACAACAGGTCAGAACACTCTCACTCTCACCGGCTATGACCTTGAAATGGGCATAACCACACAGATTCCTTCAAATGTGGAAGAAAACGGTTCAATAGTTTTAAACGCCCATATGCTCAGCGATATTCTGAGAAGACTTCCCGGCGACACCGTTTCGCTTGAAAGCGATTCACGCCAGATAGCAATTATCAAAAGCGGCGAGGTCAAATATCAGTTAATCGGCATAAACGCAGAGGATTATCCCGAACTGCCTTCCGTCTCAAACGGTTATCCCGTCAAAATAGACCAGGCACTGCTTAAGGATATGATAAGAAAAACCATATTTGCGGTAGCAGTCAAAGACAGTAAAGCCGTTCACACCGGCATAAAATTTGAAATAGGCAACAATTCAATCCGCCTTGTTGCAGTTGACGGAGTCCGTCTTGCAATAAGAAACGAAACAATCAATTATTCCGATGAAGAATTATCATTTGTTGTTCCCGCAAAAACTCTCTCTGAAGTAGTCAAGCTTATGAGTGAAGAGGGCGGCGAAGTAAACATCGGAGTAGGCAAACGCCACATAATATTTGAGCTTGAGGGCTACAGCATCATTTCAAGACTTCTCGACGGCGAATTTTTAAAATATGAAGCGGCAATTCCTTCGGTATCAAATACCGTAGTCAAGGTAAACACCCGCTCTCTTCTTGAAAGTATAGACAGAACCTCGCTGATTATCACCGACCGCCTCAAGAGCCCTGTCAAATGCGTGTTCAAAGAGGGAGTAATCGACATTTCATCCGTAACCTCAATCGGCAGTGCAAACGACAAAATCCCGGCTGAGATTCAGGGCGAAGACTGCACAATCGGCTTTAACAACCGTCTTATGCTCGAAGCGCTCAGAGTCTGCGACACAGATGAAATCCGCCTTCTCCTCGTCGGCTCCACAAAACCCATTCTCATCTGCCCGCCCGAAGGCGAATCCTTCATATTCCTTGTTCTTCCCGTGAGGCTGAAAAATGAAGATTAAAGTCAAAGTTGCCGAAAAAAAGAAGGTAACAAAACACATTTCCACAGAGTTTATTAAACTTGATTCTTTTTTAAAGCTGTGTGACGCCGTTGAAAGCGGCGGTCACGCAAAAACGGTTATCCAGGACGGTTTTGTTCGTGTCAACGGCGAAACCTGCCTTCAGCGCGGCAAAAAAATCCGTCCCGGCGACAGCGTCGAATTCAACAATACAATTTATACAGCGGAATAATCCTTATGAACGTAATCAGCCATTCGGCAGATGGTTTTCGCAATCTTAAAAATACTCATATTGAAGCTCATCCTTCAATGAATATAATTTTCGGCGAAAACGCACAGGGAAAAACAAATATCATCGAGAGTATATGGCTGTTTACCGGCTGTTACAGCTTCCGCACGCACAAAAACAACGAGCTTGTGTGTGAAAACAGCGATGAGGCAAGGGCAAAGCTCCGCTTTTTCGCTTCCGAACGTGAACAGACCGCTGAGATGAAAATCGGCAAAACCAAAGATATAATTTTAAACGGTGTTGCCTGCGAATCTCCCAGAGCAATGATGGGTAAATTCCGCGCCGTTGTCTTTTCACCGTCAACTCTCTCCGTAATAAAGGGCTCCCCCGGCGAAAGAAGAAAGCTGGTTGACGTTGCCCTGAGTTTAATCAAGCCGAATTACGCTGTCATTATGTCCCGCTATCTCAGAACACTCAATCAGAGAAACGCACTTATAAAAAAAATAAATGAAAAACAGTATGATCTTAATATTCTTGACACGTGGGATGACGCCCTTGCATCACTCGGCGCGTCAATAATCAGATACCGTCTTGAATATATTGAAGATCTCGGCAAAAAAAGCTCCGAAATTTACTCGGGCATAAGCTCTTCAAAAGAGAGCTTCGCCGTTCGCTACTCCTTCGGCAAAACCACCGAAATAGACGGCAATACCGATATTAAACAGATTCTTATCAATGAGCTTCACTCCACCCGCGAGTCCGATTTAAAAAAACTATATACCTCCGCGGGTCCCCACAGCGACGACCTCATCGTCACCTTAAACGGCAGAGATGCAAGAATCTACGGCTCCCAGGGTCAGCAGCGCTCCTGCGCCCTCTCGTTAAAACTCGGCGAAGCGTCCGTAATGGGCGGTCTCACCGGCGAAGAACCCGTTGTTCTGCTTGACGATGTCATGAGCGAGCTTGATGAGGGCAGGCAGAAATTTATTCTCAATTATCTTGACAGCTGGCAGGTTTTTATCACCTGCTGCGACCCGTCAACGCTTATGCGCAGCGAAAACGGCAAAGTTTTTGAAGTTACGGGCGGCACCGTGAGCGAAAGGTAAATTATGTTTATTCACATAGGTCTCGACAAAGTCATACGTTCGGGCGATGTTCTCGGCATTTTCGACCTCGACAACACCACCGTTTCAAAGGTTACGCGCGATTATCTCTCCGCGGCACAAAAAAACGGTCAGATTACAGACGTCTGCACCGACCTTCCCAAATCATTTGTAGTCTGCGCCGAAAAAACGGGTCAGACGGTTTATATCACCCAGCTTAACACCTCAACCCTTTTAAAAAGAGCAAAAAACACAAAAAAATTCGGTTAAATCAAAAAATTATACAATCGGCCCCTGTTTTGTGATTGCAATTTATCAGGTGATTGTATAATATAATATATCATCTGCTTAAAAAAGGAGAAATCTGCAATGATAAGCTACACAATCGTTCTCATCAACATCATCTTTTCAATGCTTACCGGCAAAGAAACCCATCTTCTCAGCTTCTTCGGTCAGGCAGGCACCCTTTTCCAGGAGAATTTTGCCGCCTTTATAAACTCCATAGCAGATTATTTCACCGGCTTTTAATAAATACCGCAATTCCCGGCAGTCAGGGGCGCGGAATTATCCGTGCCTTATTGCTGTCCGCCCGGAATTATTGAATACAGTTAAAAAGGATATAATTATACTTAATTATATATTTCTAAAAAAGAAAGAAGAAACAAAATGGCAGAAAAATATTTCACACCCGAAATCGAAACTATGCCCCGCGATGAAATCAAAAAGCTTCAGAGCGAACGCCTTGTAAAACAGATTAAAAACGTCTATGAAAATGTCGAGCCCTACCGCAAAAAGATGGACGCCGCAGGTGTTAAACCCGAAGACATACACGGAATTGAAGACCTTCACCTTCTTCCGTTCACAACAAAGGATGACCTCCGCGACGAGTATCCCTACGGAATGCTCGCCCGTCCCCTCTCCGACTGTGTCCGCATCCAGTCAACATCGGGCACAACCGGCAAAAGAGTTGTCGCCTTCTACACACAGAATGACATTGATATGTGGGATGAATGCTGCGCGCGTGCAATCACAGCCGTCGGCGGCACAAAAGACGATGTTGTTCAGGTCTGCTACGGCTACGGTCTTTTCACAGGCGGTCCCGGTCTCAACGGCGGCTCTCACAAGGTCGGCTCCTTAACCCTTCCCATGTCATCGGGCAACACCGACAGACAGCTCCAGTTTATGCAGGATTTAAAGGCAACAATTCTCTGCTGCACCCCCTCCTACGCCGAATATCTTGCCGAAAGCGCAATAAACACCGGCGCCATTGACAATATCCATATCAAAGCCGGTATTTTCGGCGCCGAAGCTTGGACTGAAGAAATGCGCCGCGACATTGAGAACAAATTCGGCAGAGGCATGAAAGCTTATGACATCTACGGTCTTACTGAGATAACGGGGCCCGGAGTTGCGTTTGAGTGCAGCGACCAGGGCGGAATGCACGTTAATGAGGACTATTTCATTGCCGAAATCATCGACCCCAAAACGGGAGAGGTTCTGCCTTACGGCTCAAAGGGTGAACTTGTTTTCACCACAATTGCAAAAGAGGCGTTCCCGATGATCCGCTACCGCACAAGAGATATATGCGTGCTCTCCGACTCGCAGTGCCCGTGCGGCAGAACGCATGTAAGAATGAGCAAGCCGATGGGTCGCACGGACGATATGCTTATTATCCGCGGCGTAAACGTCTTCCCGTCACAGATAGAAACCGTTCTTCTTGAGCAGGGCTACGAGGCAAATTACCAGATAATCGTTGACCGTGTCAACAATTCCGACACAATAGATGTAAACGTGGAGATGACTCCCGAAAAGTTTACCGACAACCTCGGCAAGGTTGCGGATATGGAGAAACAGCTTGTATCAGCGCTGAAATCCATGCTCGGCATATTTGCAAAGGTTCACCTTGTCGCGCCCAGAACCATTGCAAGAAGCGAGGGCAAGGCGGTTCGCATAATAGACAACAGAAAGTTATGAGGTGGAAAAATGACAGTCAAACAGATTTCGGTATTTCTTGAAAACCGCAAGGGTCAGCTCAACGAGATAACAAAGATACTCGCGCAGGCGGGCATAAATCTGCTCGCGCTCAACATAGCGGAAACCACTGAATACGGCATTGTGCGCATAATCGTTGACGATGTCGCCGCCGCAACGGACGCGCTCATAGGCGCCGGTATGGTTGTCAAGGTCAGCGACGTTTCGCGCGTGACCATCTCAAACAGCGTGGGCGGGCTCAATTCCGCGCTGCAGAAAATCGCCGACGCAGGCATTGACATAGAATATATGTATTCTATGGTGTCGGGCGACAGCGAAAACGCCGATATGGTTTTCAAAACAGCAGACAGCACCGCTCTCGAAGCAGCACTCGCAAATTGAAAAGTATAAAAACCGGGGACAAAACAATAAACAACAAGGGAACGGAAACTCACACCTCCGTTCCTTTTTTATGCCTCCCCGCATTTATTATATAATCATTATATTATACGGTTGTTTTTTTTCTCACGTTAGAGTATAATAGCGGGGAACTTTATAAATCGGACGGTAATTATGGAATACGAAGCAAGCCAGTTTGATATAGTTGTTATCGGAGCGGGGCACGCCGGAATTGAGGCGGGTCTTGCCTCGGCGCGCCTCGGTTGTAAAACTGCCGTTTTCACAATAAATCTCGACTGGGTCGGCAATATGCCCTGCAACCCTTCAATCGGCGGCACTTCAAAGGGGCATCTTGTTCGTGAAATAGACGCTCTCGGCGGCGAAATGGGAATAGCTGCGGACAAAAACACCCTTCAGAACCGTATGTTAAACCTCGGCAAAGGTCCCGCCGTTCACTCTCTTCGCGCGCAGATTGACCGCAGAGAATATTCCGCCTATATGAAACACGTTCTCGAACAGCAGGAGAATCTCTTTGTTAAGCAGGCGGAAATTGTTGATTTATACCGCGACGGCGACCTTTGGGCTGTCAGAACCCGCCTTGAAGCCGTCCATAAAGCAAAATGTGTAATTATTGCAACCGGCACCTTCCTTGCAGGCAAGGTCTATGTCGGCGACGTCTGCTACGAGAGCGGACCCGACGGAATGTTCCCTGCAAATGAACTCGCACTTGCCCTCAAAAAGCTCGGCGTTCCGACCCGCAGATTCAAAACGGGCACTCCCCCGAGAGTCAACCGCAGAAGCGCCGACCTTAATGAAATGGAATTGCAGCCCGGCGACGATGTCACAACCCCATTTTCTTTTACGACAAAAGAAGAAATTGTCAACACCGAGCCCTGCTATATCACCTACACCAACGACGAAACAAAGCAGATTATTCTTGACAACCTTGATAAATCCCCTCTTTATTCGGGCAGAATTGACGGCGTAGGTCCCCGCTACTGCCCCAGCATCGAAGATAAAATCGTTCGTTTTTCCGAAAAACCGCGTCACCAGCTTTTTGTTGAGCCCTGCGGCGCAAACACAGATGAACTCTATATACAGGGCTTGTCCTCGTCTTTGCCCGAAGATGTGCAGCTTAAAATACTGCATTCCATACCCGGTCTTACCCATGCCGAGGTTATGAGAACTGCCTATGCAATTGAATACGACTGCGTTGACCCTCTCGCTCTTAAAGCAACCCTTGAATTCCTTGATTTTGACGGACTTTTCGGCGCAGGGCAGTTCAACGGTTCCAGCGGATATGAGGAAGCGGCGGCTCAGGGACTCGTTGCCGGAATTAACGCCGCTATGAAAATAAAAGGCAGAAAACCGGTTGTTCTTGACCGCGGAAGCTCTTATATCGGCACGTTAATCGACGATTTAGTAACCAAGGGCTGTTCCGACCCATACCGAATGATGACTTCCCGGTCAGAATACCGTCTTGTTCTCCGTCAGGACAATGCCGATCGCCGTCTTACTCAGCTCGGCTATGAAATCGGGCTTATCGGAGAAGATCGCTACGCAGAATTCAAAGAAAAGCTTCGACTAATTGATGAAGAACGGCAGAGAGTTGAGAGCATAACAATCGCTCCGTCTGAAGAAATCAACAAAATGCTTGTTTCACGTGAAACAGCACCGATGACTACGGGCATTCGCCTTGTTGAACTTTTACGCAGACCGCAGCTCGATTATGATGCACTCACACCGTTTGACAAAACCCGTCCGGACCTTCCTCCTGCAATTTTCGAGCAGGTCGGGCTGGATATTAAATATGAAGGTTACATAAAACATCAGCAACAGCAGATTAACGAAATGCGCCGACTTGAAGTCCGCAAACTTCCCGAAGATATTAATTATAATGAAATAACCGGGCTTCGACTTGAAGCGGCGGAAAAGCTCGGCAAAATCAGACCGGAGAACATCGGGCAGGCATCAAGAATCTCCGGAGTAAGCCCCGCCGATGTTACAGTTTTGCTCATCTGGCTTGAGAGGGAGGGCAAAAATGATTGACAAACTTCAACTGAAAACCGAGGCGGCTGCTTTTGGTTTGACTCTCAATGAAAAACAACTTGATTTGTTTGACAGATATGCCGAAATGCTTGTCGAATCAAACAGGCAGTTTAATCTGACTGCAATTAAAAATCCGGATGAAATTGTAACAAAACATTTTGTTGACAGTTTAACGGTTTTTACCGCTCTTGACATTCCGGGAAAATCAAAAGTAATTGATATCGGAACAGGCGCCGGTTTTCCCGGTCTGCCGATGCTGATTTATGACAACAGTCTGAAAATCACAATGCTTGACAGCACAGGCAAAAAACTCGATTTTGTCCGCTACGCTGTTTCGGAGCTCGGTCTTGAAGCGCAGGTTCTTCATGCGAGAGCGGAAGAACTCGGCAGGGGAGAGCTCAGAGAAAAATTCGACCTTGCCGTTTCACGCGCCGTCGCCTCGCTTAATGTGCTTTGCGAATATTGCCTGCCGTTTGTAAAAGAGGACGGATCTTTTGTTGCATTAAAAGGTTCAAAGGCTGAAGAGGAATTATCGGTGTCACGTTCTGCCGTGAAAACGCTCGGCGGAAAATTCGTTTGCTGTAAAGAATTAAAGCTGGCAGATGAGCAAACAAGAAACCTGGTTGTTATAAAAAAATCCGGACCGACTCCCCCGAAATACCCCAGACCGTCGGCACAGATTTCCAAAAAACCTCTGTGATTCCGAGTTTTCAAAAGGCAAAGGAGATGATCATATTTCAAATATATGGTTTTTATATATCATTATTTTTTTGATTCTGATTACGACTGCGGCAAACACGCAGAGGCGAAGAAGAATTGTTAGAAAAAGAAACAAAGAAAAAGGAGTTGAAAGAAAAATGCCGACAGAAATGTTACAGGCGTTCATTGGCAAAAAAGTTACAATAGTCACTACGGGCTCTGCGATGGGATTTGAAGGCACAATCGTTAAAATTGAAGACAACTGGATTATGCTCGAAGGCAAAAAATACACGCAGATTATAAACGGCGACGCAGTGAACTACATCAACATCAAAAAAGAAGCAACCGACTGAAAAACAGCAGCAAAAGAGCGCTCCTAACAGAGCGCTTTAATTTTTATCCGGAACCGCACGGCACAGCAGCACTGTTTCACGTGAAACAAAAAATACAAAAACAAGCCGGCACTTAATTCAGCGGTTTAAATCGTGAAAACGCGGTGGGGCGGCGGAATGAGTTTGGTCAGCAGGGGAGGATGTTGCGGAGATAAGCCGCAGGAGCTTTGTCTGAAAAACCCGTTAATACCGGAAACTGCAATCAAAGCCGAAGAAGGCAGGCAATACGGTTTTCCGTCACAAAAAACGCAAAAAAGGAAAACGGTTTTATTATGCCCGGTCTGCTGCTGCGGGCACTTGAAAACGGAGCGCATAAAGTATATAATATATAAAGTTATGTTAAATTTTGGCAGATGCTGACTTCTGCCGTGAAAGGATGCGTTTTACGCAGGTGAAAAGATGAAAACCGAGATTGTTTACCGTGACAACGCAGAAGAGCTTGACTCCTTTGTCGCCTCGCATCCGAAGGGGCATTTTTTACAGACATCCGTCTGGGGCAGGGTAAAGGATGACTGGCAGTGGTTCGGCGTAATTGCCCGTGATGATTCGGGCAAAATCAAGGGCACGCTTGCCGTGCTCGCGCGCAGAATTTCCAAACTGAAATACCATATGCTCTATGCTCCGAGAGGTCCAGTTTGCGACCTTCACGATGCAGAAACCTTCAACGCCCTTGTAAAAGCGGCGAAAGAAGAAGGCGGAAAGCTGAACGGTTATATGCTTAAAATTGACACCGACGCCCTTGCATCGGATGAGGAATATGCGCAAATCATTAAAGAGGCGGGCTTTGTTCAGCAGCCGAGATTTATGAACTTTGAGGGCTACCAGTGCAGATTCGTTTACCGCCTTGATATAAGCGGAAAGACGGAGGACGAGGTCTTTGCGGCATTTGCCTCAAAGCACCGCTACAATGTCAGGGTTGCGCTCAAGCACAATGTTGAAATCAGAAGGTGCGGCAGCGAAGCGGCTGAAGATTTTTACAGGATAATGGAAGAAACGGGCGAACGTGACGGCTTTGCCATACGCTCGGCCGCATATTTTGCTAAAATAATTGACACCTTCGGTGAGGACTGCCGCCTGAATATGGCGTATTATGAAGGGGAGCCGATTGCGGGCACCCTTTGTGTTCACTGGGGCAACAAGGTGTGGTATTTCTACGGCGCATCCCTTAACTCGCACCGCAACGTCATGCCGAATTATCTGCTGCAATGGACAAACATTCAATGGGCGATTTCGCTCGGCTGCGATATCTATGATTTCAGGGGTGTTTCCGGAATTGTGGATGAGAACAACGGGCTTTACCGGTTCAAAAAGGGCTTCTCCGGCGATATGCTCGAGTTTATGGGTGAAGCGGATTTAACCGTTGACGCAAAAGGGAAAAAGACGGTTGAGGCGGCTCAGAAAATTGCAAAAATGCTCAGAAGATAAGGTGAATAATATGCAACTGAAAATAAAAAAAGTAAACGAAAATGCAAAGATTCCTTTCAGGGCAACTCAGGGCAGCGCAGGCATGGACCTTTGCGCCTGCATAGACGCTCCGCTGACTCTCGGAGGCGGAGAAACTGCCGTTATTCCTACCGGAATAGCCATAGCTCTGCCGTCAGATGAGATGGGCGCCTTTGTTTTTGCGAGGAGCGGTCTTGCCATAAAACACGGAATAGGTCTGCTTAATTCCGTGGGCGTAATTGACAGCGACTACCGCGGAGAAATAAAGGTGGGCGTAATAAACCAGATAAGCGAGCCCTACACAATAGAGCCGGGCGAACGCATAGCCCAGCTTGTGATTATGCCGGTGTGCCCGCTTGACCCCGTCGAGGTTGAAAACCTTGACGATACGGCAAGGGGAGAAGGCGGATTCGGCTCAACGGGAACAAAATAAGGGGACAGAAAAATGAAAAGATTTATAAGCGTTATTCTTGTTTTCACCCTGCTTTGCGGCGTTCTGAGCCCTGCCGTTTTTGCGGTTGACACTCCGTATGACGACAGCAGATTCTACACACAGGGCGATTATGAAATTCATTACAGAATAATTGAGCACAAGGGTGATTTCAAGGGCAGAATTATGATGCTCCACGGTTTTTTGTGTTCAACCTACGCCTGGCGGAATATGGCGTCGGGTCTGGCGGACAGGGGCTACGACTGCGTGCTTGCCGATCTGCCGAATTTCGGTTACAGCACAAGGGAGAGCGCAGACACAAGGGTTGTTGAGAGAGAGAAGCTGATAACCGGTCTTATGAAGGAAATTGACCCTGACGGGGAGTGGATTCTTGCAGGGCACTCAATGGGCGGCGGAGTTGCGACGAATATTGCGGAGGAATTCCCCGTGAAGAGACTTTTGCTTTTCTGCCCCGCACCGCAGAGCACCTGCCCCGAGAGCTTTGAGGGAGTTGTGACGAGCAGACCGATGCAGTTCATTATGAACGCATTTTTCCGTTACGGAACTAAAATCACTCCTCTTGTGAGACTGATAGTCTTTGCGGCGACAAGAAATCTGAAGTTCTCGCTTGAATATGACACAAAAGGCGTCACGGACCCGTTTTTGTATGACGGAATCGGCGCGGGAATGTGCAATATGCTTGTCAATGTGCGCGAAACCGACCTTGAAAACACGAATAAAATCACCTGCCCGGTTCTGCTTGTAAACGCAGACGGAGACATAATTATAAATGACACGATGAGAAATCAGTTTTACGGCGCCTTCCCGGATGCCGAAAAATATCTTGTTGAAGGCGGAGGTCACCAGTGCATTGAAGACAGAGCGGACGAGCTTGTGCCGCTTTGCGTAAAATTTATTGAAAACGGAAACGGATAATTCTTTTACAGAAAAAAGGACTGCTTCCGCCGTCCTGTCATAAACCAGTAATTTAAGAAAACTCTTTAAAAACGATTGCGGAATTGTCAAGCAGGACTGGTTAATAATAAAGGGTATGGAGATTTTGATAATCTCCATACCCTCTTATTTTTGCTTTTTTGTATTTTTGAAACAAGATGTCATCGGCTACTTTTGGGAAAGCCCGTTGGTTTATTCAAAAACGGGGAACGGGATATAGTCGCCGGGATTTTCGAAAAACTCCACTATCATTCCGATAAAGTTTTCAATCATAGACACAATTACGGATATCACGGTTGCGGGAACCAGCGGGATTATAAACAATGGATGTTCTAGCAGAAACGAAGTCATCATCTTGATGACTTTGTCGGCAGGGTTACCGCCCAAAGGTATGTCAGGGGCCGCGGAAATATTGTCTTCGTCGGGTTCCGCTTCCTGTGCGTATACCGTGTCGGGAAAAGGGTCTTCGGTGCCGTCCTCCGCTGACGCCGCGGCCGGGAACATACAAACCAGCGCCGCGAGGCAGAGGATTATTGAAATGAATTTTTTTACAGAACGCATAATTGTCTCCTTTTAAATCTTTTATTTCGGGCGGTTATATCGTAACCAGCCAGTTGGTCATATGGGGGATTGTTCCGTTAAAAAAGTATCCGTTTTTCATAATATACATTCTGTGTTTAATGAAGTATCTGAATACGGACATCAGACTGCTGAAGAAATCCGGCAAAACTCTGACGGGGTCAGCACCGTCTGAGATACGGTCGGCGGCGTATATAATTTCTTCTGTAATTGCTTTAAACAGTTCTGCGGTATCAACTATGAGAGAGGAAGAGCAGTCGGCGTCTTTTTCACAAAACAGTTTTCCGTCGATATATACCCTGAAAACCATCCGGTCTTCATCGTTTCTTTCATAACCCGAGCTCAGACTGTGGCGGATTTCGTTTTCCGAAATGAAAGATGAGGTCCGGAATATGTCCGTAACAACGGATTTGTTTCCGTTTTTGAAATTGACCGTAATCTTATCGGGGTAGATTAAATTCCAATAGTAATAACCGCTGCCTCCGGAGAACACTTCAAACAAAGACGGTCTGAAGTTTGCGGGCAATTCGACGCTTTCAACATCTTCCGGCTCATAAACTACTTCAAACTCAAAGACGGGACCGTCATTGTTTGACATAAACACTTTGAGCGTCTGCGTTCCGAGATCGCGAATTTTCATATACCCGCTCCAACTATCGTTCTTTAATGTTTTTCCGCCTGAGAATCTGATTTCGGCGGGAAAACAGCACACAGAACCAAGATACGGATAATCCTTTTCGGAATCATTACGCATAAAGACACCAGCTTCAATATTCTGAGAATTCACTTCTGTTTTTTCATATGAGTAATCGGTGATTTCACCGTAGTATTCAACAATTATTTCGGCTTTATCGTTCTCGCCGAACCAATCACTGAAATATACACAGTAAAGCGAGTCCGCTTCGAAATAAAACAGATCTGACGCGCGGAGACCGTATTTGTTGAAATACGAGTGCATATTCTTTTCCGAAACATTTTTTACAGTGTTGCTGTCCGCTTTTTTCGCGGTCCGGACAACCGCTTCGCCGGTAATTGCATAATAGCCGCCGTCAGCGGGGGTGAAGCTGTAATAATCGGAAGATTTCAAAGACACATTGTTCCTGCCGATGTTGATTGTGCCGGCATTCCCTGCGGTTTCGGAGACCGTTGCGAAATCCGCGCTGCTGTCCTGAGCCGAAACACCAAAGCCGAAAAAAGCTACGATGTTTACCGTCATAATCAAGGCTGAAACGAGAGAAAAGGCTCTTTTTATCGGGTTCATTTTATTTGACATCCTTTCGGTTGTTCCTGAAATTCGGAATACACTCCGAAAAAGCGGAACAAATCTGTATTTGGTTTTCTCAATTTATTTTCGCGGAATTCATTTTGGCGAGAATCATTGCCGCTTTGTCGTTGTCATCGGATGTGCATACAAGAGTGCCGGCGACCGCCGCTACCGCAAAAACCACTGAACAGATAATTAACATAATAAAACCCCTCCGTTTTAATCTTTTGATTTTTATGTTTCAGGTTTTCCCTGACTGCAACTGAATAATAACATATAAACCGGACCTGCCGGACGACTGCTGCGCGAACGGTCGGTTTTTCTGCGTGAACGGAAAAACAGCCCTGCCCGAAAGGGTGCAGGACTGTTTGGAGATTATTTATAATTGTTATCAGTTGTTTATCAAACCGACTTTGAGTTCGAATTCGGCGTCGGTGCAGGAGAGTTTCATGTATCCGTTATACTTCTTCGCTGTTTTCTCAACATTTGCAAGACCGATTCCGTGGTTCTGTGAATCCGATTTAGTGGTTTTTATCCGGTTGTTCTTGATTTCAACCCGTTTTGTTACGGGGTTGGCGACAGAAATCACAACGCTGTTCGGCGTTTCTTTTGAACTAACCATGACAACCGCGTTTTCAATCGGTTCGCATGCCCTGACAGCGTTGTCAAGCGAATTGGAAAGAATCGCGCACAGGTCGTTGTTTTTGACCCAGTCTTTCGGAATTGTGCCCGAAAAGCTGATTCTTGTGCCGCTCTTTGAAGCGTTTTCCGATTTCTCCGAAATAATGGCGTCAGCAAGGTAGTTGCCCGTCTGGTAATTGTTGGAAGTGTTTTCCAGTTCACCCGCGAGTTCGGAGATATATTTCTGCGCTTCATCTGTTCTGCCGTCGGTCATAAGGGCGTTGAGCGAGAAAAGGTTGTTTTTGTAATCATGCCTGAATGAACGGATATCGCTGTTCTTGCGCATCATATCTTCATAATGATGAATTTCGGCTTCAAGCTGTTTTTCGGCTTCTTTCTGAAGATTCAGAACATTTATGTAGCGTATTACAATCACAACCACCGAAACGGTTACGAGGATTGCCGAAACAACCTTGAGAATGTTCGCGACTTCCACATGGAACGAAGCGTCCTGCGCCAGTTCAATGCTGTAGTAATTGGAAAAAAGATAAATGAAAATTATTACATAAACATAGACGGGAATTGTTTCAAGGAATTCCGGCGTGAATTTTATCGGCAGAGCTTTGCGTAAAATTATTATCAATAATGTTGTTGCAACAAAAATGGCAATATACATCAAAATAGTCTCGTTTTCGGAAATATCGCCGATTTTTGAACTTATCAGCGAGGCAATTATATCCGAAAAAGAGGGCAGAACAAAACCGTATAGCGCGAAGGTTGCTTTTCTGCCGGATTTAAACAGCAGATAAGGCAGGAACATGTTTGTCGCAATCTGCCAAAGGTCAAACATAAATTCGGCGTCTTCGTTGCCCTTTGTGAAATAAATCAGAAGAACAGCCACCACAGCCGAAACCGCCGACCCGGCAATGAACGGCACCTTGTTTTTTCTCGCCTCATAACCGAAAAACACATAAAGCGAAACAAGAATCATCGACACCGAAGTGGTTAACAACAGTAAATGAAGAATGTATGTAAGCATTCCCTTCCCCCGTTTTTATCCGTTAAAATCGAGATAAGCGCTGCAGAATTCTTTATAGCGGCGTTTGCTCATCGGAATTGTTTCGCCGTTGCTGAATTCTATTGTTTTCGCGTCAAAACTGCGTATGTTGCCCATATTCACGAGGTAGGTCCTGTGAGTTCTGAAAAAGCCGCGTGAAACGAGCTCGTCTTCAAGCTGTGAAATGGGTTTGTGACAGACTATCTGGTCTTCACTCAGGCAGATATAGCACTCCTTGTCGGCTACCTCAATGTAGAGAATATCCCGTATGGGTATAATTTCAACCTTGCCGTCGCTCTTGACGGAAAGCGTGCTGTTCAGGTTGCTGGTGCCGATGACCGCGTCCAGCGCTTCGAACATCTTGGCTTTATCTACCGGCTTTATCAGAAACCTGTGCACGCGCACGGCGAAGGTGTCATAAACAATCTCCTGGTAAGATGTCAGGAAGATAATCGTTTTTTTGTCGCCGTATTTTTCGCGGATTTTTTTCGCGAAAGTAAGACCGTCGATTTCGGGAGTCTGGTAATCCATTATGAAAATGTCAAACTCATCCGTTTTCGGTTCAAGAAGCAGATAACTGTTGAAAGATTGATATTCTATGTCAAGCTTTCTCTCAATTGAGTAATCTTCAAGAACGGTTACAACGGAATCGAGCCATATGTTTTCATCGTCACAAATCGCGATTTTCATAACACACCCCGTTTAAATGAGTAATCATATTAATTATATATTCGAAAATAATATAATTCAATATTTTTTTGTTTGCAAATGAAAAAATATATGATATACTAAAAAAAAGTATGTTTAATTAAATCCCTGACAGGTGAAACGAAATGAGAGCGTTTAAAAAACCGGTTTCTGTTCTGCTGGCAGTAATAATGGCATTTTCCGCTGTGAGTATATCCGCTGCGGCTGATGAAACGGAGATTTCTGCAGGCGAACCCGCCGTAACAGAAGAAAGGGATCCTTTCATTCCCAAGCCGGAAGACTGCTGGGTTGGTCTCGACCGTTATGAAGCAGTCAAAGGCGAGAGTGTCAATATTACCGCTTTCGGTTCATATATTGACACATTTACCCAGGGAGTCCTTGTAACGCCTGTTGAGGGCGATGTCAGAATGATACCTGTGAAATGGACGGCTAAACAGGTTGACTCAGACCGGGATGTCGGCAGCGGTGAATGGACAAATGAAGCTACCGTCGAAACCGCCACCGTTGACACTTTATTATTAATATTCACAACTATCGACGCCATCGTAACCGTCAGGGTTGAAGTTGAGTTTGTCATTCAGCAATATGAAAACGGCTCATGGAACACAACAGGCACCTTTACCGATTCAAACATTTTTTATGCAGCAACAAGCGCTGAATATTTTAAGTTCGTTAGTTATAATCCTTGGATTGGATCTATTGGGTCGCCTGATATTGATTGGGCAAATTGGCGCTCGGTTATTGCTTTTATCAAGTCAATCGATTGGGCAGGCGGCAGATTCAGTATCGCTTATGTCGCAAGAGCGGTTAACATTTTTTTCAACACTCATTTTACCTCGGGTAGTTCTTTCTTTGAAATAATAAGGGCAACTTTAGAAATATTCTCATAATAAAATGAAATTAGATTAATTAATTTTCTTGTGCGGTGATTCAATGAAAAAACAAGTTTTAAGAATTATTTCGGTTGTTCTGGCTGTTTCATTGCTGTCGGGGGTGTTTTTCTGTGGTTCTTCTGCCGCTGAACCCGAAGAGGTGCTTTCTTACTCACCTCGTATCGACTGTTGCAACTCATTTAATGTAACATCTGCTAATAATTTTTATTATAATAACGATTTTTATTGCGGTGAGTGGTCGATTCGGGTAAGAGAGATATTGATTCTCGGTTACAACGGAAGCGATTCAATTGTTGAAATACCAGAGCAAATAAATGGTCTTCCGGTTACATATGTAGCTCTTTCTAACTTCCCTAAAAACACGGTTTTTGATAAAATTGTTATTCCATCAACTGTGGAATACTTGTTTTTTTATGAACCTTCTGAAAAGAAAGGGGATTTTTACTGCAAGCATTATGAGTGTGATGAAAACAACAAGTATTTCCATTCCGTTGACGGTGTGCTTTACACCAAGGATATGAAAACGCTTTTGTTATATCCCAACTGCAGTGAAAACAAAGATTTTATATTGCCCGACGGGGTTGAAACCGTTTATGAATACGCTTTTTCAAACAGCAAAAGCCTTGAAAAAATCACTCTTAACCGCAGTGTAAAAATAGATACCGGCGCGTTTTTCAACTGCAGCAATCTCAAAAGAGTGAGAAACCAGCCGATATATCCCTCGTTCTACTACCGGGGCTGTTTTTACGGTTGCAACAGCGTTTATGGTGCTTTCGGGCTGTTGATAAAAGCGGAAAACAGCGACTTGCCGGAAGGATGGGAAAACTCAACACACTCAATTCTTTTACAGCAGCCTGGAATTTGGGGCGGAGCTTTAGTGGCTACTTCGAAAGTAATTAATACATTTGCAGCCAGATTTAAAAGACGCTTTTCCACATCTAAATCTTCATCCGGTTCTTCTGTCGGCGACACAGGGAACTCTTTAATAATCGATATATGTGTTGCTGTTATTGAGATTATTGAAGTATTTCTTCCGTGGTTAAATTAACCGCGGCGTGAATTGCGGTTTTTTTGCGGTCTGTTATAATACAATTTAAAATATTCAGGAGGATTACTATGAAAAATCGAATCACAAAGCTTATTTCAATTATGCTTGTGAGCATTTTTTTGCTTGCGGCAGCGGTTCCCGCGGTCACGGCTTTTGCAGCATATAATTACGATGCTGCTGCCGCCGACGATGAAGCTGAACCCAGAACCCCCGGCGACGCCGAACCGTCGGCAGAAGCGGAAGAAGAGGAAAAAGATGACACGGCAAACCTTTCTCCGTTCAAACAGTTTTTAATTAATATGCTTGAGCAGTTACTTGCACTGACTGAAAGCGGAAAAGGAGCCGGCGGTTCTTCATCGCTTTTTTCAAGAGCAATAAATGCCATTATTGAGTGGCTGAAAAAATAAAAACACCTTCTGTCATATAAAAACAAGCACCGTTTTTCAGGTGCTTGTTTTTTATTTATTGTTTTTTATCATATGCGCCGGGGTTGAAGAGGTGCCTGAAGAACCAGATGATAATGTCAAAGAATCCGTGCTTTATTTTCACCGTTTCCTTTTCACTTTCAGACGTGGTTTTGCCTGACTTGTCTATGAGTTTTGCCTGAACAGTGTAATCGGCTTTTGCTTCTTCGACCTTGAACGTTTTGCCTGTTCCTGAATCCTTGCCGTTAATGAACCAGTGAACGGTTACATCATCATTGAGGTCAGTGATTGTCGCAGTGAAGGTTATTGATGTCCGGTAATCGTCTGTGCGTTCGGGAACATAATTTTTAATCTGCACCTGTGCGGGAGCATTTTCAATAACAAATTCGGTCTTTTTGCCCTCTTCGGCGCTTTCCGTTAAAACTTCAAGAACACCGTAAGTGTCTTCATCAACTTTTCCGAACGTGTATTCAACGCCCATATATTCGAAGGATGCGTTATCTTCCAACGGTGTAATTTTAACTTCTTCGACACCTTCGGGAATCTTAAAAATAACATAGTCGCTTAATTCGCCGTCACATTTCATATAGCTGTATTCGGCGTTTTCAATTTCAACTGATTTTATTGATGTAAAAATGTAATCAAGCAAAGAAACACTTTTTGCATAATCAAAATATGTAGCAACATCCATCAGGTCAATTCCTTTTATTGCAGGGCTGTCGCCGTATTTGTATCGCGGATCGTCGGAGTTTTCATAAATATATGAACCTTTTTTGTAATAATACATTTCGTAACCGGGATAGTTGCTGTCGTAAACGTAGATTCTCTGCTGATTGTTGACCTCTTTGTAATACAGGAAATTAACCGCATGACCTCCTCTGTCTTTATACCATACTCCGACATTGAGCGAACCTTTATAGTCGTATTTGTGATTTTTAATGTAGTTTACACAGGCGTTCCAGTCGGATGATGTGTTTTTTTCTTTTTTCAGATCGATGCTGCCGCCCGCAACTATAGCTTCACGCTCTGCGCCTTTGGTTCCAAACGGACCTACGGGACCTTGTATTAAAAGATAAGTGCAAATCGGCTCCCTAACTTTATTATTGTTGATTGAAAGCGAATAAAGGGTTTTGTTTTCCCCGCCGATATCAGCTTTGTCAAGCTTGCCGATATAATAGCCGGAGCTTGTTGCTGCCATTCCGAAACAGTGCCCGTTATAATTCCTGTGTGAGCATTTTATGTCTTTATTTGAAAAGTTCTTGAAACTGTATGTTTCTTCGCCTATGCCGTAAACATCGGTCCATAAAGCATTGAAGCTGAGATTTTTTGCGGGCATTGTCGCAGGAACTTCCGGAGTCCAGCCGGCAAAAAGATAACTTAATTTTTGCGGGTTTTCCGGTGCGGTAACTTCGCTGCCGAATGCGACTTTAACACTTAAATAAACCTTACCGTCAACATAGTATTTAATGCTATATATGTTCGGCGAATATGTAACCGTAACGGTTTTACCTTCGGCGTCCATTGTGCCCGTAACAACATCAACATCGGGTGTATAACCCGTAACGGCAGGCGAGGGAAAGCTGTATGCGGTGTTGAAGGTTATGTTTTCCGTATGGTTTTCGGGCTTGGCGGCATTATTGCCGTCGCTCATAACATAGTTAATTGTCAGCGGGTAATCGCCCGGGGCATAATATACATTGACGCTCACCGGGTCAAAGTCCATAACACCGTTTACTGTTGTCTGCCCGTCATCAACAAGGTGATAGCCGGGAACCTCAGGCGAAACCACGCTGTAAGAATCACCGTAAGAAAGTGAGCTGTCTTTATACGCTTCACGAAGGGGCTCGTCGCTGCCTTCAATAAGATAATTAATTGTGAGCGACCCGTCATAATATTTTATGTTTGCGTTCAGCAACGGTTCGTTGTCGCTTGCAATGCTGATTTCATTCCACTGCTCTTCAGTGCCGGTGTAATTTACATCGGTAAGATTGAAACATTCGGTAAACGCGGATGCACCGATATTTTTTACGCCAACGGGAACGGTTACGCTCGCAAGACCGGAGCAAAAGGCGAACGCCGATTCACCTATGCTTTCAACGCCGCTGCCGATTGTAACATCTGTAATTCCCTCGCAAAAAACAAACGCATAGTCGCCTATATTCGTAACACTACTGGGAATAGTGATTTCACCTTTTGCCGTTGTAGAGCAAGCGCACAATTCCGTTCGGCTTTCATCGGAATAAATCAGATTGTCGTCAACAAATCCGTTAACACATCTGGCACCCCAGGGAGAGCCTTCTGCCGTCATATTTTCCGAATAAGATATGTTACCAACGTAATAAAAGGCACCTTCGCCTATTGTTTCAACATTTTCCAAAATCGTTACATCTTTCAAACTTACACATAATTCAAATGCTTGAACACCAATGTCGGTTACGCTTACGGGAATGGTTATGCTTTTAAGGTCTATACAGCCGGCAAACGCATAATGACCTATTTTTGTAACACTTCCGTCGGCGGGAATAACACTTGTTTTGCATCCGAGAGTCAAAGTATCAGTTGCTGTTTCAATTACGCAATTGTCTGCCGAATGATAAACCGGATTACCTTGTGAAACAGTTATTTTTTCAAGGTCTCTGCACACATAGAAAGCAAGCCACCCTATGCTTGTTACACTTTCGGGTAATTCGATTTCTTTCAGATTCAGGCAGTATAAAAACGCCAGATCACCCAAGCTTTCAACACCGTTGCCGATTGTAACGCTTTCAAGTCCCGTGCAGTCTTCAAACATGCGTGACTCTATGTTTTTTACACTTCCGGGAATGGTTATTTCAGTCAATCTGGTGCATCCACTGAATGCAGAACTGCCGATACTTGTTACACTGTCCGGAATTTCTATGCTTGTAAGTCCTGTGCATCCGCTGAACGCAGAACTGCCGATGCTTGTTACACTGCTGGGTATTGTTGCGTTTGTAGGTCTTGTGCAATCTTTAAAAGCAGCATCGCCGATACTTGTTACGCTGTCGGGAATATTTATGCTTGTAAGCCCTGAACAGTTGTAAAACGCAGAATCTCCTATGCTCATTACACTTCCGTCTGCGGGAATAACGCTGTTTTTACATCCGAGAATTAAAGTGCTGCTTACTGTCTCAATGAGACAGTTATTTGTTGAATGATATATTGAATTGCCCTGCGACACCGTTATACTTTCAAGCCCGGAGCATCCGCTGAACGCAGAATTGCCGATGCTTGTTACGTTGTTGGGAATTTCTATGCTTGTAAGTCCTGTGCATCCGCTGAACGCAGAATTGCTTATGCTTGTTACACTGTCGGGAATTTCTATGCTTGTAAGTCCTGTGCAATCTCTGAAAGCAGAACTGCCGATACTTGATACACTGTTGGGGATTTCCACACTTTTTAACTTGGAACATCTCTCAAAAGCAGAACTGCCGATGCTTATTACACTATTCGGAATATTAATGTCTGTTAACCAAAAACAAGCTGCAAAAGCGGAATTACCGATTGTTTCAACGCCATAGGGAATATCTATATTTGTAAAACCGTTACAATTAAAGAAGGCGTAATCATCTATTCGTTTTATGCTGTTTGAAATTTCAATATTTGTAAGTCTGCAATAACGGAATGCATTTCCGCCAATGCTTGTCACCGGATAACCATCAATTGTTTCGGGTATGACAAGTTCGCCGGTTGCTTCTTTATCACAATCGGTAATGGTAACTTCTTTGTTGTTGTCGATTCTGTATGTTAGCGGACCATAAGTTCCCGTGCTGCTTATCCAAAGCGCATTAATGGTAAGATTTTCTGCGGGCATTGTTCCGGGAATTTCGGAATCCCAACCGACAAAGGTATAACCGCTGAACTCAGGGTCATCGGGAGGCGTGACCGCCGCGCCGAAATTCTGAGTTATTGTCTTATAAACGGCATTGCCGTTGACTTCTCCGTATCTGTATGTGATGGTGTATGGCTTTATATCGCTTGTTTTAAGCAACATTATATTTGAATAAGCTGCCTTTGTGCCTGCAACTCCTGCAGTGCCGACACGAACACCGATATATGCTGCGTTTTCGGCTGTTGTGCAGGTTTTTACATAAGTGCCGGCATCAGATTGATAGTCCGGGCACAAAACATGCCAACCTATTTCACCTGCTATTGGATCGGTATAATTCTCTGCATATTCAAATAAAATAATTTGACTTATGCCTTCACCTTCAAGTTCAACATTGTAAAGAAATGTATATTCTGTGTTCGGTTCACACGGAATTTTATAATAAGAGGTGTCACCGTTGCCTGCGCTCCATAAAGTATAGCAATCAGGGTTTTGAACATTTTCACCTGTTTCAAAAACAACTTTTTCTCCGGAAAGGCTTACTTTCGCATCCGGACTGTTTGTGCCGTTATTTGGCTTTGTTTTTAGGTTGTTATACCACTCTGAAACATCAAACAGATTGTTTTCATAATAAATATCGGGTATATAGTTTACTGTTTCTGTTTTGCCGTCAAGACTGTCCATCCTGCCTTCAACGGCAGCAATATCCGGAGTATATCCCGTAACAGCAGGAGAGGTAACACTGTAGCTTTCGTCGAGAGCAAACGACGCACTGTAATCTGCGGGCTTAACTGCATCGTTACCGTCAACCATCCGATAACCAATATTGAGTGTATATTCGCCGGGAACAAAGTTGTATGTTATATTTGCGTTCAGCAAATTTTCATTGTTGTCACCGGATTCAATTTCGTTCCACTGTTCTTCGGTGCCTTTATAATAAACATCGGTTAAACCGTTGCAGCCTGAAAAGGCGTTGTGTTCTATTGTTGTAACGCTGTCGGGAATTACAACAAAAGACAGCCCGGAACACCCCGAAAAAGCATAATCGCCTATGCTCGTTACTCCGTCGGGGATAGCTATATGTTCAAGCTCCGAACAGCCCACAAACGCATAAATACCAACGGTCTGAACACTGCCGTCGGTCGGAATAACACTGTTTTTGCAGCCCAGAGCCAACGAGCCGGTTTGTGTTCTGATAATACAGTTGCCCGATGAATGATAAACCGGGTTGTCAGGTGAAACACTCAGACTGTCAATGCCGGAACAACCGGAAAACGCACCCAGTGCTATATGGCTGACACTGTCGGGTATGTTAACATTCTTCAGCTTTTCGCACCCGTAAAATGCAAAAGCACCTATTGTTTCAATTCCTTCCGGAATCTCAATGTTTTCCAGGTTTTTACAGCCGTAAAACGCTCTGTTTTCTATGCTTGTAACACTTCCGTCATCGGGGATATTGCTGTTTTTGCAGCCGGCAATTAAAGTTTTACTGTCTGTTTTAATGATACAGTTTCCGTCTGAATGGTAAACCGGGTTGTCGTTTGAAACAATCAGACTTTCCAGACTCGAACAACCCGAAAATGCTCCCGGTTCTATATCGTTAACACTGCCCGGTATTGATATGGCGGTAAGCTCGGTGCAGTTGTTGAATGCATCAAATCTTATAGATGTAACCGGATATCCTTCTATTGAATCTGGTATGACGAATTCGGTTGAGTCTGGCATAATACCCGCAAGAGCAAAGTTACTCTCCCTTATATCAATTCCTGTTATAGTAACTTCATTGTTGTTAATTGAATATACTAAAAACGCTAAAGAAGAAGGCGAATTATAAATAATGTTTGCATTAACCAGCGAATCGTTATACCCGTTATTGTTAACAATGCTGATTTCTCTCCACTCATCTGCTGAACCAAGATAATATACATTTGTCAAATTAGGGCAGTTAAAAAACGCTTTGGGACCAATAGTGGTAACATTTTTCCCAATAATAACATTTGTAAGGGACGTGCAGCCGTAAAACGTTCCTTTCCCGGGGCTATCTCCGGGTGAGCCGATTTCTCCAAATAAATCTTCTAAATAATCACTTCCTCCGTAAATTGTAGTTACAAAGAAAGGTATTTTTATGCTTTCAAGACTGCTGCAATAGCTGAACGCACTATAACCTATTTCGCCGATGCTGTTAGGCAGTATTATTCTTTCCAATCCGGAACAACCGTAAAACGCATAAGGGGGAATTGTATCAAACCACCCAAATTCAAAATCATAGCCGCCTCCAATCGGACCGGCTGTCTTAAGTCCCGAGCAACCGTTGAATGCACCAGTGCCGGTTAAAGGACTATAAACAACCAGTTTGTTAAGACCGCTGCATAAAGAAAATGCGCCATCGCCGATTTTTGAAACACAAGGAGGAACAGTTAATTCAGCGAGTCCGGAGCATCCGCCAAAAGCTGCATTACCGATGCTTGTAACGCTGCCGTCTGCCGGAATAACGCTGTTTTTACAGCCTGCAACAAGTGTTTTGCTTTCTGTGTCAATAAGGCAATTCCCCGAAGAATGATAAACTGTGTTGTTTTCATCAACGGTTATGCTTTCAAGCCCGGTGCAACCGGTGAACGGATTTGTGTCAATGCTTGTAACGCTTGCGGGAATTATTAAATCTGTGAGCTCCGAACAGTTTTGGAACGCATTTTTACCAATACTTGTAACCGGATATCCCTCTATTGTTTCGGGTATGACAATTTCACCGTTTGCATTTTGATTACAACCGGTAATTGTAACTTTGCCATCGTTAATTTCGTATTCTAAAACACTGAGCGGTTCAATCACATAATGAATATCCGCACTTAACAGTTTTTCGTTACCCTCTGATATGTTGATTTCGTTCCACTGTTCTTCTGCGCCGGTGTAGTAAACATCTGTTAATTTATTGCACTTCAAGAAAGCTTTTTCACCTATACTTGTGATGGAGTCGTAAATTGTTATGCTTTCAAGAGCATAACATTCTAAAAACGCATAATCGCCAATGCTAGTAACGGATTCAGGAAATGTTATGCTTTTAAGAGCATAACATTCAAAAAAGGCAGAATCACCAATGCTCGTGACAGAGGAAGGAATGATAATGTTTTCCAGATTTTCGCAAAGAATAAACGCAAAGTTACCTATGCTGGTTACACTTCCATCGGAAGGGATAACGCTGTTTTTGCAACCCGAAATCAGTGTTTTGCTTGCGGTTTCAATAATGCAATTCCCCGCTGAATGATAAACCGGATTGTCGGGAGAAACAGTAATGCTTTCGAGATTACAGCACTGGCTGATAATGCCTTCGCCTATCGATGCGACACCTTTACCGATTGTTATGCTTTTTAGATTGCCATCAATACTGAAGATAGAGCATCCGCCGATAACACCACCGTCAATTGAAGTAATTCCGTCACCGATAGTAATATATTCAAGATTGTAACAACTACCAAACGCGTTGCCACCTATACTTGTAACGCTGTCAGGTATGACTATGTTTGTTAGTCTTTCGCAACTTTCAAATGCGCACAATCCTATGCTGACAATGCTGTCGGGAAATTCTACATTTGTAAGAGCAAGACATGAATTAAAAGCGTAACTGCCTATGCTTGTAATCTCCTGCCCGATTATTAATTCTTTTATTAAAGTTTTATACTGTCGCCAAGCATCCGAAGAATTATATGTAAAGTCCTTCATATCCCCCGTGCCGCTTATTGTCAGCACGCCGTCATCGGAGAGAGTCCATGTCAGGTTGTCGCCGCAGGTGCCGCTTTCAACGGCGCTTGCGCGGATGCTTAACGCGTCATATACAGACGCAACAAAATCCGCAAAGCCTTCGCCGCCGACGGCAACATTGCCGAACAGCAGCACAACGCAAAGCAGAAGCGATACGATTCCTCTGAACTTTTTAATCATCCCGACAACCCCCGTATTCAAATCAAGTCAGTCAACCCGAAAAAGTCTTTTTCAAAAATGCAATTTGCCGTTATTTGCTATATAAAAATCCATTTTACAGTATATCATATATATTTCTTAATTTTCAATATAATAATAAAAAATAAATAAGCCAAGCCGGGACAGAAAAAGATTTCGATGCCGAACAGAAAGCAGCCCGCTTTTGCAGCAGGATTTTTATAAGTTCCTGCTCTTGCGGACTGCTTTTATGTTTTTAGTATTAAGCGTGCTTGTTTATCATTTTTCTGATTGCGTCGGATTCGCGTAAATGTTTTTCATAATCATATCTTGCAGGAACGGATGTTGCAAAGCTGCTCCCGCCCGATGTGCAGATAATTGTGCCGACAGTAATCACTACGGCCGCTGTGATAATTGAACAGATAATCATTGCTTTTCTTCCTTTCAGGTTTGCTGACAATTACTGTTTTGCCGAGTTCATTTCTGCAAGAACCAGAGCCGCTCTGTCATTGTCTTCCGATGCGCAGATAAAAGCGCCTGCAACCGCCGTTGCAATAATAACCGGTAAGCAAATAAGTAACATGACAATATCCTCCGTTTTCTGTTTTGTGTCGGGTTTTCCCTGACTGCAATTAAACAATAACACGAAAAAACGGAGAAATGCCGTTCATGGCGTGAGCGGACGATCTTACGGCGCGAGCGGAAAATCCATATTAATAAACGCATTGCAGGCACGCAGAAAGCGGCCCGCCAGAGCGGACCGCTTTCCGTGATACGATTGACTTTAAGGTTTAATTTCTATATTCGGAGTGGTTCCCATAAGTTTTCTGATGAGGGCAAACAATCTGGCAAAAAAGCCGTCGAAAACATTGACTTTGATTTTCTGACTTATTTCGGCTCCCGCGCTGTTTTTTCTTACCGAACCCGTTGAAGTAATGATTTTTACGGTAAAACTTTTGGTTTTTGTCATATTGCCTGCATTGAAACTGACTTTCTCACGGCTGCCTGTTGCAACTGTTCTGTCGCCGTCGCAAATAACAAGCCTGCATCCTGCCGGCACATTGCAGCCCTCTGCCGTGATTGTTACATTTGCTTCATAGGCAACATTTGCTGTTGAGCGTGCGCGAATATATATATTAATGGTTCTTGCTCGGGTGTCTGTTGCGTTGCAATAATCACATTTCGCGGTCTCGGTGCCATCGTGTTCGGCTGTTTCGTCATTGTTGTAAACATAGTTTGTGAACCGGTGTTCGCCAAAAGATCCTTCAAAGGTATGTGCGTCATTTTTTTCACACTCACCGCATACGGAGCAGGAGTAGTAATATACAGTTTTCCCGCGGCAGGTGCCTTGCTTTTTCATTGCCTTTTCATTTTCAATTTCAGAATTATAATTATGAGGAGCATAATTGCCGTAATGACTGCCGCACACACTGCAAACCGCTTTGCATTTACATGTTGCCGTGCCTCCTGTGTGTTCTGCGAGGCAGCGAAAGGGGCGAGCGGCAACCTCCCCGGTGCCGTCAGAAGAAAGTGTTTGCCCGCAGTCGTCGCAAACATAATACTCGTCCCACCCCTGCTCCGTGCAGGTTGAATCTTTTGCCGGAATTTTGGTTTTGTTTTTATGGTCGCATACTACCGTTACCGAGCACGCCGCGGTATATCCGCCGTCTTCGGTTGTGGCGTTAACTGTTGTTGTGCCTCTTTTGTTTCCGGTAATTTTGCCGTTGCTTACCGAGGCTACTGTTGTGTTTTCGGATGACCATTCAACATTTTTGTTTCCGGCATTGTCGGGCTTGACCGTTGCCGACAGGGTTTCCGTTTCGCCGACTTTTACGGTTACGGCAGATTTGTTCAGTGTAACACCTGCGGCAGGCGCAGCGTTTCCGCTCTCGACCGTAACTTTTCCGTTTGTAACCGCAAAGCCGACGTTTTCTTCGTTGAGGTTATAAACATCGTTCGGGTTGTAGGCAAGAACAATGTCCGCCGTGTCGCCGTTTTTTGCCGAAGAACTGACTTTGAAAGTCAAGGTAGCAAACACTCCGTTCTGTCCGCAGTTTTCAAAGGGGCTCAGCCAGATAAGCGTAACGGGGCTTGTCATCTGATTCGGCTGCATGGTCTGGCCTTTAAAGGCTGTGTTGTATTCAACTTTTTCCAGTTGAAGAACCGAATCGAATGAAACATTGAACTTCATTGATGTCAGACCGGGATTGTTTTTAACCGATACCGTAACTTCCACGCTGCTTCCAGGAGCAGCGTTTGCGGAAGATACTGCAAATTCCGGTGATCCGGCCGCAAATGCCGTAACGCCGAACAGAAATACGGAACATACCGTAAGAAAAATCAAAAATGCTTTTTTCATTGTTATAACCTCTCCGTTAAATCAAATTAGCTTAATATGCGGGATAGACAACCGTGTCGGTATAGCCTTCGTTGTCAATAACGGTTCCGTAATAGTTGCGGCAGGGAACACTCCATGAGACATTTGTGCTTCCTCTGCCCGTTCCCGCGGAAATTGTAAAGTCAATTGTCTGAGTAGCCGTTGCGTTGTTGTAATTGTTCCATGCGCCGAAGGGAATTATCTCTTTATCCTGACCCGCGCAGCTGAACGAATATTCATAAGGAGTATAGATGTTTTTATTTTTTATCATCGTGCAGGTTGCTCTGATTGTAACCGAGTTTGCGGTTCTGCCGATGATTGAGTATGAGATATTAACGGTTGCCCACGTGCCTACGCTCGTGTCAACAAAACCTCTGCTGCTGCTACCGCCGATTCCGCTGTTGTCAATGGAATATTTGAAGGTGATGGTTTTCGATGTTGAATCCCATTTCACAGTTTGCGCTGGCGGCGTAATATATCCGTATTTTCCAGGCGGAGTAATTGTATTGGTTGTTCCAAACGCCTTTGTAACCGAATCTGAGCCGAGATTTGTGCCGTTAACCGAAACATATTTTACTGTGTAGGTGTAGTTGTTCGGTGTTGCCGTTGCGTAAATATCGGATGCTGTGACATTGCCGGTAACTGTAATTGATGTTTTGCCGTGGGTTGCAATCGAATAACCGGTGCTTGCTGTGTATGTGACGCTCAGAACATCACTGTAATTAACGGTTGCTCCGCTTGTAAGGTTGCCCGTTGCCGCGCCGGCTTTGGGGGAACTTGTGCGTTTGACTGTTATTGTGTATCCGGTGCCCGTTGACCAGGATGCGGTATAGGAATTAACCGTTACTGTTGCGTAAATGTCGGATGGTGTGACATTGCCGGTAACCGTAATTGATGTTTTGCCTTTTGTCTTGAGTGTGTAGCCTGTATTTGCCGTGTATGTAATGCTCAGAATGTCGCCGTAATAAACAGTTGCTCCGCTTGTAAGGCTGCCCGTTGCCGCGCCGGCATAGGGTGAGCTTGTGCGTTTGACTGTAATAGTGCATCCTGTTACGGTGTTCCAGGTTGCGGTGTATGCGTTGGGATTCCAGTGTGCGTAAACAGTCGTGTTGGCATCAAATGTTGAAACAGTTGTCGATGTTATCTTCGTTCCTCCAGTTTTGGCTGTATACCAGCCTTCAAAGGCGTAACCGGTGCGTGTGGGCGAAGGAAGAGATCCTATTACTTCGCCGTAATATACGGTTTTCTGAGTTTCACTAACTGAGCCGCCATTGGCATCAAATGTCAGGGTGTATGTGCCGGCTAAATACCGAGTGTATTCTGTTTCGGAAATATGTTCAACTTTTCCCGACATAAACGAAATCAGACCGTTTTCGATTATATTTCCCCATATCATTATTTTTCCGTCAAGATGGAACTGGGAATACAGTTCTTCATTGATAGCGGCAAGGGAAAGATCTCTTGTTAGAATTGCGTTGCTCGTATTAGATGAAACAGTTGATTCTCCGTAAACCGAAAGATTAATATGTTCCGCAGTTAAGACAATGCCGAAATTTGATGCCGAGACATCGCTTTCCGCCCAGATTATATTGCTTGACGCAATTTTAACAGGAGCTTTTCCGGTTGATACAAAATCCGCATTCTGAATCAGTGTTTCCTCTGCATTTGAATCTATTTTTAAATTGGTGAATGTTCTCGGAGAGTAAATTGCACCGTAGAATCCGAAATATTCCGTTCCCGCCGGTATTGTCAATGTTGTGTTTTTCAGATCGGCGCATTTTTCCGATACAACCAACGCAATTGCCTTGGCTCCCGAATTCACGGCATATTCGGCAATTGATTTATTGGCTGCGTTTACAAGCAGCGCATCGATGCCGTTAAAAGCGTTGCTGCCGAGAACAGTGATATTGTCACTGAGTTTGACTACCTTTAAACTGCTGCATCCCGCAAAAGCGTTGCTTCCTATTTTATTGACATTATTGAAGTCAATATATTTCAAAGAACTGCAGCCGTAAAATGCTCCGTCAGGAATCTCGGTGATAAAATCAGAAAGTTGTATTCCAAGTAACTCATCTTCACCGTTCTGTAATTTTACCTTGTTTTTGAAAGCGTTTTCGGAAATACCGGTTACCTTGATAACCGTTCCGTTAATTACTTTGTATTCCGGGATGATAACGAAATCGTCGTTGCCATTGTATCCGGTTACTTTTCCATCTCTTGAATACTGAAGACCGTCACTGCCGGCTACACGCTCTTTAACATATTCTTTTATGTCCGTCGGAATCTCAAAAGTGATAACACCTGTCTGGTTATCGTCATAAGTTGATGTATCATATGAATAGTCTTCAAATCTGCTGAGCTTGTCATCAAGAATCGAGAAATTGCACACAAAATACGATGATGTTGCAATATCGTATCCGACAACAAGAAAAACGTGTGCGGTAGTTGCCCAAACCCAACGGTGATATCCGCCGATTGTGTTTGATGTTGAAATCGTTTCAGTAATTGTTTCTGTTTCCTCGGTAGAATAAGTTATGCCTGTTGAATAGCTGACAGAAGAACTTTGTTGTGCGCTGAAGCCTTGGCTTGCCGATTCTGAACCGGTATTAATATATGATTGGCCGTACCCCGTTTTCTGACTGATTGCTTCCGAAAGCTTCTTTGCGGTGGACTGCGTGCTTGTTACGGACTGACTGGCGCTGCGTCCGGATTCCGTGTTCCAACCGCTTGTGCTTGTCGAATTTGAGCCGGTATGTGTAACAGTTCCGCTTTGATGAGAATTTCCGTCAGACACCGTAACACTGGAATTCAGAGAGTTTTTGGATGAGTTTGTTGTTTCATCCTCCGAACTTGAGCCAAAAGACTGGCTGGCACCGACTGAAGCTTCAACTGAAACCGGTCCAATGCCTCCTCCGGCTTTTATTTTTTCTTCAAAGCCGAAATCACTGTGATTTTCTTCCGTGTGTTTTGCGGAGGCTGATACTTCTGTGCTGGCACCCGATGTGCCGGAAGAATTCTTTGTGCCGGTTGTCATGTTTGTTGTATCGGTAGTGTTGAATGTTGTTGAACTGTTGCTACCGCTTTGTCCGTTAGAGACATACCAACTGTTGGTGTCGTTTCTGCAATATTGCTCCGCTTCCTCTAAGGTCATTCCGTGTTCACGGCACCATTCTTCGGATATTTCGTAACCTTCCTCCCAACCGCTTGAAAGTGTGATACCGTAATTCTCTGTTGTCGCATTGCCGACTGTTTTTTCATATTTCTGCGCTTCGGAAAGGCTTACTGTCTTTGAATGTGTTACAGTTTCCTCATGTGCTACGCCGCCGTCAACAATCTTTCCGAAGTCTTTTATAACTGAAACAGGAACATTCCTGATTTCACCTATTTCATATGTGTAAAGGATTTTGTTATCTTCTTCCATTACAATCGGATCTCCGACATTTTTGTATGTTCTCGCCTGGTTTCTGTCGCTCAGCCAGTTTGCGGAATATACTTTGTCTCCGGTAGTTCCGACCGGAATTCTTCTGATAATATCGCCTTTGCTGTCTGACCAACCTACAAAAGTATATCCCGAAAGTTTTGGGGTGGGGAGAACCTTTCCCGTGTTGGTTGTATATGTATCGTCATTAACGGGAATCAAATCGGAATCATACTGTATCTTATATGATCTAGCTGTCCAGTGCGCGTAAAGGTCGATTTCCTCTTTCTCGCCTTTGGCAATATTTGTAATTCTGTTTGCCTTGTCGCTTGAACCGTCATACCAGCCTTCAAATGTATAGCCGGGAACGCTTATCTCTTTAAGTTTCAAACCGTCTTCAGATGTGTAGAACGCCGGGTTCGGGTTGTTGATTTCTAAAGTTGCAAGATAGGTGTCTCCGTTTGTAAGGTTGTAGTTGATTGCATACTGTTTTGTTTCCAGCTTGGGAATAATCTCCTGTTCAACAATAACGGTGTTGCAGACCGAGCAATGTGAGCCTTCTGTTAAACCGGTTGAGGTTGTCGTGGCGGGAACGGCCTCGTCAATAATAGCCGTGTGCCCTTTTGCGGGAACAGATATATCATCCTCGCCGATTTCTTCCTGACAGCCGGAATCCCTGAACATTTTACCGCAGCCCGTGCATTTGTAATATGCAGCGGAGCCTGCTTCGGTGCAGTTGGCGGCTTTTGCCGGAACCGATGTTATTGAATGCGTGTGCTCCGCGGAGAGACCGTAATGAATTTCAACATTCCAGTTTGCGAGATACTGGAACAGTCGGGTTAAATCTTTCATATTTACCGAGCCATCGCCGTTTGTATCAGTTGCCATCTCGTTAACAGTGACATTCCAATTTGCAAGATACTGGAAAAATCTTGTAAGGTCCTTGTTGTTGCAGGTTCCGTCGCCATTGATGTCACCGGGAACTCCCGCAAAGACCATAATGCCTCCGTTGACCGCCTCGCAGGGAACGTTGTTCTCCTGCATATTGTAAATATCGTCCTCATCATAACTGACATTGACATTTGCGGTATATGATTCCGTGATGTTTGACGGTGTTTTGAATGTCAGCGTTGCAAATGTTACATCGCCGCTGAAGTTGTCAAAAGGATTCAGCCAGATGAGTGTCGCTGGGGATGTCAGAGAACCCGGTGACAGTGTCTGCCCGCCCATTTCCGGGTTATACTGAACACTCGTAAGGGCCAGACTGCTGTCGTATGATACTTTGAGCTTGATTGACGAAACACCCGGGTTGTGTTTAAGTTCAATCTTCACCTGTGCCGACGAGCCAGTAATCGCAGTAACTGATTCAACTTTGAATGTCAGCGTCGTTGCTTCTGCCGCCATAACGCTCAACGGCAGCAAGCTCATAAGCATAATTACCGCCAGTAAAAACGCTGTTGCCTTCTTGCTAATCGCTGTCATTTTTGATGCCTCCGTTTATCAGAATAGTTTCCATTGAAATTCCTCCTTGAATTTTATTGTAATCTGAATTGCCCTAAACCCGGTCGCGGGGTTTTCAGATTAATTAACAATACTTTCTGCGGGTTGAATTCATTTGTGCCAGAGCGGATGCTGCATAATCGCCGTCATCGGATGTGCAGATGAGTGTGCCGATTGCCATTATGGCGGCTACAGTAAGAACAGATAATCATTGTTTTTCTTCCTTTCAGAATGATTTTGAAATCAGTGTCGCAATTTTAAGCAGAAGCAACGCAATTAATATGAACCAGTATGCAAATTCTTTAATCTTTTTTTTGTTTCTCATATAAACCTCTTTGCTTTTCTCTCGACTGCAGCATAACCATAACACGGAAAAAGCCACAGGTTTTGACCTGCGGCGTGAGCGGGCGTTTTTGCGGCGCGAACGGAAAAACGTTCCCTGGCAAGCAATGTGTCTGTTCCCACAGACACCAACTTGTTAGGGAATTATCCCTAATACCCTTTACACATCATTGATAAATCAATAAGCCGAAAAAAAACAGTTATGCTCCCGGTGATGAGATTCAGAGTAATTGTTCTGAATCTGCCGGAGGCATTTTTGTTGATGGTTTGAAATTGAATGGTGATTATTTCGGAAACAGTTGTTAAATTAAATGTTTCAAGTTTTTAGATAAGCGCGTTTTTAATGCTGAAAAAATTTGCAGTCACTTAAAAGCGACCGCAAATAATTATCTGCAAAAAATCTATTGACTCGAACATTTGTTTGCTGTATAATACACTCACCTCAGTTAATGTTTCAGTGAAATTGTTATTGGTTTTATGTGAATTTTTTAAAGAACGGTTGGTGAGCGACAATTGAAGAAAAACGAATTTGATGATACAATAAAACTTGCAGATGAGATAATTGAATACTATTACAAGAATCCCGATGAAGAAAATGCACCGTCACCTCCGCATAAAAACAATCTTGCTTTTATTGATGAAAACGGCAATATGACCGTCAATAATGTTGCCGCTTTCTGGCTGCCCGAATTCAGAATTGATGATGAAGAGAAAAGCGTAAAATATGTTGTTGACGGACCTTATGAAGGCGGAACTTTTCTACATAACAAACTGAAACGGATTATCGATAATGTAATAGATAATTTGAATAAAATCGACAGCGACATTACCGGTCAGGAGAGTGAAAGCAATGAATAAGCTCTCTGACTGTAATGATAAAGTAACCAACCCTGTACCAATGACAGTTGCCGCAGAAAAGGAGGAAAACGTGAACACGGCAACAAACAAAATCACAGCACTGTATTGCAGATTGTCCCAGGAGGATGAACGCCTCGGAGAATCAATGAGTATTCAGAATCAGAAGGAAATACTTCTGAACTATGTAAAAGAAAACAGATTCTCAAATCCCGTTTTCTACATTGATGACGGTTATACTGGCACCAATTTCGACAGACCGGGTTTTCAGCAGATGCTTTCCGATATGCAGAACGGTAAGATATCCGTTCTCGTAACCAAGGACCTGAGCAG
>JAEEGL016993402.1_pt1 | contig 42723 bp, 37 predicted proteins | sample 9134231 | NCBI WGS metagenome assembly JAEEGL01 (sample SAMN16246548, study PRJNA631951) | gut metagenome | biome: gut microbiome; feature: rumen; material: fiber-attached | host: Bos | place: Iran: Karaj | collected 2018-10 | reverse complement strand
GGCAGAACCTAATTTATCAAAGGCTGCCTTATCCTTACTTAAAACTTCTGAATCTGTTGGAATATGGTTCTTCAGGTCTGGGGATACCAACAAATTGTTACCCTCAATATCCATTGTTTCCAAACCATGTACCAATTCTCCATCAGCATCATATTTTAAGTTTGGTTCCAAATAACTAGAGGCTGCTTCCTTTACATTATAAGGAAGTAGCTCTGAAATAACTCTCTTGTATGCAATGGAGGAACCATTTAACAAAGGTAAAATGTTATCTTTATCAATGGTAGCACTTCCAATTTTCAATGAATCTGTAATCATTGATTTAGCTGAAACTGTACCTACCTTAACTTCTACGTTATTACTGAATGCAACTCCTGATGTAATTTCTATAGTAGGTGTGTTTCCAGGTACATAGGCAATGTTAAAGTTTTCATTGGAGATTACCAATGTTTTTACAAATCCACCAAAATCAGCACCATTTATTTTTAATGATTCTACAAAGGCATCCTGCATTACAGAATTGATTGGTGCCCTACCTGCAACCAAATTCAAATTAGCTAATTTTGTGGCAGGTTCATCCTTGCTGTTTCTTTTTGTAAAGAATCCAAAATCGTTTCCAAATCCAATAAAGTTATCTTCATCTACGAAAGGAATATATGCAGGGAACTTTTTATTCTGTGTTACTGATCTTGCCCCTGTACCTAGTTCCAAACCATCCAATGTTTTGGCATCAATGTTACCATCTATACCCTCATTTGCAATACCGTGTGGACCCCTTAATTCATCCTTTTCATCCTTAGCAGGGTTTTTAACTGTATTGTTTATATGGTCTGAAAGATCCCCCTTGTAAACAATTTCTTTTCCTTCTACTTCAATGTCCTTTGTCTTAATGGAGTTTGTGTTTATTCCATTTTCATCTATAGTAGTTTTTTCTGCAACTGCTAAAGTCTCATCTACTACTGCATTTTTAGTTACTACTTTTTCTCTGTAATATTTCTTTACAGCATTAAGTGAAGGAGCAAAATCATCAGAGTCAGAATCAAGGTTTGTAAGAATAGGGAAAGTATCCTCCATTAAAGAGTATTCCCTTGTCCAGAGATTCTTTGCTGTAATAATGACCTTATACTGAACACCCTTTAAGGAAATTGGAGCCTGTGTACCTGCTAATTTACAAATACCTAAACCATCCTCAATATTCATCTGAAGATTATAAACTCCGTCCATTGAGGAATATTCATCCTGTACAACGATCCACTCATAACCATAAAGTGTATCATTATTGTATAAATGGAACCCTGGCTGAGCCTCCCTCCAAACATAGGAGTCAGCATACAAACCTGTATTTTTTGTATTGTTCTTAACCTTCTTTAAATTTGGTTCTCTAAAGTAAAGTTTAATGTCCACATTTTCCAATGTAGGTGCTATTTTGGCCTGTTCCAAAGAACCGTACTTTACTAATGAAGTAATATCAATATCAGGAATTTTACCATCTTCCCCAATTTTACCTGTAATTCTTTTGAAAGGGGATCTTGGAATGTCGTGATAAATACCATCATCCTCGTACCTAATTTGGGCTGGAGTATGTCCATCGTTCATGGATACATATGGTATTACAAAGTTTGCATCGTCTGTATCATATTTTTCTTTATTAAAAAACAAAATTTCGTAAAATTTCTGTTTTAGTGCTTCACTAGTCATTTATATTCAAGGCTCCTTAATTTAATTTAGTCAAAGTTTCGTTTAGTTAGAGGAATCGTCCATGTCAACTATTTTGATTTTATTGGTAACACCTAATGTGTATGGGTTACCTAATCCAATAACCTTTCCTGTGGATTCATCTATTATGTCATAGTGTGTAGGCAGATTTACTCCTAAACTTTCAAAGAATTCCCTAGTGAGGTTCACAACATCCCCCAACCTCTTAGTTTCCTCTAATTCACCAATACCAATTTTATTTACACCGTTTACAAAGAAACTACTTACAATAGAAAGAACGTCCACTTTTTCTTTCATGTTGTTAACCAGTTCTTCAACATCATTCAATTTATCGGATACTGTTTGTCTATCTGATTTTTCTTTTTCCAACTCGGCAGTTAATTCATTTAGCTCCTCTGTCAAAATTATATTTTGGGCATTCAAATCAGAAAGGGATTTTTCAACGGATTCCTTTTGAGCCTTTAGATCCTCTATGGCCCCTTGGATGGATTCCTTTAATTTTTCATCAGCTGTTTCCATTTTTTCATACAAGGCTACTAACTGGCTATTTATTTCAGAATCTTTTTCCTTCAACTCCTCAATAGAGCTTTTATTTTTTGAAACATCCTCATTCAAAGAATCTATTTGACTTTGTAGATTTTCATTTCCTGATTCCACATCCTCTCTTAATTTATCCAAGGCAGAGCTTATTTCATCTAGCTTATCAGAAAGACCCTGGATTTCATTATTTCTGAGACTCCCTGCTGATTCATCAATCAGGTTTTTAATTCTATTAAATTCAATTGCAACGGATTCCTTTAGACTAGAAATATTAGAATCTATATAATCCTTTAATTCCTCAGATTTAGAATTTATAGAGGCAGTCAGAACTTCTACATTATCCATAAGCAATTTTCTTAAGGACTCTATTTCTTCTGATTCCTCAGCTTCAGTAATTCTTTGATCCATCACATTGTACTTCTCAAGAAGTTTATTAACTAACTCCTTCTGTTCCTGAATGTTGTCCGACAACCCATCAAACTCTTCAATAATTTGTTTGAATCCCTCCATATATTTTAATGCAGATTGCTGTACATATTTTTCATCATATAAAGCAGAAGGTTTTAATTCCTCCTCGGAGAACCAGTTTTTCAAGGCCCTATAAAGTTCTGGATAGGCTGCCTTTGAATAAATTGTAACTCCGTCCATCAAAAGGAATCCCTTTTCATTCATACCCTTTACTGAGGGTTTCATATATCCTAATGGGAAGTTGCCTGAATAACCGTGTAAAGGTTGAGAACAATCCACAATGAAATAATTTGAAGAATCAGCAGTACCAACTTCTACACAATGATCATACCAATATTGTTTTCTAGCAGTAAGCCTACCATTTAATCCTAAGTAATATTTTTTACCAGGCCAGAGGTTACCCATAGTAACCATTCTACCCATTTTCATTACTTTAATTAATTCGCCTTTTTTATGTACACCTGTAGTGTTAGATAAAACAACACCAGCAATATTTAATCTTGAGTGATCCCTAATGTCTGCTAAAATGGCCTGTCCTTCATCTGCACTTTGACCATGTTCTACATTTGTAGGAGAAATGAAAGGTGTCATGTTTTTACTTACATAAATATCATAGTAACCACCTACTTCTTCTGTAGTAATTTTAAAACCATCATCACCTATATTCTCTACAACAGGTGTACAACCTTTGACACCTGTCTCATCATTTCTAAATACAAATTTGAGTGCCTCAGAAATGGCTTCAGAAAGTGTATCCCTATTAACTAGAGTTAAAGGTTCAGCAATTTTAATTTCATTTTTTGTACCATCTAATGCATTGATTGCTGCAAAGGCTTTAGAAAGTTTAAAGTAACCTTCATCCTCTACACTTATAATTCCTCCATCCAAATCATCCAATGTAAACCCTTTTAGGATAGGAATCATGTAGGTATCCCCGTCCAACTTTCTCACAGAAACAAAGGAATACTCGTATTCAGGTAAATCTATTGCATTTAATTCTTTTACAGTGAATACCTTAAATACAGGGGCCCTTGGATGACCTTCAGCAATGGCAACTACTTTTACCTCATCATATACACCTGCATTAAAATCAGGTTCGTGAACATATTCTACTACATCACCCTTTTGAATTGTTTCCTCTAAATCCACATCTACTTTTCTTGTGTTAAAATAAATGGATTCTCCTAAAGTTAAAAGGAATTGAGTATTGTCAACAGGGCCTCTGGTGTCTCCAGTAACATCCAGCTCTATTGTTACCAAGAAGTCATCGTATGCAAAGAATCTACCGTTCTCCCCTTCAACCATCCAGGAATAATCAGCATGGTCTATAAACTTTCCTGTATCCTTATTTACCCATTTTCCATTTTCCCTTACAACATGTTTACCATTTTTAACAGGGTTTTCTGTATCCAAATACTCCTCAAGTTTTCCTTCAGAGTTTCTTTTTATTTTATATGGGTAATAAAAAACACCATCCTCATTTTCTTTTCTTTCATACCCTAAAATATTTGTAGCATCCTCTGTTGGGGCATCTGTTAAATAACCAACCTGGATTGTGTTTTTTACATTGTAAACTGAATCCGCAAAGTCAAAAGTAAACCAGTTGGATGTGTCTGCCTGTTTTTGATAGTCAGGGTGATCCGTATCAAAAGCATCTCCATCACTAGAGAATTCAGACCAATCATTTTGATTTGCATTTGTGGCATTATTATATACTTTCTTAATGTATAACTTTTGGCCTCTTACACTTTTGAAATCCCAAGTATCTGATCTGAGGAAAATTTCTCTATCCTCTGATTTTACTTCTTTTGTTTTTCCTTCTTCGTCTGTTTCTGTATCTATAACCATACCATAGTATGGGGATTTTGTTGTATAATAATTAAACTTTCCTTTGCTTTGGATGTGTACAATCTGGCCTTCTCTTGCATAATTTAAAGCAATACCTAGACAAGAATCATCATAGTCAGGATCAGTAATTTTTACATATGGGTATTTGTTATTAGCCTGCTCAGGAGTCAAATCCCCCAATTGTGCTATTGAAACAGCCTGTCCTCTTTTGATCTCACAAGAGGCGTAATATCTGGACTCTGGAGTAAACCTCATCTCTGATCCATCAGGATCAACTGCCCTTAGGTGATCGTTTCTACCTACTCTATTAAAACCTGCAACCCAAATAGAACCTGGGCGTGATTTATTATCCAAATAATCATATTTATTTTTGATTCTTTCCATAAAGACCTCAATTTCCTTTTAATAATTTAGTGCAACCTTTTCTCAAGTTGGAAATTTAAAAGTGCATGAAAAAAGGTCTTTCATTAGAAAGACCTTTCCAAAATATAAAATTATCTTAATCTTGCGGATTCAAGGATCCTTCTCTCAGCAATTCTTTTTCTGATGTCCCTCGTCATTTCTTCCAAAGTATTGTATCTTCTCATTCTGGATTCTTCTACGGATTCATCTGATTCCTCGTCATCTCCGAAATCCTCTTCTGATCCTTCATCTGATGTATCTTCCTCATAATCCTCTTCGGATTCATCACCAGATTCATCATCCTCCGCAGGACCCCAACCATTAATCAATTCATCAACATTTGGATCCTTACCAATCAAAGTATTCAATGTCTTAAATACCTTTTCGATTGCATCCCCAGTTACACCGTGCTTCTGCAAAACCTGTAAAATTTCAAGACCCAAAGAACCTGAAACTTCCTCTTCCAAATCTTCTTCTGTGGAACCAAATTTCAAAGTCTCAGCTAATTTTTTATGGCTTTCCAAAAATTCTTTTGTAGCATTTGTTTTGTTGCTAAAATGATCCCTTTCTTTTAGAAGGAAGTTTTTATCATTTGTTTTCTTTCCTGCGAATGTAGAGGGGATTCCTGATTTATACATTCTGGCCTCCTTAAAGGAAAGAATGTCCTGATCTGCCTCTGTCAAGGCATCATCAAATAGGGCCTTGTTTTTTGTCATATATCCTGAGGCCTTTGCACTAAAGTCCGTAATATCTCTCATAATAAAAGTTCTCCTTTATTGTAATTAGTAGAATTTTTTTAAAACGTAAATCCCATTTTGTTTAATCTTTCCCTAGAAACTTCCCTAGATGAATTTGTATGGCTTCTCCATTCAGAAGTAGGTGCGTACTCCACATTAAACTTAGTCAAAAAGAATATACATGCAGCACAAGTATCAGCCAAGTCCTTTGCGTTTGTACCTAATTGAGAAGTTTCCCAATTTGTATCATTTGATTCATTTATTATTTTTCCCTTAAAGTGATCACACTTCATAGTACCAGAATCCCTTTTTGTCCAGTGTATAGAATGTAAATTATTTCTCAAAAAGATATTTTTACCTGCAAAAAACCTATTATGCATAATGTAATCAATTAAAATTGTATATGGCTCATTATTCTTATCAACTGAAACATAATCCACTGTTATTCCTTTTCTTATCAAAGTTTGTTTGGTGGATTCCGATTGGAAAGTATCGAAGTTTACTAAACCAATATTTAATCCACCAATGTTTATTAAATCCTCTACTAAGGACCTAATGGCCTCCAAATTTATTCTTCCTCCTTTAGGGATAATACAAAGAGAAAAGTCGACAACACAAACATTTTTAATATCCATTGTTTGAGGGTCCCTAATGTATTCCCAATGGCAACAAGAAATACCTGTGGCGTCCCCTGTTGTAGATTGGTCAATTGCTAATATTCTTTTAGCATTTGGTTCTCTATAGAATAAATATTTTCCATTAAAATTAATAAAGAATTTGTCTTTAATTTGGTTCCAAATTAAATGTTCAGGTTCTTCCGCAGCATCAGCTACTAAGGATGTATAAAGGTTTTTCAAATCATTATCAAAAATGTCTTCCAATACCTTACCTGATTGAAAAATTCTGTCAGAAGAACCGGCTGGAATACCTGCCCAGTCTCTTAGGAATTCAACAGGGTTTTGTTTTGCCAAGTCAGACATTAATAAAACAGTACCGTTTTTGATATCCTTTCTTGGACACCAAATCATATCCAAAGGATCATATGCTTGGGCTTCCTCAGGAGTAAAACATCCTTTTGGTGGTTCTGATTTGCCACCCTTATAACATTGAAAAGCCACGTCCCAATTATGAATTTCATTTCCATCCTTATCAAAAAATTCAGGGAATTCCTTTTTAAAGTAATCCCACTTAGCACCTAATACACAATACCAGGCAGGATCATTTATTGCTGTCTCCCAAATCCATTTATCAATTGGGGATTCCATAGAGAATGGGGAAGAGTCAATTACATATCTTCCTAAATAGTGGCCGTTCATACGTGAGTCAACACGTTGTTTGGCTTTAGAAAAGAATCTAAAAATATCCTCTCTGGTCCAGCCCATCTGTTCCCACCAGGCCAATTCTGTCATAGCAGTATATACAATAGTATTACCTAACAAGGCTCCTTCTGTGGACATCATCTTTAATTGGAGGTTATTTCTAAATACCATTTTGGCAGAACCACGTGCTGCAGTTGTATAATAACATTTTTTACATTCCTGATCTTCCTTATTGATATTTACAATATCATCATGTCTACCAACTTTTTCAAAGAAAGGACTCTGTTCAATAAATTGCTCAAAAGGAACACCTAACAAATCCCAGGCCTTGTTCAAAGTGGCTGAACAAAGGCTTACACAATAGGAAGTCATTGCGGAATGACCTAACATTTTGTGGGGTTCTCTCATAAGACCAAAAAGAGTAATAATATAACTCATACATAGGTTGGTAAGTAATGATTTTCCCCATCCAATGCTGGTTGACAAAGCCAATCCTCTTTTTGGATTCAAAGGGTTAGGGTCCATAAATTCTATAAAAGCCTTTTTAACGTTAGGCCACAAACCCTCACACTGGCCACCTATCCAATCATATGTTAAAAATTCCTCAGGTGTAGGTGGCTTCCTTTTATAGGCTAATCTCCAACCTTCATTTGCTAAAAGGTTTTTGTAATCCCCATTCAAATCAACTGTTTGTAACCATTCCAGTGCAGCCTTTATATTGTCCATTCCTAGAGACCTAATTTCAGGCATGTCTAATGCTTTTGGGTCACCTGACAAGGCATCCTTAAAAATGTCTAAAAAATTATTATCAAAATTTAAATAATTACCTGGCTTATATGCACTTGCTTCCATAAAATAAATTTTCCTTTTAAAACTTTTTAGAGAAACCTAACTTGTTGTACATTTAAAAGATATCTGAATCTATACTGATACCCTTTAGTTTGACTCCGGTATCCTTTTTTATACCTACTCTTATATAAATATCCTTTATTGGAATTGGTTTTCTACCAAAAGTAATTCTCCTTCTTGTTTTATTACTTTTTCCTGGGTAGTTGCAGGCTTCTCCTTCTACCATTTCAGCCTCAAAGAAGGCTGTTGTCACAGGCTTGTTACCATTCATTAATTCAATCAATGGTCTTTCAGGAGAGGTTACGCAAACTTGAACCGTAGTTTCAACCAGGGTATTTTCATCTATTGATAAACTAGGTTCCTTTACCCAATCAAAGTCAATAAAGAATCCACAAAGATCCAGAGTGTTTTCAAAACTCTTTTTGAAGGTTACAAATCTGTAATAACCACCTGGCATTGCTATACCCTTGGATTCGTTTTCATCATATTTATATTCTTCAGTGGCAGGTTCAATGGATACAATTTTATTCAAATATTTTGATTTTGAAGGCCAATCAAATCCTGGCTCTTTCTCCCCGTCCCACATCAATTCTGTATAAACCAAAGGATTTTTATCAGAGTAATCTGAACCAAAATTTGTTTTTGGATCATCCCCCAATGTAGGCCAAGAAACTATACCACTTTCAACTATGGCAGGAATATCAGATTTATTTTGTAATCTTAAATCCTTTATTCTTAATACATCGGTCCAGGAAGTTTCAACTCCAAAGTTTTTGGCTTTGGCTTTTACTTTCAAAGTACCTGTTTCCATAGGAAGTTCAGTATCCAAAGTAAGTTGGAAGAAAACATTAAGGTCATAAATTTCCCTATCCCTTTCTGTTAATACTAACATTTTACTGTAAATGAAAGATTTAAGGGGTTTATCATTAAATGTGGCCTCAATTTCCACATCTGCATCCTTACTTATAGATCCAAATTTTGTAAAATTCTTAATTGTAAACCCGGAAGTTAACTCAGTACCCTTTGTAATAAAACCATAGCCAGCAGTTTTATTATTTTGCATTTCCCTATTCAGGATAGAAAGGTTTGTATTTTTATCTTCACAGTATTCTATTTCATACTCATTAAATTTGTAGAATTTTCTTTCACTGAAAACAAAGGGATCTGACTCTCCCTCAAATATTTTACTATTCTCAGTTACCTGTGCGGTTTTTTCTACATTATATTGAGAATACTTTATTTCGTGATCCTTTTTATAACCTGATGTACCCAACTTTACATAACCTGTAACTTCTGCTCCATCCATTACTGTTGGGGCTCTAAATCCCATTCTGTATTTTTTGTAAGGGTCAAATTTTTCAATTTCACAATTGTCTGTAATTCTGGATTCACCATCAAATACATTTATATCAGAAGAGGTACCACAATAGAAACAATGCTCCAATGGAAGTTGATCGTGGACACCTTCTTGTTTGAAATAAATAACACCACTTTCAGAATCCCAGATGGATTTCTCATCCATAGCAGTATAGTTACTTAACTCACCTTCGTTTATTGGAATATATTTTTTATGTTTTGCAGTTGTTCTTTCTTCGTCTAAAACAACTTTTATTTCACTAATGGTACAAGGTCTATCTGGAGACAATTTCAAAAGAGTCTCATTTATAAGCCTTATGGCTTCTGCCAATGACAAATAGGAAAGTCTTAGGAGGCCTGTACCTCCATCATCAATGCTCCAGTGAGGATTTTCACCCCCAGTAACTGTAGCAAATTCAGGCAACCTTGAATAAACAGGGTCCAAATAGGCCCTATCCAATTTTTCCCAAGGATTTTCTTTTGTTGTGGTTTGTATATATGAAGCACTCTTTACCTTGAATTTTTTAATCTCGTCTATTCTTTGTCCAAGTTCTATTCCCAAGGCTTCAACAATGTAATCACCATCTATAGAAGAAATTACATTTTCTTTATTGAGATTGAAAGTTCCTAAAAATCCGTGAGGGATATCTGATTCCTCTCCAGAACTTCCAGAGTCATCATTTTTAATGTATACCTTTTTGATTGGTGAATTATTAAATACATTAAATACTTTTCCATCCTCTGAAGAAATTTCATAATTACCATAAAGGAAAGTAACAGGTTTGCTAAAATCAATTTTTCTATTATGTCCACCACTGAATATGATCCAGTCACCAGCTGTCCATTCAACTCCATCTTCTGAGTACTGCGGCCTAACGGGATCGTCCTCTGCATGTGATGCACTTACAATAAAGAACCAACCATTTTGTAAATCAGTGTATTGATCATCTGAACTGAATTCTTCATTGGTATCAGTAAATGTAGGATACTTACCTTCACTGTCTTCAAAAGACCACATACCTACAAATGTTAATCCACCATAGGCAACTGAATCAGGTAATTGATCTATTGGAACTTTACCATTCTTTAAATCAGCCTTAGACCAATAAATATCCAAAATGGCTTCTTCAATTGTTTTAGGTCTTTCTTTGTCTAAAACAGTGTCTGCATGTTCGTTATAAACTTCCTCTATTTGAGTTTTTATATTTTCAGGACTTGCCAGGTTTATTTCCTCACCTGTAAAGAACCTGGTCTGCAATTCCCCATTTTTATTTATAAAGATTGTATTTTCTATTGTATCCAATAGTAAATGGATTTCGTTTGTCTTTTCATCATACCAGAAGGGCTTAGGGGTTTTCGCATAAACTCTTTGTTTAAATGATGTATAAAATGGAATTGTTAATTCATCAGGATAAACAGGTCTACGAATGGTTTCACTGAACTCCATCACATAGTTTGGATCTATCTTTATATATTCTGGAAGGTTTTTTACATATTTAATATTTGTTGTATTTACAATTGAGCTTCCATTTGAATTTTTTGCATCCAGAATATCTACTCTAGAGGAATTCAAATAGAATGTGTTTGAATCCATAGAGAGTTCTTTTACATAGGAATTGTTAAGTTCAATGTCTCCACTTGATTCTATTTTTTCTACAACAGCAGAATCAAAAATGGCAGCCTTGCCTTCATTTTTCAACTCTAATATTTTGGAATCAAAGAATTGAATTTCACCTGAATTTTCTACAACCTCTGCTGTAACATTTAAAAAGTTTACATTGTTTCCTGTTACAGAAAGTGCAACATTTTCTAATTTACAATTTTCTAATGTTACATCATCCCCTATAGAAAGTTCACAATTTTTAAATGTTATATTTTTTATAACAGAATCTTTTAATTTGAATTTGGCGTTTTGAATAATTGTATTTCTTAAATACTCACCTTCTATTAAAAGACCTTCTGGAATTTCAAATAATTGGTTTCCATTTTCATATAAACCTGATCTTAAGAAAAGGTGTTGCCCCTCCATTGCTATTACAGCATCCTGGAACCAACTTTTTTCCTTATTGTAAACTACATAATCAGAACTTTTAATATTTACGGATGTGTCATTTGCAGCAATAATAAAATCAGCAACTCTTGGGCCATAATATTGTGGTGTAATATGATCAGAATAGGAATTTAATGACTCCAATTTTAAGTGAGGAGGAAGCTTCATTAAATCTACAAATACAGGAACCTTTAAGTTTAAGTCTTTTTCTTCCCTAGGGTAGTAAAGTTCCAAATCCAAAGTTTTGTTGTCTTTTACTAAAAGGGCTGCAAATACATCATCAGAATCCTTTACATCTATCTCATAAAGACCTGGAGAAGCCCTAACAATTACAAATCCATCCTCTGTATTGATTTTAGAAATATTTGTTTCAGGTAAACCAGTTTCATCATCAAAATTATTTTCTACCTGAATTTTGAATCTACCATTTTTTACGGTTTCGCTTACGAAGAGAACTTCTATTTCAGAGCTAGCAACCTTGTGAGAAAGTAAATAGGTAACCTGGTTGTTGCTATTATCATCAAATCCCTTTAAAGGATCTCCTGTGTTACAGTCTATGGCGTTTAGTAAAATGTTATAACTTAGGCCTAAACCTTCCGCAGAATCCCCTCCGTTGAATTTATGGGTGTTAAAGAATCCCTCATCAATGTCATCTAATTTTGTGGAGACTTCCTCAGTTATTTTTCTAACTGGTTCTCCCTTTTTGAATCCAATATTTTTAATGTCTAGAGACACAACATCAATGTAATGTCTTTCACCTACAGGACCAATGTATTGATAGAAAGAAAGAATTGGTGGGTGAACAGAACTTACATTTTCAGGTACACCATTATTAAAAGTTAACAAGGAGGAATTTGTATCTACAATCCAATCACAATGACCAAAAGGAATTTCATTTCCTAAGTAATCTTTTAATTCATAGTTATAAAGACCTGTGTCACTGTAATCAAAAGGAATAATATTTTTTATTTGGTTTCCGCTAAGATCCAAAATAACGAATGCGTGATCACAATTAGAGGAAATTGGGGTTAACTCTAATTCGGTTACCTTTCTTAAAAGTGGTAATTTCTTAAAGGAACTTTCTTTATAGTAAAGGATATTATTTGTTGAATCTAAGGATTTTATGTCATCAAAATATTTATCTGATTTTTTAACAGGAAGTAAATCCCCATATGTTAAAACGGAATTTGCAGAAATATTTTTAAAAGCGTGATATAATTCCTCAAAGGTTTCCCTTTTTGCATGTGTGGAACCAAACCCTTTATAATTTTTCCAAAGTGTACTTGTTTTATCTATGTCTCTTAGCATATTAAAATTAGTGAAGTAAACTAATTTTTAATATGGAAACAAATGAATTCACAAAAATTTCTTCCAATTGGATGAATACTTTTTTAAGAGACTTGGCAAATAATAAGGATAGGATAATGAGATCAGTAGACAGTTTCCCTGGAAACAGAGAAATAGTTAAAATTGGTATTTTAGAGGGTCCTGAAAAGTTAGGTGATTCAATTGATGCGGCCAAGGAAATGTTTAATTTCATTAGCTATTATGCTACAGGAAGAATACAGGAAGTGGAGATAAAGGCTAAAGATGAAAAATAATTTTGATATTTCTAAAGGAACAGGAAAACAATTTCAATTATTTGGGGAAGACGTTTATTCTTTAACTCCGGATATGTATGGTAACTTTACAAAGGATGGAAGAGTAATAGCCAAAAGGGTTAGACTTCCTTTGCAAAGGGATTCTGTATACAAAACATCCTTTTTTAACGAGGAATTAAAAAATGCAATAGAACCTCTCACTGAGGATACAAAAATTATACTTTACGATGAGGATGGAAAAGAAATAAATCAATTTTTAAACCTCCCAAGTTTTAAGAGAGAATACTCCTCTATTGTTTTTGAAGTTGAACCTGAAAAGCCTGTTGCAGAAATATCAATAGTAATATATACTGGGCCAAAAAAGGAAAACGTATTCCTAAACGATGGGTCAGTTACTATGGAGGATGGTTATGTACCTATTAAACCAACAGACGTAGTAACTAAGGGGTATGCTGATGATTTATTAGAGGATTTTACTTCCTTAAATTATCCTCTTAAGTCTTTTGAAATTTATCAAAATGAAAAAGAATTGCCAATAGGATATTCCTATGCTACCAATGAAAAACTTGAAGTTATTTATGTAAGGTATTTAAAAGGTAAAAAAGCCCCAGAATGTAAATTAAGAGTGAACCCATTTGCAATACCAAATAATTTTTCTAATAAAATTGACATCTCCGTTAAGATAGGGAACGTTTCTCTCTTTAAGGAAAATATAAAAACTATTCTAGATGGCGAAAGTAAAAAATGGAAATGCATAAATATGGAAAATATTTACACTGCAGAAGTGTCCACTTTATTTTGGAAAAATACATATGAGTTAACCTTCGACCCAATGGATTTAGAAATAGTTTTAGATGAAAAGAATCCTAAAATTAATGTTAGTGTTTTCCTAAGTGAAAAAGGAGAGTCCTTTTTCTCTGAAGAAAAAGAGTATGGGTTAGATTTTTACGTAGATTCCGCAGAAGGGGATCCAGAAATTATTTATAAGGAAGAAGACTTGCAGAAGGAAAGAACAAAATATCTTTCAGGAAATACATATTTCCAACCTGATTACGAAAAGGAATATGAATTACCTTTGGCAATAAATTTAAAAAATAATTTCTTAAATTACTATAGGCCTGAAAACTTCTGTGGTGTAAGAATAAAATCTAAAAATGAGGAAATTAAGGATTTTGTTAAATGGGGATCTGAGTCCCACGGACCAATAGACAAGGAACTCACATTTCATTTTGATAAAATTTTAAAGTACGACTTAAACATCCAAAGTTTTATAATGGATGTTTACAATCTCTCTGGGAAGTTGTTATTCTCAAAAGAGGTAAAATTAGATGTAGAGACAGACGAAAGTTTAGAATTATACAGAGTAAAGACCTGTTCCTCAGAATTTAAGTTTCCTACAACAGGTTATGGGGATCCTTGGGTATCAGAAGAAAAAGTTAAAGAATGGGACCCAATAATGAAAAAAGGCCATTATGTAAGTGAAAGCGAAAATTCCGCCATTTGTTTTAAAATTTCTCCCATTGATTGTTTCTCCCATGCAAAAATAAATATTAAACATGACGGTATTATGTTTGTAAAAGTGGAAGGCAAGACAGGGTGGTTAAATAGCACAAAAGTATTAGAACCCTTCAGTACACCTGCCGTTGATGATGATCCTTGTTTTGTAAATGAAAATCATTTTTCTTTTGGCAAAGTAATTTATAATACCCCTATATTTATAAGGATTTTAGGAGCCACCGATATAGAATTTGTATCAGTGACCCTAGAGTAATCCTTAAACCATTGAGAATATCAACAAGTCATTCTCATTTACTTTTTCTTTGACAAATACTTTAGCTACAACGTTCAAATTCTTGTCCTTTAGGTATATGAAATTGTAGTTTCTAAAATTGTCTTTGTAGTAGAATCCTAATCTCAAACTATTAAATTTGAGGGAGAATTTCTCCTCCTTTCCGTCCCACATTTCTATTAAATTATTTTTGTCATCCTTAGTAACAGTAACATTTTTGATAGTGTCAAAGAACAAAGGAGAATTTTCTTTTTTGTTAGGATCGTTGTATATAATAAATGTACAACTTTTACTATCTTCCTTTATGTAAATTCTTTTGTTCAGGAAGTCCGATTTTAAACACTTGTTAGAAACCCTTACAAAGTCCTTTATCCTTATCATTGGGGAGGACACCTCAGTTCCGTTTATAGAGAATTCGGATAGAACGTTTGTGGAATCACTATTAGTATAATATTTCTTTATACCGTGTAAGAATCCATTTTTACCAGGCTTAGTAGTTTTTACTAATGTATTCCCTTCTCCCTGAACAATACCTACACATAGACCATCCTTGTTACACATCCTTGTATTGAAATCCTTTTGATAAGAAGTTTCTGTGAACTTCAAATTGTTTTCTGAATCCAAATAAGGCTCCCAAGAAGGCATACCATCTTCCCTATCTATATACATTCTTGTATAACCCAATGAATTTATCAAATCCTCCCTTGAGAACAATTCTTCCTCATTCCCATCCACATTTATGAGACCTATTTCTCCTAAATTACCTACCTTGGTGCAATGTTCATCTATAACGGATTCGCTCCAAATTATTCTGCAACCAAATTGTAATTTCTCTACAAACAAATTCTTCAAGTTTACTAGGTTATTCTCTATCGTACCCTTGTAAATCTTAGGATAGAGATCCTTGTAATTAAAGATTAATGTTTCCCCTTCCATTTCATATTCATCCAATTTAAGAATGAATGGTACAAATTCTTCATCTATAGGATCCACAGTGGCCAACTCTGAATCCAAATCATAGTCAGCCTCTTTGAATGATCTGTAAACTAATGCAGGGCAGGTATCCTCTAATTCCTCTACCCCAATTATGGATCCACTTTCGTCCGTTACCAGTTTCTTTACGTGAACATCCTCTCCGTTTTTGTTTACCGTTTTATAATTTTTATGGAAGAATGCCCCATCCTCAAACAGGTTATCACTTGGGTTTTTGTAACCACCCATCAATGCTTGTCCATAACCTTTTTCTGGGAACACAATTTCATTTACGTAATCTGAACCAATAATTGCATTTTTATTATCCCCAGACCCTAATGTAATTGTATAATCAGTAATCTTTTTGTAAAGAGGTAAATTCTCAGAAATGTTTTCTATCCAAAGATCCAAATCTATTAAGTTAACCTCTTTGTCATCAGAATTTACAAAGTCTGTTGGGGAATCCAATAATTTTACGTGTAAGTCTATAGACATTGTTTCCAAATTATTATCTTCCCTGTAATCATCCAAGACCTCCACATAATTATCAAAGTCTTGATCTATTTTGAAGGATGCAACATTGTATGCATAATTTCTTATAGCAGATAAAGGATTATCCACCAATGCAGGTACATACTGAAGATTACCATATTCCCTCTTCAATGCCAAAGCAGACATTCCTCTAAGTTTAACATCATCCACAGTGTAAGAATTTTTGTAGGATTCAAAATCAGAATCATTAAAATGTTCATCCAAATTGATTTGTTCTCCAGCAATTGTAGAACCCTTTTTATAGATAAAGCAATTGATTGGGGCTGAATTATAAAAATCGGAAATCCTTAAAATATTTCTCCAAGTGTTTCTCAAATATGAAACAGACCCATCTGACTCTGTTTTGTAGAAATATTTTCTTCTTTCTTCAGATATTTTTTCCCATGTTGGATACAAATCAAATACTCTAGGTATTTTGTTTTCCACTGATCTACTATATGCATTTTCATATGTGGCAAAGTCTGCATAATCAGGAACATTTACCTTAAAGAGACTCATTTGTGGAGTTACATTTTCCAACCCTGTTACGTTTCCAAATCCAAATTGGAAATTATCCTTTGTGTGATCCTCTACTAATACTATGGCATTTGTTTCACCCTCATCCATCATCAAACCGAAATCCTCTAGAGTGAGGGATTCCTTATCCATAGCCTCAATTCTGGAATACATAATTGTTGGGTTTTGTGTTAAAGTTCCTTTGAGTCTTATTTTTATTTCACCCGTAGGACTACCTTCTACGACCTCCACATTAGATGTAGCAGTCTTCATTTGTTTTAACAAATCCAACAATTTTATATCCTGTTCACTTAATTCAATACCACCAGTTTCAGGTTGAACTACCTTTTGTGATCCACTACCGGCATCGTATTTACCGTTTGGAGTATAGGCCTCAAAGTTGTCCCCATTCTCAATGAAAGCACCTACAATGTCACCTTCATCTACTTCCTTCCGAATGCTTACTGGACCCATTGTGTACTCATCAATATCAAATGTAATTACGAATGGTTTGTCACCCCCTTTATAATCCCCTGGGGTAAATGCATTGTAATTCTTTTGTAATTGGGTTCTCAAAGCAGTTAATTTATTAGAGATGTATTCCTTTGTTTCATCCTCATCCATTTGTGCGGCTGAGGCTTCCTGTTCATATTGGGATTTGAATTTACCCAAGAAACTGTTAAGGTCATCCTCTTCACCTAAAATTGGCCATTCTATTGTACCATATATTTTAGCAACACTTCCGGAAACAGAAAGACTAGATTCCTTTACCAAAGATGTGTAGCAAAGAATTTCCTTATTCTGTGAGAAAGAAACCAATGCATCTGAATTTTCTTTCAAAACATTGCAACTACCATTTAAGAATTGTTCGTATGAAATATAAGGGGTACCCTTTGGAATTTCTATACCTGAACTATTAACTCTACTAGCAAACAATACCCATTCATTAGACTTTTTAATGGATTCCTTTTTGATTAATTTTTCCAAATTACCATAATAGAACCAAGAATCAGGATTCCTCAATGAAATATAATTATATACGGAGGCATTCAAATAATCTACATAGTACATATATTTCAAATACCTGTTGTATTCTTCCCTATTTCTAAGAACTTTCGCAAATGTTAATGTTTCACCATTTACTTTTATAGAAGGCATAGAACTCAAGTAGGATAAATCCAAATCACTACCTGTTCCCTGTGCCAAACTACACAAGTCTAACAGTTGGCCCTCCATAAACAATGAGTAAATACCATATTCACTTTGTGTATATTTTCCTTTTACTCCCTTCTTTTCTGAGTAATCTGGATATTCGCAGCTTTCCAGTGAGAAAACATCCTCTGCAGGCTCTTTAATAAAGATTGTATTAGGAATTGTATTTGCCACAACTACAGCAGGAGAAGCCTTTCCATTTAACTTTCCTTCTTGATCCCTTTCCAATCTATATGAGTTAGAGGCCTCATATCCTAAATATGGGCTTGAAACTTTTTCAATTACCTTTCCTGTGGAATCCATCAATGTGATTATTCCGGATGTTTGGTCCCAAGCAACAATGTTATTTTTTGATTTGGCCCAGGCAGAAACATTAATTTGTTTTCTTGTAACATACCTTATATTCAAAAGGGATCTACAGAATTGTTTCAATGAATCAAAATCTGCATCCTTTAAAAGAGTGTTACCCTTTTCTAGAATAAAGGATTTTTTCCATTTTGGTTTCTGGGCTATTCCAGAATAAACAGGTGTATCCTCAACTGTTATTTTTGGTACTGTTATAGTATTTTCATTAAAGTATACTTCCTGCCCCTCAGAACCTCCAGTTAATATAATAGCCAATCTTCTGGCTCCCTGGTTATCTATACCAATTTCGTATTCTGCTTTAGGATCAGGATTAAGAGTACTTGGAGTATCTGTAACCTGCTGGAATGTTGGAATAGTATAACTATCAGTTACATCAGGTGCAACACCAGGTGTGGATTCCTCTTTGAATGAGTAGAAGTATTCCTGTAATGTATTTTCAATCCAATCTTTTAATTGGGCTTCTGTACATTCACTAATCTTCTTTAACTGAGGTACTAAGTTTTCCTCAACAATTATTGAATCATAATCCCCTGAGAAATCTGCATAGTCAGCCTTTGCAGGATGATCCTTAAATTCATTTACACCGGCTTCCTCAGGTGTAAAGTACATCTTGTCAGAGTTAGTAAAGTAAATTGTTCCACTCTGCAATGCAATGGTATCCACTATACTGTCTGAGGCTTCCAAGTTCTCCCAACCTTCATCGCTGTGAGAACCTACCAAACCTTCATTTATTAATTCATCTGAACCTTCAAACTGAGAACTATCAAAAGAAAGACCTTCACTTTCTTCGTCTGTTTCCAAATTGCTGAGCAATACCATTTCTGGTTTTGGTGCAGGGGCTTCTTGAGACTCACATGTAGTTCCGTCTTCCAAGAATTCCACTACTGTGGCAAATTGCCAAGAATTATTATTGCTTAAATCCTTAATATAAATCTTACCACCGGAAACAAAGAAAGTTACATTTTGTCTATCATGTGTATCATTATAAGTGGTTATTTGAATATTGTTCTTTGTAAGGTTAACCACTACTGTAAGAATTATACCTCTTCCTGAGAAGATAGCCCTATTAACTGCAGAAGGATTATCCTCTCCTCTTCCTGCAGGTAATGTTGTAGAGTCCTCATATATCTTTTTGAATGGACCGTTTAATATTTTGTCTGTATGTACAATGGCAGAACCTCTGGCATCAGCATATACTGAAGGAGGATCCAAAAGAATTAACTCTACTTTGTCACCTACTGCTACGTGATTTGTTAAATTATCATCCTCACCTAAGAAGCCCTCTTCTACAGGAACAAGGGTTTTCAAATCTACTGAACTAATAGTACCTTCGAAAATGAACTTTCTCTTATAGAATGTATATCCTATTTTTGTAGAGGGTTCCTTCCACATTTTACCTAATCTTAAGGTATCATCCTTTATTTTTTGAACCTTTTCTTCACTATAAAGAGGCTTTATAATACCTGCTTCCTTTTCAACTCTTTGACTTCCTAAATAGGAATCTTTTAATTTGATCAAATTATTTTCTACATCGAAAGAATCCACTCTTAAATTGGTCAAAGTATACTTGCGGTCTATTAACATAATTTCTCTCTCTGGAGAATAACTACTTCTCTTATTGAGAGCTCTTATGTTGTAGATGTATAGGTTACCCTTGTTTTTCAAGGTAAAATCTGTTTTTATTTTTATATAATGTTCCTTAATTTCATTTTCTACATCTGAGGATTCTATTTCCTCCCCCATAGAAAATTCCACTTGTGCATCGTGGTATTCCTTGAAATAAAGGTCATCATCCGACAAAACATATTCAAAATCATTAATGGTAATTTTACTATTTTCAGGATCATATGTAATAGTTTTATCGTAGAGATTTTTAAAGTAATTTTTTACCTCGTAGGAATCATTTGGGGCCAATTCACCGTTTAAATATATTCTGTGATTACTTCCATCCTCATACTTGTAACAATTGTTTTCCTCATCAAAATTCAAATCACTCAATTGAAGGTCTATATCCCTAAAATAACCTTTCATTTCCCCAGTTGTATTAGTAATTTGGTTTTTATTGATGGCCTCAAGAATTATCTGCCTTTCTGCTGTTGTAACAGGGTATGATGTGGCCTCGTCTGAGAAACTATCAATGAGATCAGCTGTGCAGGATTCTAAGAATGATCCACCCTGAAGATTGATATTTTTAATTACCTCCACATCCTTTCCTTCATCATTCTTAACTGTCTCTCTAGTTATGCTTATCCATAGGTAATAATTTTCTACTTCCCCTGTGGATTTTACTAAGGAGAATACATAAACTGAAGGTTTATGATTTTTCTTTTCTAGGCTTGTTAACCCAACTCCATTTTCAAAATAGGCCAAAATGTCTTCTAAGTATACATCTGTAGGAGTTTCTTTATCAGCAAATTCCTCCAGGTTTTCCTTAGTATAATACTTTAAGCCAGTATGATCCATGTAGTATTTGGCTACAAGGGCCTCTAGAATCATTTCATATGGGCTGTTGTGTATAACTTCCTTTAAATAACCTGCAGGAATAAAGGTATCATCTGTATAAAAAATATTGTTAATAAATTTGAAATCAAAATTGCTTGTTCCCACAGAACCCTGAATATGGTTATTTTCATCAGATGAAATAATCAACTTGTCAGAAATTTCAAAATTAATTTTTCCTGCTGGAATTATCAAATTATTATATTTGATTTTTGCTTTTATTTTTACAAACTTAGTTTCATCATCCTCTGAGACAACATTTACAGTTTGATAGAATTCATTCAAAGCAATACTGTCTTCCCCTAATGTTATTGGGTCCGTTTTGCCCAAAATAGCCTTATGAGAATAGAAGTCAGCAGCCTCCTTTTCACTAAAGTTAGAACCCAATGTGTTAGCTGATATAGCAAACTCCCATTTCAAATCAGGGTTACCATTGTTGTAAGAATAGTTATAATTCAAAATTTGCAAATCAGCCTTAGCCTGTTTACCAGGAAGACTCAAAATGTCAGGCTCAGAAGGGATAATATCAGAGGAAGAATAAATTTCAAAGTTAGAAAAATAACTAGACCAGATAGTTCTAAGAGTTTTTACAGTTCTGCTGTTATCGTTTGCATCCCATACTACATTACCCCAAACAATTTTTCTTCTGTTATAGATTTTTTCCAACTCTTCCAAACTAAGTTCTTTTTTCTTTCCCTCCTCTATAAAATCAAGGGCGTCAGACAATTCAGAATAATTCTCATATGCATCTGTATCATAGAATGTAGCAAATGCAGGAACGTTAGAATTCAACAAATATCCTAAGGAATCATAATTTTCTGTGTATACTAGGTTTCCTTCGGACAATGCTATATGTTTAACAAACTTGAGAGAGGAGTCTATGTAAAGGGATTTATTTTCCTTTAAAAGTTCCTTAATAGAGTTAAAGGTTTCATTTTTCAAAGATGTATTTAAGTCTACTACTGTGGCCCAGCTGGATTCATAAAGTTCCTTAGGGATTTTAGTAGATTTGGATATCTTTGTTTCATCCCCGTATACAGCTGGGGACTTACAATTAACATTGTTCATTACAAAGTTAAGGTTTTCCCTTTTCAAAACATCCCAACCTTTGTAAATAATAAACTTTTGACCATTTTTATATACTTTGGTGGAATTAATTTTTCTTCTTGATGTTTTAACTTCCTCGTTATCTGTATCCAGGAATTTGTTCAAACCATCTTCCAAAATGTTTAATCTGGCCATCAAGTAGCCTTCTTTGTTTTCTAAGTTATTTAAGTTCTTTGGATATAAATCCCTGAAGTAATAAGAGTTTCCTTCCTTCCAAGTCTTATAAATAATTCCTGGGTAGAAATTACCATAGTTGTCCCTTAAAATTATCTGAAGTCTAGGATTCTTCAAAACTTCCTCGTAAAGGCCTATATCCTCATCTACTTTATAAGTATCCTCAGAATGGAAAGTGCACTTGCAAGTAGTCATTGTTTTTAAACCTACAGGAGTTTTTAGAAAGAATACAGATACTATAGAGTCCCTGTCAATAACATCCAAATTAAATTTCAGGGAGCTTTCGTCCAACAATGGTTTATACTCATTATACCATTTATAAGAACTAGACCCCTCATCAAAATGCTCATTAAATAGGTAATAGGAATTTTCTGTGAACAAGGTGTAGAGGTTTTCCTTTCTTACAACTTCTACATCCAAAATATTTAATTTAGAATCCTGTTTAGTACCAATTGTTCTACCTGTATTTTCTGAAATTACTGATTTCTTATCAAAGAACAAGTCCAGATCTGATCTTTCTATAGAAGGTACTTTATCCTTTTCCAATTCTGCATAATCAAAAAGATCATCTAATTCTGGCTTATTATTGGTTATAACAGAATATAATCTCAAATAGCTTCTTGAGTTAAATTCAAAAAGCATGTCATCCAATTTTTCCAAACATTCCAAATTACTTGCGATTTCTTTTAGGGAATACTCAGCCTGTGGGTTTGTTGACAATGTCCCCTCAACCCCCAACAAATTAGCATTAATGTTTCCCAGATACTCTTTATCTAAAATACCATACAATATTTCCTTTTGGAAAATTTCTCCTTTTTCTAGAGTTTCAAATACAAAGTTTAAACATTTTTTGGCTGTCCTATATTTTCCGGCATCAAATAATTTATATGCAGCAATAATACTATCACTTAAGTCAGTAAAGGATACTAAAAGAAAGTTATCATTTTTGGAATTTAGGTATTGGTGCCAGCTAGCATCATCCTGGTAAGGATACTCCATTGCATATTCACCATCTGTTTGCTCTAATTTCTCCAATTCTGCATTTACCTTTTTCTCCAAATCCCTTAATTTAGATACTTCAGTATTATACTCTCCTTCTTTCAAATCCCTTCTAAGAGAAAATACTAAACTCATTTTATTGTTTTTAGCTGCTGACAAACAAACATCTTCGAAGTTATCAGCAACTCTGTTAATTTGTAGCAGGTGATCACAAATCAAATTTCCTGCGGCTGTTTCAAACAATTCAGCATATTGAACATCCCCAAATTGTAAAACAGACAAATCTCTCATTCCTCTTAAATCATTTCCATCAATAAACCATTTATTTGAAACCTTCAAAAAGTCCTGAATACTGAACCCATTATTTATTAAAACTACATTTTCTGAATCAGCAGACTTTACAAAGTAGTTTTTAGTTTCATCTGCTACATCAAAGAAAAGGTCTATTCCTGCATCTAACAATTCCTCATTGTCAATAAGAGTTTCTACTGTTGCCTTTGAATCCAAAAGTCCACCAAATACATTATTTCTAATATATTTGTTTATGTTTGCTATAAATGATTGGGCAAACCATTCTCCTAAATTTGAACCAATTGACCAAACAGGTCTTAAATAAGAAGGGCCATCCTCTGCATAAATTTCTTTGTTGTAGAAGTTTAAGAAGTTACTAAGGTCTCCTCCCTCAAGTACATAACCCTTCAAAGAGCCATTTAGAATTTGCCTAATTTGTCCCAAATCGCAAAATTCATATGAGTATAAATTTACATTATTGTCAACATCCCAAACATTGTCATTATTTGAGTAAATACCAAACCCCAAAGTATCAGTAAAGAATTTATAACCTGTATAAACCTCAAAGTCTCCAGTATTCAAAAGATTAATCAAACTCTCTTCCTGATTTATAGATCCTGTGGTTCCCCTTATAGGAGTAATACTGTTCAAAAATTTATATCTGAAATAAAACCTATTTTCTTCTAGGGAATCCCAAATCTTTTCTGTATCAAAGTAAGAGTGTATTAAGTGGGCAGCCTCATTAAAATAAGATTGCCTCTCTGCCTCTGTTAAAGTTACTAATGAGTAAAAATCATCAGGATACAATTTAGAAAGGTACCTATCGTTTTCATGCATCAAATAGTCTATCTCTGTTTCCAAAAATCCAGAAACGGAGAAGTCCACCTTATCCTTTTTGATGAGGTAAATTTTATTTGTATCCGGATCTGATAAAACTAATTCCTCAGGAAAATAATTTTCTGATTTATACCCCTCAAAAATCTTTGTGGAAGTTCTGCTATCATATTTTGTTTCTGTTTTTCCTATAAGTTCTCTAGACCAGGCCATTCTTATTTGCTTATTCAAAAGATCATAAATAGAAAGGTGTGGCACTTCATTTGTCAATGAAGTTCTTATGGACTGATTAAATGCATCTGCTGAAATTTGAATACTCATATTAAAATTAGTGATCGGTCCCTTTTTTTGGATTGAAAACTAATTTTACTATGCAACAAATAATAAGAAAATATACAAGAAGAGTTTATGATAGTTATTCAACAGCAGGTTATGATGTGTCCATGGATAACTTAAACCCTATAAACCCTACAGTTCTTGAAAAGCAATTTGACGAGATGTTGCAGGTTGTTAAAACTAAAGTAGTAAACAATTATGAGAAAGCCAAAATACAACCGCCAGATGATCTTTTTGAATCCCCAGGAGTTGACCCAAAATCATTATTAAACGCAATTGATAATTTAATATCATCTATCAAAAAGGATGAGAATCCTTTGATGGATTTGGTGGATTTAGGAATTTCAGATTTAACCCCTTTCTTAACTGCCCCTGAAGCAGCTAGTTCCTTAATGGATAACCCTTTAACACTAGACTGTAATGGAATAGAAAAAACACTGTTAAGTTCTTCAGAAATTTCTGGGGATGATTCTTCAGACGATGATGACTCAGATGAGGATGATGAAGAAAATAAAAAGAATAACAGCGATCTTCTAGACGAGGGGGGTTCTAATTCCTCTGGAGGAGGTTCAAATGGTGGAAATGAAGACGATAATACTGATAAATATACAATTACATACGAAATAAGCAATGGTTCTAACAATGTAGGAAACCCTGCTATGTATAACCCTAATGATTGTCCAATACAATTATATCCTGCTGTGGCTGATGACGGTTACGTTTTCAAGAGTTGGTATTATGATGCCTCCTTTAGTGAAAAGGTTCCTTCAACAGGAATTCCAAATAAAGAATCTGACGTAACTGTTTATGCAAGAATAATCGCTGAGGAGGAGGATGATCCTGATGAGGACGAACAGGAGGATTCCCCAGATCCAAACTTACCAAATCCCTTTAACGATGATGAAGATTGTGACATGGTAGAATTAACTTGGTTAAGAATCATTATGATTATTTTGATCATAGTACAAATCTTAATCAAAGTTTTAGTTATAGCCATTTCTATTATGAGAATGGCAGCCGCAATTGCAAAGGATGCTCAGTTATGTTGGATTAACCCACCATCCTTAATGTCCTTGATTTCAGTTGTAATACAAACTCTGGCAGCAATTATTTTCCAACTCATAGGTATGATTTTAATGAAACTATGGGCCTTGTTGAATTTGGATTGTGTTGTAGATTCAGTTACTGATATGATAGACCAGGTAAATGCAATTCTAAATGGCATGTCTGATGCAATGAGAAAAGTAGATGCATTAGCTTTGGATTTAGGTAAACCAGGTACAGGTATTGCGACTGCTATAAAAGCATTGAAAGATAGTTTAGTACAACAATTTGAGGATATTAAAAATCAATGGAGTGTTGAAAATTTAGGAGAACAATTGAAAGAAGCCCTAGGTGGTGTAGTTTCTGACTACAAGGCCTTATTTACAAACCCGGCCTTGCTTTATGAAAAAACTGTTCCTCCTGAGATTAGAAACAAAATCCAAGGCCTGATGGATGCCTATAATGCAAGCCAAACAGCAATTATGAATTTAGGTAAAACATATAACAAAATGATGGGTAGTATTCATAAATTGCAAAATGGTGATGCTAAAAATATTGTTACAAGTGTATTTGGATAATCCTATATTATATACATGAACATTATTTGTAAAGAAAAGGATTATTATGATTACGTTGGTTATGGAGAAAACGGATCAGAGGATGTAACTTTTGATAGAAGAAATATGTGGGTAATAAAACCTGCAAATTCTGAACTTTATGACAATGATAATATCCTACACGTAATTCATTCTATACTCTGCATGAAAGGTACCGAACTTGAAGGAAATGTAATCGGAGTATTTATTGGTTTTACCCTTTACATAATTCAAATTACGGCTGAGAAAAATAGAAACGAAAAGTATCTAAACGGCTGGCAATACACTCTTAGACCTTTTAAGTGGAATGCGGAGTTGATTGCTAAAAGAACTTGTTATGATATTAAACACCCAAAACCTATTGATTTTGTTTCCATAGAAACAGGAGTTTGGAACTATTCAAATTGGAAACTTAAGACTTGGAAGGATTGGAAGAATTATCAAAATGCAAAAACAAGTAATATCGTAGAAAGGGAATATAAGGAAGGAAACCCAAACAATTGGAAATTGGAGCCACTTTTTAATAGTAGTTGGGAAAGTGAGAAGATGGATGGAAAAATTCCAATTCTTAAAAATACTTTTATTCCAAAACTTGTAAGTGCAGAAGAATGTTATCGAAATATTGAAGAATGGTTGATAAGCCAATATAATGATAAAGACCAAGAAAGCAAAGGATTGACTGATGTTGATAAGGTAATCAATCACGGGTTTGATAAAAAATCCTCTTTTAGAAATGTGAAGTGATTTTTTTTTCAAACTAATTTTTAATAGGAGTAGTTAAAATTATGATGGTGAAATTGACAAGCGACTTTGAGGTTGTTGTAAAAAAATATTCAAGGCCTATATAAATCTGCAAAAGGTACGGCCGAAATAAGAAAAGAACCATTGGATAAGGAATGGTATAACAAACAATTATCCTATCTTTCTGAGGCTTTGGTTTCTGAATGTAAATACAGAAGTATTGATGTAAATCAACTTTACAATTTGGGTTATTTAATTGATATTGAAAAAACTTTTGGTTTTACAGAAATCTATTGGAACAAAATTGTAAAGGCAGCACTGGAGCCAAATCCAATGAGGGAATCTAAAAAATCTTTCAAAGAGTCAACAGATATTTATAATATCTGTAATCAGATCGAGAAATATATTCAAAGGGCAGATGTTAAAAGGGACATCTCCTATGATATAAGATACAAATTTATAGATTGTAGAACAGAAAAGGATTATGTGGTATTTACCTATGTCTCCCAGGAAGCAAGGCCTGATGATATTTTTGAGGAAGTTGGCCCACTTTTGAAAAGATGGCTTGCACCAGTACAGGCTGCTGGGTACGGAACCATTATTCTTAGAGCATATGAAAGAGGCCATGCAGATGAGGCTGTTGATTTTGATTTGAGGGACCCAGAAGGATCTTTTGGACCTGATTGGATCAAAGAGGCCTTGGAAGTAATTAAAAGTGGCCTAGAAGAAAATGGTGTAGAGTACGTAGAAGAGGATGGGGGAATTACTATCCCCGAAAATGATGAACACGATGCTATAGAATTTTCTCCTTGCAAAAAAGGAAAAGATTATTTTATTCATTTGATGGGTTGTCAGTTTGATTATTACATTAAGGATTCAGAGGATGCCTCCTTTACAGTAGACGAAGTAGTAGAAACATTGTAATTAAAAATCCCAAGGCCTTTTTTGTAAAAAAGGCCTTTTATTTTGGAATTTTCATTTTTAAACCACCTATATTATATGTGGAAGGTACGAAAATGAAATATACAAGCAAGGAAGCATTAGTAGAAAATCTCAAGGTACAGTTGGCCACAAACCAAAGAGTTACAGAAAAAGCCATCCTTAGGATTTGTGAATATCAAACAATTAGCGAACAGGCCTCCAGGGATGTAAAGGTACACAACAATGTTGGTTTTACTCCAGCTGATGCTTACTTGATGACTTCCTTTGCTGCTTGGTTAAAAGGTGGTCATCACTTAACAGAAAAACAATTACCTTACGCCTTCAAGATGATGCCAAAATACGCAAGGCAATTAATCAACCAGTCAATTGAAAAAGGGTTGATTAAAAAGGTTGGTAAAGAGTATACCTGGACAAAATAAGAACTATATTTTTAAAGAAAGGAAAATAAACAATGGACTCAGAATTTCAGAAGGGTTACAAAAAGTGTGTTGAAGACTTCAAAAAGAAACTTGGGGATCTAAAAGATTATTCAAAAGAATCCCTAAACAAACTTGTCGAGGAAGTTACAGGTGAGGAAAAGAAAAGAGTTAAACCCACCATTTACTTTACTAGGCTTAATAAAAAAGGGGAATTGGAACCAGACTGGGAAAAAACACGTTACTATGCTGATCACCCGGAGGAGTTAAACCAACCAAAAGCAAAGAAGGGAAGGGAAGTCAAACTCGTCATTACAAAGGACCCAGAAAGAATTGCAAAAATAAAAAAGCAGATGGGTATTGATAAGAAAACGGAAGAAATAATGAAGGCAGAAAATGCCCTTATATTTGGGGGTATTAATTTTCCTTTGGAGGGACAAACCCAGGGCTATTGGAATATGTTAGGCCAGCAAATCATAACTCTTTCTCAGGATGAAAGAAATGCCACTACAATGTTTATTGTTGCTGGTGTTGATCCAAATGAGGAAAATGCAATGGAAAATCTTTTGAAAAAGGCCTGTGAGGAAGGTTTTGTATTTGATTTTGTAGAGGATTAAAAATCCAAAATAAAAGGTCACCTAAATGGTGACCTTTTTTAATGTTTAAATTTTACTCTTCTGTGTAAGGTGTCCAGGTAACAAGAATAAGGTCTGCTGTACGTTTTCCACCTGGCATACTCAATGCAATATAAGCTTTTGCTGTTTGAGCAGAGAATTTTGAAACTACAGGTTTATATCCGTTATTATACCCAAATGAATAATTTGACTTATATACAGAAGTGGCTGCATTCTGAATAGCCTCTTTAGAAACTTCTTGGCCATACAATTCATCCGCAAGACCCTCAAAATGTTCTCTTGTGCTACCATCCATTGTTAGATTTTTAGCAACTACTTCGTCAAAGATTTGATTTCCAACTGATTCAGAATTTCCTTTTGCAACAGGAGTCCACTCAATTCTAATCAAATTGTTTGGAGATTTTTCCCCATTAGGTCTAATCCAGGAAATAAAACATTTATTTGCTGCCCAAGAAAGTTGTTTAATATAAGGTTTATAACCTCTACGTATAGTATAGGAATCACAATTTTTTAAAACAGCATTCTCTATGGCTGCTTTTGAAAGGGGCTTCTGCCAGAGGGCTGATTTAATTTCACTAAAATTAAAAGTTTCCCTTATACTACCATCACATGTACAATTGAAAACTTTAACATCATCAAATACACCTTCTTGGGGTTTTCCTATTTCTGCCTCATTAAATCTTTTCTGAGCTTTTTTCATATTTTCTCTCAAGGCTGAAATACCCTTGTTTGTTTTCTTTACCCTATTTTCTTTGATGTTTCCCCATCTTTCCTTCATCCTTTTGTTTAGGACCTTATTTTCATAACCTGTATTCTGATCTTTAGATTTGAATTCTTCGAGTTCATCCATAAAAGCATCTACAAGTGGTTCTGGCCATTCAATATCCACTGTAGGATCATCCCAGGCACCAACTGCAATTCTTTTTGTTTTTCTTTCTGTATTGGCAGTTCTATACCTATCACGATCCATAACAACACCTGAACCTGGCTTTTTAGCATTTTCTGTTTCAGGGTCTATGTATTCTCCACCTTTATAATTTTTCAAAAAATGTGTTTTTTCCTGAAGGTTTTTCAATTCACTTTCAAAATCGTTAAAACTTTCTTCTTTTAAATTATCATATTCAAATGGATCGTTATAGAAACCATTTTCTATATCTTCATGCATAAGGCTATTCTCCTTTTTATATTTAGTGATCAAATAAAAATCACCTATGAGAAGAAGTAGCCTATTAGTTTATCCTTTATAATGCTACAAATTCTACAATCGCAATCCTGATTTTCAATAATTTCAAAATCATCTTTTGAAATTTTTGCTTTCTCAAAGGATGCATAAGTTGGCATACAAAGTATACAAAGGTTTGTGCCTCTAAGCTGTATGTGTTTTGTTTCATTAATGTATGCCCTGAAAATTGTTCTTGTATAATTATTTTTCATAACGTAGTCTTTTTCTGACGCAGAAAAGGATTCAAAAAGATCTTTTGCTTTTTTACAAACCTCTGACATTTGGTTCTTTTGTTTTGGATCCTTTACATCCTTTAATAAGTCCTCTTGGAACTTTTCCCATGTAGGTAAATCCTTAGTCATTTGGCATCCCCTCAAACCAACTCATTCCTTTGTTTGAATCATCCCTATAAAAACTTTTACAATCTTCCCTTTTTGACTTTGATGCAAAAGGTTTTAAATCAATTTTCAAAGGGATTGAGTCTGAGTAATTGTAAAGTTTTACATAAACTGTCAATTCATGTTTCTTTGTATTTGTTTCAAAGGCTACATCTGCAATATTCTGTTTTTGGTAGCTTTCAAAAAACGTTTTTCTTAAAATGTAATCAGCTGTTGCTTCTCCCGTATCCCTCATCCATCTACTCCCCAAATATTTTATAACCATTTTTCTTCATAAATTTATCAGCATCTTTCATGGCCTTATCAGCTTTCTTTAGCATTGCTTTCAAATGTTTATCCCTTTTGATTTTAGCTAAATCCTCATCTACCTGCTTCATTGTTATAATTTGATAAGAATAGTGTCCGCAATAAGGACATTTTTTATCCAAATCCTTTTGGATGTCTATATCCTTTTTCCATTTATAGCCCATTACTACCCCTAGTAAAACTGAAATGGTTATAAATATCATAAAGGCAAAAGTATTTATACCTATATCTGCTAATAAAAATTCTTTCATGCCTAAAATATAGAAATTTTTTACTAATTTATTTTAAGAAAAGAACCTGAATGTTTATTTGTTGAGGAGAAAAATATGAGATTACCTAATAAAAATCTTAGAGAGGATCTTGAATTTATGCCAAACAATAAGGGTGGTGTAAAAGTAAAGAAAGTTGCTGATGGTTATAAATCACATGTAACAAAAGATAAAAGCAAAAACAGTGTGGACGATCTTGAGGTTAAAAGATATTTAAAGGATCCTACACCAAATGAAATTGGTTTGGCCAAAGCAGTTTTAAAGGATTTGAAGTCAAAAGGTAAGGAGGGAGATGTTACAAAGAAAATGAACATTGATCCTAAGCCTGATGTAGTAGCTAAGTGTGATGGAAGTGTAGAAATTAATCCTGACAATGGGAAGGCTTCCTATAAACTTTCTGCAAAGGAATTAGAGAAATTCGAAGAAAACAAATTAAATGAAAACCTTTCAAAGGATGATTATCTTTACCTTGAACTTACAGAAAAGGGTAAAGACAAATTTGTACCTGCTGATGAAAATGGAAATCCAGCAGATCCTGAAATGGAGGATTATTTCTATACACAATTGGTAGATAAATATTTCTATCCACATGTTGTTGATACTATTTCCTATCCAGAAGACGGTCCTGAATGTGACGATTTTGTAACAAGTAATCTCTTTGTAACAACACCCGAAAAACTTGCTGAAATGTTTGAAAATGAATCAAATGTAGAATTTGATGATTTCATTGTAGGTTGTGGTTATGAGCAGGTAGAAGAAGATTACATTGATGAATATACAGGGTTCAATTATGAGCCAATGGAAACATACCACGTTACAGATGTAATTGAGGATCTTTATTCAATTTGGGAAACTGATGAAGAGGAAGAGCCTCCTTTCGGAGATCCAAATGACCCTACTGATTACCCAAGAGAAGGTGAAAGAGGAGAAATGCCAGAACATGATATGGGAGAAATGTATGGAGTACCATATGGATCTTCCTCAGAGGGAGCACTTAAGCATTTTGAATCCAGAAAAAATAAAAGAAGACCAATAAAGGAAACAATGGATACTTTTGATGGTGTTTGTCCATACTGCGGAAATAGAGTAGCTCCTGAATCTACAGAATGCGGATATTGTGGATTTGATTTATCTGACTACGATGAGTGTCAAACAAGCGATGTAGATTACGGGGGTCTTTCAGGAAAAAGATTTGAAGATGCGGATGATTTATTTGAAAAAGGTTATGTTAAAGGTTTGCTTTATGAAGTTATCCGGGACATTCAAAATTTAGATGGTGGAAAAGACCTTATTGATATGCACAGAGATATTTTCAACCGTGGGAATGCTTCCAAAGAAGAACTTGAGGATCTTGCAGGTGATTTATCAGAATATGGATATGATGATGCAGCTGAAAAGGTTTGGGATTATATAAAAGAAGAATAATCCAAACTCTTAATTCTAAAAACCCTCCAAATAAAGGAGGGTTTTATTTTTCTTCTTCCGTAATACTGTAGGCCTTAACCATCCAATCTCTTTCTAAATTATCAGCATAATAGGTAGTAGTACGAGTTTTATCATGCCATCTAATTGTACTAAAATATTTTTGAGGTTTATTCCTACACATTTTTATATATTCTTTGAACTCTTTTTGATCCTTTTTAGAAAGAGACTTAAAAGATGTACCCCTTAATTCTTCCTCTTTCAAACAATCTTTACAAAGGTTAGTGATCCATCCTTTTGTAGTCCAAATAAGATGATTGCCTCTTGAATCCCTAGGTTGTTTTCCACAGCTTTGGCAAGTTACGGAAGACATAAAATGTAGGATAGTTTCAGCCTCCTGCATTCCTTCCGTATAACCTGAAAGGGAGACTCTTGCTGTACCATACTTCTCTTTTGTATCAAAAATGGCAAACTTTTCTTTTGCTTCGTTTGGAAGTTTATCGTACTCCTTAAAGAGTTCTTGCATAAATCTCTTCCAAATCTTTTCCCAGCCGTAACCGTCCCACTCTGTATACCAGTTGTGTTCTAAATTCTCTTCTTCTGTTTGATAACAAACTTCTCTAGAGAAAACATTTCTATGAATAAGAAAAGGATACTTCTCAAGAAGTTTTTTCATTTCTTCTTTTTCCATTTTGCCACCTTTCTGCTTGAGGAAAATTTATATCCCCTGATTCTGGGATCGGTACCCCTTTGAAAACCAGCATTTCATTTTCCGTACCGCAATACAATTCTTTTGTTTCGTTATTAAGGTAGAGCTCTCCATTTCGGAGTTTTTCAATGTTTTCCTTTTTCAAATATGTTTGGAAACCTTTTGTAGTTCCCCTTGCAATTCTAACTCTCATTTTTACTCCTCTGAATCATCTAAATCCTTATCTACGGAGATTCCAAGCTCCTCCATAAAAATGTCCTTTAGCTCAGCTTTCCACATTGGACAATTTTTAGAGTTTATTCCGCAATCCTGCATAAAGAAATAAATACGGTTGTGAAGTTTAATAATATCATCTTCGTTAATAACACAATCCATTTTTACAACCTCACAATATTCCTAATATAAGTATTAACATCGTTGTAAAAGTCAATATCCTTTTCAACAAATTCCTTTGCTAATTCTGTTTCCAATTCATCAAGCCATTCTTTTACTTCATCCTCACTCTCAAAGGACTCAGGAATTTCTTTTACTTCCCTTCTCGAAAACTTAAAAAGATCCTTTACAGCACAACCCCTGACACGGTATGTAATATCATAGTAAACAAGCACAAATCTTTTCATTTTTTATCCCCTTCAAGTTCAGAATTAATTTCGCTTAACTCAACAGATGCTTCCTTAATTGTATCCAAAAGTTCATCTCTATGTTTAGTTAAAACATCCTTGTCAACCTTTAAGTTTAACTTCGGAAGGGTTTCTTGGAGTTTTTTCAAAAATTCTTCTTTTGCTGAGGCCTTGTCCTTTAAATCTTTTCTTACTACACAAATGCGGCCGGAAATTCCAACATGCTTAATATTTGTAAAAAAGATAGCCTCATAGACTACATCCCCTACAGTCCTGAGTTCATCACAATCCAAATAAATTACAATGGATTTGTAATCAGTGTCTTTTTCATCCTCACAAATATAAGGTTCCAGAGTCTTTTTATCAACAAGGTAATACCATCCTTTTCGAAACTTTACCCCGCACAATTCGGTTGGCAAAGTATCATCACAATGTTCTTTTATATCTAACATTATATGTCTCCTACCTTTAATTTATCCTTATGAAGTTTTCGAATCTTTTCCCCGCAATCCTTTGCAAAGTTTCTTTTAATAATTGAATAGTTTGAAGGTTTAAAATAAAATTGCCATCTGCTCCAAAGTCCAACCCAGTCGAAAATAATCATACAGAAAATCCAATAAGGATTCTCAATAAAATAATCCCCAACTATCCAACAACCACCAGCACCAATGGCAGCTCCAAAACAACACATCATATTTTCTGCATTTGAGTGATTTTGATAATCAATTTGATTCTTATACAAACTCTGCTCAAATACATCCCCGATGGATGGAATTACTACAGAAATAATTGCATGAATAATTCTGTAGAATACAAAATAAAAGAAGAATAAGTTTTCTACCCTTTCTGAGGTTGTAATTGGGTTTAGACCGTTTACAATGTAATAGGTTAGGAATCCTGCTTCTGTACAAGTAAAGAAAATACTCTCTCCTAAATCGATTGCTTTGTAATGTCTAAAAACCCATTTCTTCTTTTTTATATCAGCAGCAATGTAGGCATGAATTACACCTACAATACAACCAATAGCAAGCAAGGATGAATAGTATCTAGAACCTTTTGCAATTTCATAATGAGTATAAGTTGCAGCAAAGGTTCCATAGATGACACAACTCAAAAAGAGAAAGATCAAATAAATAATCTGCTCTTTACTCATAAAGAGTTGCTTAAGTCTTTCCTTAATTCCCATATTTACTTTTCAGAAGAACCTTCTGGCTTCTCTTCAACAGCTTCGTAAGTTTGATCAAAAATGTCAGGCTTACAGAAATAAAACTCTCCCTGTACTCCCTCTATGATGTAATCACCTACAGAGGCTACGTGCTTTGCTTTTCCTGTTTTACCATCCTCCAAAGTTTTGATTACGAGTTCATCATCCTCCAAAAAAGCATTACCTTTTGAGAAAGCCCCAATCTCATCAATATTTTTGCCAGTCCATTTCATGGCACAGATTTCAACAGGCTTCTTTCTGAAAACCTTGGGCTCTTTTGTGTCGTCAATTTCTTGATTAAGCATTTTCTATCTCCTTTGCAATTGTATGTCCAGAATGTGGATCTATTTTCATGCCATATAAATCCCATTCAGTATAAACCATATTTTCACCTTCAATCATCAAGGACATTCCGAAGCGTTTTGCGGTAGCAAGCTCCATTAGTCCTCCTAAACTTTTTTCCCAACCGATCAACAAACAAATAATATCATGCCCGGAAACTATCTCGATATCCCTTTTCATATAATCGAGCCAGGCTTCTTTCGTCCATTTGTCCGTATGGCCTTTTTCATAGATTTCATCATCGTATTCATCCTTTGCAGGATTAGTTACTTCGAATCCCAGGTTTGTGAGATACTCTTCGATCTTTGAGAAATGTTCCTTATAATGATCTTTGTCAGCAGTTATTGGACCACTTAAATAAATTTTCTTTTTCATGGATAAAATATAGATTAATCCTCCTTTTTGTTTTCCAATTCTTCCTCTTCTGCCTGCTCAGATTTATGAAGAAGAAATTCTTTTAATTCTGATTCCTGGGATAGTTTAAAATCATCAATTGTCCATCTATCCCACCTACGATCTTTTGCAACTTCGTGAGCAATGCACATAAAAAGAATTGCAGCAAGAAATCCACACCAAAAACTCATTTTAAAATCTCCTTTTAGGCTGGGATACCCTCGTCCCTATAATTCATACCTGCAACGTAACAATTTATTAAAAGTACGTAATCCTCATCTCCGAATCCGTTTTTACCTTTTCCAAACTTGCGATCGTCATGTGAATACTTTTCAAAGGAAGCCTCTGTATGGGATTCCTCAAATCCATCATAAAAAGCTGTTTGGATATAACACATATCCTCCTCATCAATTGAAGGAAATATTTCGGAAAAGAATCCGTTGTAATAAAAATCTTTCCAAGATTCCTCTTTTGCAAATTGATAACAGGCCTCTGCGGATTCATCCTTATAAAGAACTTTTACATCACCACAGCAAGAATCCAATTCATTCTGCCCCCAAATATGAAATTCATTTGGCTTTGGTGACTGTGGAAGTGTTACCAAATAGTGCATCATTTTACAACTCCTTTTTAGACTGCAGCCCTTGCATCAATTTCCAATTCAGCATATACAGCTAAAAGAATATCATTTCGAAGGGCTGAACGAAGTTCTTTTTCATTCTTCAAGGCTGTTTGATAGTCCGAAGAATCCTCACCTGCATGGGATAAGCACTGTTCTGTGTTCCGAATATTATCAATGCAGGTTTCAACTTGGGCATCAATTGCTGCATAAACGGCTTCGATTGCTGTTCTTTGACTTTCAATCATTTCGTTTGCAACAACTTTTGTAATAATATTCTCAAAGTTCTTTGCCATTTTTTGTACCCCTTATTTACACATATAATATAGGTGATTTCCTAGTTAAAAATTTCAAAAACTAATTGAAAATTATGGTACAAATTGTAAAAAGTCAAAATGATTATTATGTATATGAATCCGGTGAATTTTATGGATCTTTTCACTCTTTAGCTGATGCTGAAACTTTTATAAGACAGGGAAATAGAAACAGCTGTAAGCACCTAAAAGAAAAACTTACAGCCTACAGCTTCGTTAAAAATTGGTATTACTAACAGCTTATGCTTACATTACGAATTTCGAGACAGTCTCCGTCTTTTAAGTCGTATGTTATCACTTTTCCGATTAGGCAAGATTCTGACTTTTTATCTGCAAAAAGATCTTCCGCTGTAATGTAACGTTCACCCCTTTTGCAGGGATCCAAAATCTCATAGAAAGTATTGTAGAGATCGTAATCCCCATTCCAATAATTTTCTTTTACAAATTCTGGAGTGAGCATGTCCAAATTAAAATCATCTGGGAGCCCAAAATCAGGATTTGCTGTAAGATAATCTTTTACTCTTTTAATTGCTTCCTCAATAGTAATACAATTCTTTTCTTCAATTTTGTTTACTGAGGTCTCGTCAGATTCTGAATCCATCTCAAAAGGACCCACATAAAACAAATCTCTACTCTGTAACTTTTCCCTGAGAGACTTAGTGCACAGGGTGAGCGAGTGAGCAGAACTAGAATTGGTTTCAAAAGTTGATTGTCTAATACTCCTCATTATTTATTCTCCTTTTTCAATTCAAATTTCAATTCAACGTACTCCGGAAATAATTCAATTCCCATAGATTTTAATATCCTTTCATTCTCCTCCCAATTTTCGGGGGTAACTTGAATTCTAAAAATCTCTTTTCGTTTATCTTCTTCAGAAGTTATAACTTCACATTTCATATTGATGAAAATATAGACCTTAAACTAAATAAAATATCAATTAAAACCCGTCAATCCGATATTGCTGTGATTGATATGTTTTCTTTTTGATAAGGAGAAAAATATGCAAAGCAAAATTGCTGCTTTGTGGGAGTCTTATTACATTAAAAAACCTCTCACATTTTGGGAGTTTGTTGAAAAGCAAACTAATCTTAAAAGCCTTTTCGGTTGTATTGAAATCGCACTAAAATCCTACGAAAAAGAATTTGAAAGAAATCCATGTAAGGTAACTGAAGTGTATGCTTCCGGGGCCGTTGGAATTGGTAAGGGAGTTTATGCGTACATGATTGTTGCGTATAGACTTTATTTGGCAATGTTACTTAAAAATCCAAAGAAAGATATTTTCCAAATTGCACCAACCTGTGAACTTTCTTGTATGTTTGCAGGAGGACATTGTGATGAAAAATTAATTGGATTTTTACATTTCTTACAAGGAATTCAAAGTCCAGAGGATCCTTTATTCGTATTTGAAGAGGGAAAACAACTAGTAAAATTTACTAATGCAATTGTTATTTATAAAGATGAAAATGGAAAATATTCAGCTCACTTTAATGAAAATGAAATTGCCTTTAGAACTGCAAAAAGTGTTGCAGAACTTTTGGGCACAAATCCTTTAATTGTTGATTATGATACGGACTTGTACGAAACTGCAACTGCTATGAGATTCCTAGAACAAATTCAAGGTAGAATGAAAAGCAGATTTGGGCCTCTTAAGGATTTACTTACTTGTCTTTTAGTAGAAAAATCCCCAAACAATCTTTACAATGATTTGATAGATCAGCATATTTGGAAAATTGAAAAAGAGTATATGGATCAGGGTTTAAATGAATCAAAGTATCTTGTAGAAAGATTTGTTCCAATTTATATGAAGAATGTAAAAACAGCAAACGATCTAAAGCAACTTCCAAAAAATACGCACTTTATTGATTTACTAAACGGGGAAGTAGGAGAAATTTGGTATTTTGATACCTATGTAAGTAGACATCCGAAAAATGATATACGGGAATTTCCTGCTAATGGTAAACAATATACTTTTGCTAACCAGGGTGTTTCGGAAGTATTTGTAAAAGAAAATGATACCGAATTATTCGATTTAGCTTTCGAGGATCCAAAAAGATTTGTAAACGAGATTTTGGGAGAACCAATCCCAAATCCATATAAAATAACAATTGAAGTTTCAGATGCTTTAGGGGCCTTACAAACAGCAAGAAAGCTAATTTTAGATTATCAAATGCAATTTACTTTTGATAGGGATGGGGCTTATTTAGCAATTCCTGAGCTAAATACAAAAATTAAAATTTAAACAAAAATAAAAGGCCTCCCAGGGAGGCCTTTTTAATTACTCCTCTACCAGCTTCTGTTTTTGTCTTTTCTTTTCTAATTTTCTTTGTTTCTTTTCTGTTAAATATTTAGCGTAGGGATGATTTGGGGCTATTTTAGGCAATTTAATGTTATAAAGATACCAATTGTAAACAATTGAAGTTATAAGGCTACTAAGGATAATAAACCCTATTAAAAGCAATTTTTCCATTTTGAACTCCTTTTATTTATTATCCAAAGAGTCCTTACCACAAGGAAACATTCTAACACCATAAGTATTATTAAAATATATGCAGCCCAATCTGGAACAAGTCCTCCATTTTTAGACCCCAAGAGAATACAAAATGCAATCCAAAAATGTGCTACAAAAACGTAGGGTAAAGTAATCCTATTTAAGAAAAGATTTACTCTTCTGCGTGCTTTCTTGCCCATTTAATACCATCCCTAAAAGCCTGATCTGCAGAATAATCATTTGTTTGTTTCAAATAGATTTTACGGGCTTTGTTTTCATCCCTTTCCAAAAGATATTCAGATTTTTCTAATTCCTTTTGATAGAAATCTTTCAATTCCTTTATTGTTGAAATATACAAATCCGAATCATCGAAAACCTTGTCAGGATGTCTTTCATTGTAGGATTTAACACCTTCAATTATTTCTGCAAATGTTCGTGAAGCTGCCCCTACACTAGTTCCAAGGTAGAAATGGGCACTGTTTTCATCAGTTACAAGTTCTTCCAAAGTTGTTTTAAAAGACCTAAAAGGGTCCCAGTTTGTCCAATTTGGTCTAACGATTTCCCTGCTGTAAGGATCTGGGTCGTCATCGTGATAAAGTTGATAAACTGTTTTTGTTTTCGGATCAAAGATTACATAATGTTCCATTAGTCTGCCTCCAAAATATTTGCAATATTTGCTTTTACATCTGTATGGGTTTCATCTGTTTTCAAAGAAGCTTCTCTTATAGCAGATTTCTTTGAGGAAGCCCAAACCAAAATTCTATCAACCTCTAACATATCGTAACCCTGGTTAGGTTGATTGTAGTAAAAAGTAACCTCATACAATTTCTTTTCGTTCTGAAGTTCCTCAATAAACTGTTCAGCTTTTCTTTCCAATTCAAGGTCATCCGGATAATCAGGATCCCATTCACTGCAAGGGGCTATGGCCCTTTTAAGTTTATCCAATATCTGAATTTTTTCTTCTGTAGAAAGTTTACCCATTTTTATTCCTTAATTGTTTTGAAATAACCCTCGCTATCATCGCAAGGTCCATAACAATTTTCAAACTGCTTTTTATCCCTTGAAGAAACAAGGCTGAATACTTTTGGGCCATCTTCAAATTCATTGCCATAACCTTCAAAGCCATTTACAATGATATCTGAAACTCCATCTGCATCCGCCTGTACTTCAATAATTGCATCCCGTACCCGTCAGCAATTGCTTTGTCGCAAAGCTCCTTCAATTTTTCAACTGTCATTTCTTTCATTTTTAATCCTCCGAATAAGACTGAATGGTTACAGAACCCAAGGCCTTTTCGTCCCAATAAAGAACAGCTTCTGAAGAATAAGGATCATGTCCATCACCTATTCCTAAATGCTCACAAACAACCTTTTCAATCAAACGCTCCATCTGAAGGTTTGGATTTGAAAGGAGTTTTTCCTGTTCTTCAACTTTTGCCTTCAGCCTTGCAATTTCTTTTTCCTTATCTTCAAGGGCTTCCTGAATTTTCTCTTCAACATCCCGTTTTGGAACCATATATTTGCAGGCGATCTGTTCAATTTCTTTTGCGCGTGATTCGGAAATCTTTAACTTTCGAACCTCTGAATAAACGTCCCAACAATTCTCTTTATACCAACCCATCTTTTCGTACCTCTAATAATTAAAATTATGTATATAATATAGGTGATTTTTGGGTCCAAATTGCCAAAAATAATTACTAATTTTAATATGAAAAAATTAAAAGAATCTATGAAATTTATAATGGAAAGATCCACAGAACCTTTTAAATTCAAAGAAGGTTCTGATTATGAAATTCTGTATGATGACAAGTTGGATAAATATGGTCTGCTAGTAGATGGTTATTTATTTTGTTTTTTAACTAAGGATCAGGCAAAAACATTATCTGAAAATATCAAAAATAAAGAAGTTTTTGAAAAGTTTTTTAATAGTGTTGGTATTGGTGATGAATGGTTAAATCTTCAGCCTAAGGCTGCATGTGATCCAAATTATGAAAGACCAACAGGTAACATAGAAGAAAGGTTCAATGAAATTGAAAAGAAATTAAACGAAGCCTTAAATCTAGATGAGGAGAAGTTGGAAGAAGGCAAAAAATTAAAAGCTGCAATCCTAACTGCTATTTTGGCAATTGGTGCAATTTCCCCTTCCTTTGCAAAAAATGCTAAAATAGAAAAAAGAAACCTTTCTCCAGAACAAAAAATTGAAAATGCTTGTAACTCCTTAAAAGAATTGTACGGTTCTAAAATCTGTATAGAAGACGCGGATCTGGATGAATTAAGAAATGCATTGGAAGAGGCAGATATAGTAAATGAATTTGGTAAGGCAGGTCTTAGAGAATTATGTGAAACTTTAAGGGATAACGGAATTACCTTAGTGAATGAGGATGGATCAAACATTCTTACACAGTCAGGAAGTTTATTTAGATCCCTTTAACCAAAATAAAAACTCCACTGTAAAAAGTGGAGTTTAATTTTGCACCAAAGCTACTTACAAGAATCGAACTTGTATTGCTACATTACCAATGTAGTGTACTACCACTATACTAAAGTAGCATATCTTTACTGAAGGATGGATTCGAACCAACTACATTCGGAATATGAGTCCGACGTTCAACCTCATGAACTTCTCCAGCATAAAAAGATTGCAGGTTTTTGAGAGTGAAAACCTGCAAAAAACTAGAAATTTTTCTTATCGTTAATTCATCGGAATCCCGAATTTCTAAAACGTCTACCGCATCTAAACCTTCGCTACCTCGCTGTCAAAACCCTTTAGGGCGACTCTACTTCGCTGTCTCGGCTTCATTAACGTTGAATCGGATCGTGCAGGATTCGAACCTGCAACCATAGGATTAACAATCCTCCGCTCTACCATTAGAGCTAACGATCCATATATCAAAGGTTGCCGTCTTTTTGACGTCACCGCGGCGGCTCGGCTAAGACTAGTTTTACAAAAAACTGACAAAATACCTATATCATCATTAGGTTGTCGTCCCAACTACTTTCTAGGGTTTTATGAGCCATGAAGGTTTCGAACCTTCGACCCACAGATTAAGAGTCTGTTGCTCTACCAGCTGAGCTAATGGCCCAAAATTAAAAGCGAGTTGTAATTTACGTTGCTCTACCAATTGAGCTACATCCCCCACCTTAATAGGCTTTATAGAGGGCTGGCAGGACTCGAACCTACAACACACGGATTAACCATCTTTAAATAGGAACAACCTTTGCTTTTAAAAGAGATCTGGATGGGATTCGAACCCACGTGGGTATTTCTACCATTGGTTTTGCAGACCACCTCATTCGACCACTTTGAGTACCAGATCTAAGCCAACTGTAAGACTCGAACTTACAACCCCCGCATTACAGGTGCGGTGCTCTAGCCAATTGAGCTAAGAAGGCATAAAAAGTAAATCCTTAGCAACTCTTCTAGTCTGGTCTAACCATTCAGCTTCGCATCAACAGATTTTTAATCTGAAAGAGGTTGGAAACTTTTCTGGTTGCTACTCCACCATCGTAAACCCGAAAGATTCACTCTAGGGTG
>JAEEGL016766281.1_pt1 | contig 42725 bp, 43 predicted proteins | sample 9134231 | NCBI WGS metagenome assembly JAEEGL01 (sample SAMN16246548, study PRJNA631951) | gut metagenome | biome: gut microbiome; feature: rumen; material: fiber-attached | host: Bos | place: Iran: Karaj | collected 2018-10 | reverse complement strand
GGGACCGGTGGGGCCGGTGGGACCGGTGGGGCCGGTGGGACCGGTGGGGCCGGTCGGGCCCGTGTCGCCCTGCGGTCCGGTCTCTCCGATGGGTCCGGTGTCGCCGGTGTCGCCGGTGTCGCCCGTTGGGCCGGTGGGACCGGTCGGGCCCGTGTCGCCGGTCGGGCCTGTGTCGCCGGTCGGGCCTGTCGGGCCGATGATGGAAATACTGTCCCATTCCTCGCTCTCGACGTTCCAGAAATATGTGATGTAGTCCTCGTCGCTGGTGCCGACGTTGTAATAGTCGCCGGCCTCGCCGGTCGGATGGGCTGCGATCAGGTCCGCCAGCGTCTCGTAGACGCCTTTGATAACCACGCCCGCGCCCGCCGGGCCGGTCGGGCCGCGCAGACTCGCCAGCCATTCGTCCAGCGTGCCCTTGAAACCCTGCTTTACCGCGAGGCCGTAGGCCGTGATGTAATAGGGGGGATTTTCATACAGTCCCATATCGTCTTGGTCTCTCCTTCCGGTAGCCCTGCGCGGGATCCCATATCTGGCAGAACCAGGTCACGAAGTCTCCGCGGCGGGCGTTGTAGCTCTGCATGGTGTTCTGATACTTGTTGTACTCGCCGTTGGCCCGGTCGATTTCCGCCTCCAGGTACAGCTCGTAGATGTCGTCGTATGGCGGATCGACCAGGAGCTCCTTGTCCAGATCGCCGGGGCCGTAGTGCAGCTGCGCGATCTCCTCCGGCGCCATGAGGAACACTTCGGCGGCCAGCGTTCCCTCCAGGTTGTTCAGCCATTCGATTTTGTTGGCGGTCGTGAAGGCGTTGGGCTTCACGTCGTCAACCATCTGGATCACTTGCCGTAGCGTCATATCATCGCCGCCTTTCTGTAATACTCCAGGTTCTTTTTGATCCGCTCGTCCGCCGGCGCCAGCTTTGCGGCCAGCTCGCCGTAGTCCCGCGCCTTGCCAATATCTCCGAAGTGCCAGCAGGCGAGGGAAAGCAGGTCGTAAACGCCGGCGCCCCACGCCTCCTCCTCGTTGATGCAGACGTCGGATCGCTTTGTGATAGCCGCCGCGTGCTGGCCGAAGTAAAGCACGCCGCTCCAGTCCTCCAGGGCATAGGCTGCCTGCTCCGCCTCGTACCAGTCCTCGCGCAGCTCCGGCTGCTCGCAGACGGCGTTCATAGCCCAGCGCATGGCCTCCTGCTTATCGCCCTTGCCGGCGTAGCAGCGGCTCAGGTATCGCTTGCTGGCCGCCCGCTCCTCCCGCCATTTGGCGGTCGGCAGCGCCAGGTGCCGCAGCAGCTCTTGGATTGCGTCGTCCCATCGGCCGTAAAACATATATTCCCGGCCCAGGTAATGCGCGCTGCGCGCGTCCGTCGGATTTTCCTGCGCCGCCAGCTCCAGCAGCGGGAGATACTGCCCGCGGCTTTTCGTGACGTCCGGCAGATGCTCCACGGCCATGTCCGCTACGGTCACGTCCGGCCTGTCCGGCCTGCCGTCCACGCGCACAAGGACCTCATGGACGGGATATTTCCAGCGCATGATGCCCGGCCGGTGCAGCTTCGTATGGTAGAACGCCGTTCCCGGCGTGCCGTCGGCGTTCCGGCTACGGATATTCATAAAGCGCCCGCTTTCCGTTTTGTCGGTCCACGCGCGCTCCAGCGCCGCCCGCCAGCCGGGCAGCAGTATCTCGTCAAGGTCCACGCAGACGCAGACGTCGGTGTCTGCCGGGATCAGCTCCATGCTGCGGTTGCGCGCCACGTCGAAGCGCCAGGGGTCTATGATTTCCCTGCCGACGATGCAACCGCGCTTTTCCAGCGCCTCCGGCGTTCCGTCGTCGCTGCCCGTGTCCAGCACGGCGATATAGTCCGCCTCCGCCGCTGCGTCACAGAATCTGTCCACGAAGGCCGCCTCATTCTTGGCGATGGCATAAACGCAGATTTTCATGTTTCCTCCTTACCGGAAAAGGCAGGGGGCAGTTTATAGCCCCCTGCCCTCCGTTTGCTCAGTGCCTCCCGATTATCAGGACGGGAGCGCGTTGCCGGCGGAGACGCCGCCGACCGCCGCGAAGCGCCAGTCGTTGAAGGTGGCGTTGAAGCGGCTGCGGCCGCGCCACACGTTCGCGTCGGTGTTCTCGTCGATGGTCGAGCGCACCGCGAGCTGGATGCGGTCGTTCCAGACAGCGCCGCCGTAGTTCTCGTTGTACTTGCTGTCCAGCAGGACCCAGGGGGAAGTGCTGGCAGTAATGAACTGGTTGAGATACGGCCACACAATGATCGTCCACCTGCCGTACTGATAGTTGAACGCATTGTTGCTCGTCGCCGGGTCCTTGTCGGCGCCGATGGCGGCAAACACGTCGTTTTTCAGCGAGGCGATGTTGGGGATCAGGATGGTGTCGGGCGCGACGTCCAGAATCTCGTCGTCGTCTCCGCGGAACAGCTGCATCACGGTCTCCATCTTGCCCAGCGCCGCGGCGCTGAAAGCATCGGAGAACACGTTGCACTGGTTCGCGCCGGCAACCTTCGGCGGGTGCGCGGTGTTGAACAGGGTCACGCCGTCGGCGCTCTTGATGTCGAAGCTCTTGCCGCGGTAGGCCGCCGCGGTGTTCTGCTTGATGGCGTTGCCGAACAGGCAGGCGCCAAACTTCTCGCGCGTGCGGTTGTACGCGGTCATAAAAGCGGCCGGGCGCTTCTTGAGGTCGAGGAGCTTGCTGTCCTCGATGATCTCCGCGCTGATGCGGAAGCTGTCCTTCCAGGTCTCATAGACCAGGAGCTTCTGGTAGCCCTCCTGCATCCCGTCGGTGGGATAGGCGCCGGATTCGCCCACGGGGTCGAAGCCGTCCATGGCGGTCATGGTGGTCATGAGGTCGCCATAGTTCTCGCTCTTGCCCATCGAAAAGACGCGCTTCAGCACGCTCTCCTGCTCAAACTGCTCGCCGCGCTGCTCCAGGAACATACGGATCGGCGCCTGGCATTTGCCGTAAACGCTGTCGTTGAGGCCGGAGCCCTCGGAAAATACGATCTTCATGGTGTTTTTCTCTCCTTTCCCAGATTAGAAGCGGACGTAGACCTTGCCGCCCGCGCCGGCCGCTGCAACGTCGTCGAAGCCGACGACCTCCGCAACGCCGTCGGTCTTGGTCGCCGTGACCTGGAGGCCGCTGGAGGCGTGCAGCGTTACCTTGTCGCCCTTCTTGATGCTGGCAAAGCTGGCGCTGTTGCTGGTCTCGTAGATGGTGTCGTGGTCCACGCGGATCACGGGGATGATGTCGCCTGCGGTGCAGGCGCTGTCCTTCTCGATCATGGAGATATACGCGGGGTCGGCGGAGCCGGTGGCAATCGCAAGATTGCCGGAGCTCTGAATGAGCGCCATGCCGATCTTCGGCGTGATGGCGCCGCAGGGGAGATACTCCCACGGGATCACGTTGCCCGCCGCGTTTTTGTGGGGAACAAACATTGTGTCTCAGACTCCTTTCTGTCTGTCATGTTTTCTTGGATTTGTTGTAGTACGCCTGGATTTCCGCCTCGGTGGCGCCCGGATTTAGAATCTTGAACAGCTCCAGCTCGTCCGCCGGGACCGTGACCGCTCCGACGCCGCGGGCCGTGCCCGTTGCGTTCAGGTGGTCTTTGCTCCTGGCGGCGTTCATGGCCTGCTGCTTCGCCGCTTCCGCCGTCTGCTCCTCGATCCTCGCCCGGTTGGCGAGGTAGTATGCGTCGATGAAGCTGTTGCCCTTCTGCACATACCCATAGAACTCTTTGGCGTTCGGCATTTTCAGCAGGTCCGCCGTGGTGTTGATGCTCGGATCGAGCTTGTGAATCTCCGCGATCTCGGCGTCAATCTTCGCTTTGGATTCTGCGGCTGCGGCCTTTTCCGCCTCCGCCTTCCGCTGTTCTGCGTCGGCCTGCATCTGCTGGACCGTCGGATTGCTGCGGATCGCGTCGTCCAGTGCCTCCGGGGTCAGTTTCCCCGCTTTCAGGTCCCGCTCCAGCTTTGCGGCCTTGAAGTCGGCCTCCCATTTCTGGAACTCCTCCAGCGAGGAAATAGGGGCACCCGTTAGGGTGTTTTTCAGATTCGCGCGTTTGAAGAAAGCATCCCACTCGCTTTTGCTTCGGGCCCGCTCCTGCTCCACGGCCGCGTTGACGGCCTGCTGGATTGCGGCCTCCTGCTCCTGCCGCCGGCGCTGCGCTGCGTTGTCCCGGCGCTGCTCCTCGGTCATCTGATCCGGCGCCTTTGCGTCCTCCGCCTTCGGCTGCCCGTCCGGTTTGTCCGGTGTGGGCTGCGTGGTGGGTTCCTTGCCTTCCGGTGCAGGGGCGGCGGGCTCCTGCGCTTTCGCGCCTTCTCCGGTCGGCTCCTTCGGCTCCGTGGCGGCAGGGGCGGCGGGTTCCTGTCCTTTCTCGCCTTCACCCGCAGGGGTGACGCCAAGCGCCTCGTAAATGCTCGCTTCGTTCATTTCGGCCATGATAGTCTCCTGATCGGCTTGTCGCCGGTTGGCATTTTCCCGCGTTGCCGTGCGTAATTGTTACCGGCGCGCGCCGGTGGGGATCACTTCTTGCCGGTGCGGAGGTCCTTGCCGGTCTTGACGGTGCCCTTTTTCGCGTCCGTGCGCTGGATGGGCGCCTGTACGACCTGCGTGCCGCCGTTCTTGATCTTGCCGACGTAAACGCTCTTTTCGCTCATGGTGGCCGTGCCTCCTTTCGCTTTATTTGGGATTTTCCCGCGTTCCCATGCGTGTATAGCTGCCGGGCGTCCCCGGTCTTGCCCTTATCTCTGGCCGCCCATGACGGCCGCCAGCGCGTCCTGCTGCGCCTTCGCGTCGATAGCGCCGGCCATTTCCGCCGGGGCCTGCCGGCCCATACCGCCGGGCTGCTGTGCTGCCGCCGTCTGCCGCTGTATGATCTGCTGCTGCGCGGCGGCCTGCTGCTCCCGCTCCCGGCGCTCCTCCAGGTATTTCCGCGTCTGTCCCGCTCCGGGGTAGTGCAGCTCCTCCATTTTCGTCCAGAACAGGATCAGCGTGTCCGTCGCCTCCGGGTTTCCGAAAGCGCCGGTCTGGAGGTTCATGCGGGTCTCCTGCCAAAGCGCCTCCCGATTGCTCGCCAGCGGCGCGCTCGTGTCGCAGGAGAACAAAAACTGATCGTTCCACCAGTAGCTCCCGTCGGCACTCTGCTCCAGGAAGTCATAGCGGTTGAACTCCGCATACTCCGTCTCGCCCTCGCTGTTTTTGTAGCTGATGGGCCGGGGCTCGTCGCTGTATGCCAGCCAGAATTTGAACATGAGCTCAAACAGCAGGGCATAGGCGGCGTTCTTCATAACGCGCTTGCTCTCCAGACGGCCGGCGGCCTGCGCCGCAGAAAACTCCTTTGCCTTGCCGCTCGTCGCCGTGGCGTCCTTGCGGCCCTGAAAGCTGTCTGTAATGCCCAGGATTTGCCGCGCTTCCTCGTAGACGTTCGCAAGGTACAGCAGCTCATAATTCAGGTCGCCCTTGAAGTCATAAACGCCGATCATGGTTTTGTCCGCTGCGTTGCTCAGGAACCAGCGCTCGCCGTCCTCCGGGTCCGTCCGCAGGTTGGCCTTGTCCGGGAGGGTGATGCGCGTGCCGGCTTTTATCAGGCGGTCGATGATCTTCTGTTCCATGCGGTTCACGGTGTTCTGCTGGTCGCGGATCACGTCCACGTCGCTGTTGCCCAGCAGCTTCCCGTAGACGCTGACGCTGCGCTGGAGGATGATGGGGTAGACGTCCGGCTTGTAGAAGGGGATCAGCGTGGGCTGCATGACCGGCGCACCGTTGGCGTCTGTGCCCGGCAGCATCCCCGGAATCTCCAGCCCGCGGCTCGTCTTGATCGGGACCATGACCTGCTCGAACTCCTGCTCCTCGCTGCTCCAGTCGTCCGCGCCGCACCAGGGGCACGGGCCGCCGTCGTAGCGTTCCGGCTCCGGCGCCTCGCCCGGCACGATCTCCACGGCCGCCATGATCTCGCCCTCCGGCGCCGCTCCGGCCATTGTGCCGGCCGCCATTTCCTGCGCGATGATCTGGCCCGCCGCCTGCCGCTCCGCGATCTCCGGCGGGATAAGGCCGCCGACGAAGCCGCGCGCCGGGTCCGGGAGGAGATTGCCCAGCGTGTCCTGGACTGTGCTGCGGATGATCTGGCCGGGGAGGGGGCGCACGCGCCCGCATTTCTTACAAACGGGCTGCCTGCGCGCCTGGTAGTTTTCCAGGTCCTCCAGCTCCACGTCGTTCACCCATGAATAGCGGTTGATGCCGCCCTCGGCGTTGATCTCGAAGCCGATGTACTGCGTCAGCGCGTCCTCGTTCACGGCCTCGCCGTCGGTGCTCCGCACGTCCGGCTCGCTTTCGCCCTCGTCCCGCACGTCGATGTCATATTTCCGCTTGATTGCCTCTTTCGTCGTCGGGACCTTGATGATGAACCAGTCCATGTCCCCGATGCCGGTATAGACGCCCGGCTGCGGTCCGAACTGCTTGGGATGGATCACGCTGACAGTGACCTCGCCCACGGTGTTGTGCGTGCGCTTGGTGTTGTCCCACTCCACCAGGAAGCCGACGCCGCCCTGGATGGGCACGGTCCGCTCCGCCATGTCGTTCATCGTCTCGAAGGGCAGGCGGTCCAGCTCGTTCCGCAGGAAACGCTCGATGATGTCCGCCAGCGGCTCGTCCTGCTTCCGCCGTGCCGTGACCTTCGGCTGCGGAATGGAGGAGGAGACCTGCGCCTCGATGTTCTCAAAGATGATGTTGCGGACGTGGCTGGTCTGCTTCTTGTCGCCGCTCCGCTTGAAGTCGCCCGGCACAAGGGGCTCCAGCGTGCGGTCGCCGTTATACAGCCGCTCCCGCTCGTCCATCTTCTGCACTTCTGCGCTGAATGAGCTGGAGCTGTCGGCCAGGCGCTTCCGCCATTCCGTCAGCTTTTCATTGACCTTTTTTGCTTTCTTCTTTGCCATGATCTTCTGTTCGCTCCTCTCAGTTCCGCGGCCTGCCCCAAAGGGAAATCAGGAATTTCCGCTCCTCGTCGCTGGCCCGGTTGTAGTCGTCCCACATATCCTCCGTCCAGCTGACACCCTCCTCCGGCGCCGTCTGGATCGCCATGCTCTGCTGCGGCCGGACGTAGTGTGCGATTGCCAGCGCCATCACGCAGTCGTCATGCGCGCCGTCCTCGGCCTCCGGCCGCAGCTTGTCGTTGCGCACGAAGGTCAGCATTTCCATCAGCGTCGTCTCGTCGTTGATGCTGCCGATATGGTCCCGCATTACGCGGATCAGCTCGGAGATAATGACCGGCCGCGTCAGACGGTCCGTGCGGAAGCCGAAGGCGTGCTTGATCTTTCCCTCGAAGTCGTCCTCAATCTCCCGGACGTACAGGTTTTTGTAGCCCATGAGGTCCAGGAGCTTCACGGGGTAGGTGGAGAAGTTGGTCTCCACGGCCAGCATCGCCTCGTTGTAGTATGCCCCCAGGCAATAGAGCTGTTTGGCGTAGGTGTCCTCGTCGTACTGGTGCCGAAGGACGCACACCTGCTCTCCGCTGATGTTGTCCAGCACTTGCCCCAAAAACCAATCGCTTCCGTCGCCCGCCGTGTCGCCGCCGATCACATACGGCCGGCCGGCCTCCGGCTCTCGGTAGATGCGGATGGGCCCGTTGTCGTCCTCGACAAAGCGCCAGTTGGAGACGTGGATGCCGTCCTCTGCCTCGTCATACTCGAAATAGCCGGTCCTGGCCTTGCGGCTCTTGATCTGCTCTATCCGCTCCGCCACAGCCTTCGCGTTGAAAACGGTCTTGCCCGTGACGCCCCATTGGCCCAGGCAGTAGACCATGTAGTAATACTCGTCGGTGTCCCGGAAACTCTCCAGCGTGCGGATCGCCTCGTCGTCCAGAAAGCGGTTGTCCTTGTAGGTGCTCTCGTGGACGGTGGCCCGCTCGTCCCGCTGGTCGAAAAAGCGCCGTTTCAGCCAATGCGTGATGGAGACGGGGTTGAACGTCAGAATGATCTGCTTGTATTCCCGCGTCTCGCCGCGGAGTCGAATGTCAAGCTGATTGAAGTCGCCCTCCTCCAACTCGCTCGCTTCCTCGATCCAGATGCCGGTGATGTTGTAGATGGATTTGAGCTTTTCCACGTCGTCCAGCCCGGCGAACAGAATCTTGCTGCCGTTGGCAAACGTGATGTTCATGTCGCTCTTGTTCACGCGGTAGCCGCTCCATGCATAGAACTCCGCGATCTGTCCGCGCAGCTGATCGAAGCAGCTCTCCCGCAGCGTCCGCGCAACCTTCCGGCAGACAAGCCAGCGGTGGCCCGGTTCCGTCGTGCATCGCTCCAGGACCTTCCGCCCTGCAAAGATGCTCTTGCCGCTGCCGCCGCCGCCTTTCAGCACAAGGTAGCGGTGCTCGTCAAAGAGAAGGGGAAGAAACGCCTTGTTGTTCGTCTCTTTCATGCCCTTCCACCACAGCGCGGCGTCCAGGTATTGGTCCAGCTCCTTCTCGGTCAGCGTGTCAATATCAATCATCGGGCTCGTCCCTCAGTGCTTTCAGCAGTGCCGCGCGGTCCTTCATGCTCGCGCCGGCCATGAGCTTCTGCGCGCCCGGCCCCAGCTCGATCTCGCTTTTCTCTCCGCCGTAGCCGTAGTTTGCCTGGAGATTGAAAATGATGCCCTTGACGTCCTTGCCCGGACGCATCAGCATTTCCCGTTCGTTCCACGCCCGCATCTTCTCCCGCGCCGCGTCTGTAATCTCCCGCAGCTCCGGGTGCAGCTCATGGTCGCAGTAATTCGTCCATGTGCTCCGGTGGATGCCCAGCGTCTCGCAGAGGTCCGCAACGGTCGGCGGCACAACGTACTCCGTGACCGTGACCGGACGTTTCAGCTGGTTCAGGATCGGCTTGGCCTCGGTAAGCGGATGCCCCTTGTCGTCCAGCTCGCCGGTCGGGACCTGCTCTGTTAGCGTGACCCTCCGCGTGATGCCGCGGAAATACTTGTTGACGGCCCGCTCCAGCGTGAACGGCGTATATTCTCTCGGCCTTGCCATCGCGTCCGTCACCTCCCACAAACGGCGAAACGCTTGTATTTCCTGCTTTCGCGGGGATCGTAACATAAAGCGCGCGTCACGAACCGTCAACATTTTCGGCATAATTCACAAAGTTATTGCATAAAGAATGAATATTGCATGAATAAATGCACGGGACGGCCTCCGTATGGGAAACTGCCCCGTGTTCTGTGTCTCCGTTCCTCGCGCTCATACGCACGCACACGCACGCCCGGCCCCCGGCGCGCGCGTTGTCGTGTCGAAAAACTCCACGCAATAATAGCGCCTGCCCTGCGGCACGCGCTTTTTGATGCCTTATGCGGTTTTCTCGTCCTCCGGCGGCGGTTTCTGTCGGTTCTCCGGGAGGACGTAACGGATATATTGCGGTCTGCCTGGCCGGAACTCGTTGCGGAACAGCAGCGTCCCGCCCTTCGGCACGCGAACCTCTGCATCGGAGAGAACGGCCCGGTCCTTCGGCTGCGGCCGGTAGAGATTGCGGGATGTGACATACTTTTTCTCGTCCGGCACCCGGCGGACCTGCCGCAGCAGATACTCGGCAATCGGCGTGTAGTCCTTTTGCCCGGACAGCGGGCTCCAGTTGACGCCGCCCAGCTCTGCCCACTTCTGCACGAAAGCGTCCCGCGCTGCCTCGTTCACGATCAGGTGATGATGCACGCGGACGGCCTCGCCGGTGTCGCCGTTCATGTCGCTCGTGATTGCGATATACCGCAGGGCGATCCCGTTCTTTGCCAGCTCCCGCTTGACCCGGCGGAGGCAGAGGCGCATTTCCCGGTCGGCTGCATATCGGACCTGCTGCATCTGATCCGCTTCGGCGTCCCCTGTCTCGTCGATGTCGAACGGATGCTCTGCGATGTATTCCTCCAGACGATCCATGCCGGCGGGGGAGTAGTCCAGTCCCAGGAGGAGGTCTCCTTGTCGGAAGTTCGCGTTGATAAGACGGGCCAGCCGCTTCTGCGCGCTGTACTCGTTCTGTTCCTGCTTCTTGATCGCGCTCTGCTCCTTCCGTCTGTTCCGGGAGGAAGGCCGTGCCCCTTGAATCCAAAACTTCGTTTTCTCTCCAACGGCCCCGGCTTCATAGGTGCGGATCACCCAATAGCCCTCCTTCACGTCCTCTCCTCCTTCCTTTGGTCGATAACTTAGGCCCTTACCAAGCCCGAAAACGCGCGTGCGCGCGTTATATATATTCAGTATTCATTCATCCCGTAACGGGGAACAGCTCATAATACCGGCGGACGGCCCGCTCCAGCGTGCTCCTGCTGATGTGGTGCCGCTGGCAGACGGCCTCTGCGCCCGCCTCGCTCGTCACGAATTGAAAAAGCGCCTGGTAGTGCTCGCCGGCCGCGCGGACGCAGCCGTTGACGATCTGCTGCTGCTCCCGCTCCGGCAGCATCTTGTAGCAGAGACTCTTGAAATAGACGTAGCCCTGCCGCTCGTAGCTGACCGGCACGGATTTCTTGTATCGAAACACACCTTTCGCCCTCCCTTCGTTCTGATTGTTCACCCCGCGCCCGGAAGCTCCCGCCTCCGGGCGCGCCGTCAGCAATCAGGCGTTTTTGATTACGCGGTTTTCAAACTTCTTGTAGGCGTCCAGATACCACTCGCCGGCGTTCCCGTTGAACGTCAGCTCATAGTACATTCCGTCGAACAGGCTGGAGCTTATCAGGTACTTCCAGTTCTGGAGGGCCTTTGCCTTCCATACAACGTAGACCTGAAACTCCGGCGTCGGATCGCTCTTGTCCAGGTGCTCCAGAATGTACTGCCGCACGATCTCCAATGCTTTCTCGTCCATCTGCGCTTCTCCTTTCTGTTAGATGTTTGGTGTACTGCCAGAAACGGATCGGCTCCGGCAGCTTCCCGGTCTCTTTTGCTTTCTGCTGGCATAAGCGGCAGACGTCCTTGCCGTCGATCTTTGCCCAGCCGTCGGCGCGCATGGCGGCCTCCGCCGCCTCGTCGTTCTTTTCCGCGGCCAGCAGATGCCCGCAGCAATCGCACCGCGGGTTGTGATACTCAAAATAAACGACGATCATTTCCGCCTCCGGCCTCTCGGCCTGCTGTGCGCCAGCCAGGCGCCGATCAGATACGTCACGAAGATTGTGCCCAGCAGCACGGCGCACGCGCCCACGAAGAACGCAGCGCCCACGATCAGAATTTTCATTCCATCCGCTCTCCTGTGTTGATAACATACCCCGCGCCGCAATCCGGGCACTCCAGCTCTTTCAGCAGCGTTCCCTCCGGCCGCACGGCGATCCAGCGCCTCCCGCACTTTACACAGATAACCTCGGAGACGACGTGCGGCTTGTTCTCGTTGATGTCGATGATCCGCCCCGTCGCCTGCGTCGTGTTCGCTGCCGTGTAGACGTCGTTTCCCGGCAAGGTGTAGGACGGGCAGAGGTCCGCCGCCGGGCAGCCGTCCGTCTGTTGCGCCGGTGCAAACGGGCAAACTGCGGCGCTCCCGCACACTTTACTCATGTTTAGTCGTCCTCCAGCAGCCCGCTCCGGCGCGTCATGTCGTCGTCCGGGTAGATTACTTCGCGCTCGTCCGGCCCGCAGCGCGCCGCCTGTGCGCTCTCGCAAAGCGCCGCGGCCTCCTCCATGAGCTCCGCCGCCTCCCATATCGTCGCGCGCTGTCCCGGCGTGTAGACGCCCATGCGCTGCTCCTGGACGATCATGCGCAGCCGGACCGGCAGCGTCGGCACCTTGCCGTCCCCTCCGATCTTCCGCACGATCCGCAGCGCCTCTTTTCCTTCTCGATCAGCAGGCGTAACGTCGGCCGCCGGGATGGCGTCGATCCATTTATCAATTTTCTGATCCGCTCCAAAGATTGCGCGTTTCAGATATTCTTTCGCGTCGGTGCTCTTGATGTATTTTTCCATCACGTCTCCAGCTCCTTCCGTATCAGCTCGATGTGCAGCGCCGGGAGGAGAATGTCCGCGCGGACCTCGTATGTGATGCAGTCACGGCAGGTCATTCCCATGTGGATGATCTCCGCGTCCAGCAGCTCGTCCGGGATGGCTTTCTTTTTCAGCCCCCAGCCAATCTCCGGGCCGCCGCGGCCCGGCTCCCCGTGCTCGTTGATCTTCCGGTCGGAAAGCGTCAGCCGGTCGTGCGTCCATTCGCTCACCATTCCCGGCGGCAAATGGTCCCTGTCGCAGCGGTCTCCGATCCAGAATTGATGAAGCAAGCGAAGGTCCCCATCGTTTCGTGCCCTCAGCTCGACGCGCGTGATCGTCCACGTCACGCCGAACAGTTCCCGCAGGGTTATCATTCCTCCGCCTCCCCGTTTTTCAGCGGGCACCATCTTGGCGCCGTCTTAATCTGCGGCATGTCGTCGTTCATGGATGTAAAACCGATAAAGCCCGCCATTCTGCGGCTCCTCGGAAACATCTTGTAAAACATGTACCTGCTTTTTGGATGCTCGCACATACAGTAGCCGCGTGGGTGTGCGCCGCGGCCCCAGTTGTTCGCCGTCCGCCTCGCATATCCAGTCATTTGCATATATTGGCACGATCTACATTGTTGCATTTTGTTCCTCCCGTTCCTGCGCATTCACTTCTTCAATAGCTGCCCGCATCGCTGGCGTTGCAGGCTGTGATTGTTCCTCTTTGGTTGCTCTCCGCCCAAGGTGATTCCAAGTTTGCAACTGTCCGCAGGCCGGGCAGTAATTATCTTCTGTGCGAATGATATAGCCGCAGCGTGCGCAGGTATAATGATCGTATTTTTTGCTGTAAAGTCCTTTGTGTAACGTCGGTTCCAGCGGAATATCCCGTGCGACGCTGTACCGGCAGCGGTTCAGCGCGTGCGTGAAGTCGTTGCAAAAATCCTCGTCCTTGATGTCCTCGTCCAGAACATCGTCAAGCCGTTCAAAGAACTCGATAGCCTCCGGGCCTCCCATCATCCGGCCTCCGTCTGTCAAAGCAAGCATTTTCGTTACCCTCCTACGCCGTCATTGCACTGTGCAGCTCGTCCATGCTGCCGTATTTCTCTTTCGCACACTCCGGCAGATTGGCCCGCACCATTGCCTCGGACACGGCGGGACATACGGCATTGCCGCAGCGCGCGACTTGGTCCTCGCGCTTGATCTCACGCCCGTCAATGTCTCTGTCGATGATGTAGTCATGCGGAAAACCCATCGCGTCGTAAAGCTCCCGCGGCGACAGCATGCGCAGCAGAATATCCCGGATATAATAGGCGGTGCCGGCAATGACCAGCAGGATTATTTCGTCACCGGCAAGGTGGTAATCGCAGTATTTATTCAGCAGCGCCCGCACCTGCGGCCAGCGTCCCAGGTCCGCGCCCGGATCGTATTTCTGGATTACCGTCTTGCACAGCGCAAACGGATTGCTTTGTGCCGTGATGGTCTGCAACGGCTCCGCCGGCGTCTGCCCCAGGTTTGTGCCTTTGAATTTCGCAATATGCGCGCCTATTAATTGCTGTCCTCCGCTGGACGTGATCGTGTTGACCGGCTGTGTTGGCAGATTTCCGCGCCCGTGATACCCGCCGGCGTGGATCGGTTGGAGTATTGCGCTTACAAGCGCCTCTCGGTCCCTGGCCGTGATTGTGTGCATCGGCTCCGTGATGTCTAGCGGCGCGCCGTTGCCGTAATACTCCGTCAGATTGACGCCGACCAGCCCGAAGCGGTTGCTGGCGTCAATCGTCGGCATAGGCGTTTCAAGTCCGCAGGTCCGCGGCGCATTGGATTTCTCCTCGTGATACTGTGACAGAAATGCGGTGGAAAGCACCTGCTTTCCGTCTGATGTGATGGTATGTACCGGCGCATCCGCAGGAAATCCGACGGACCCGCTTGTATTTGAGAACGTGACGGGCGCCAGCAGCGCGTCGCAGATGCCCTTTGTGTCCCGCGCCGTTATGGTGTTCAGCGGCTTCCCGATCTGCGCAATGTGCCCGTCCCCGGAATGATTGCACTCGACCAGGAACGGCTTTCCGCTCTTTATGGTGTGCTTGTCCACGCCGCGGATCACGCGCCGCTGCGTATTGTCTGCCAGCGGACGGCGCGCTGTCGCGCCGTATTTCTTCTTGATTTGCTTCGCCGTGTCGAAAATGGAATACATCGGCAGCGTCCAGTTGATGATCTCCGCCGCCGCTCTCCACGGCTTGCATTTCCCGGTCTTGACTTCCTCGCTGTCCACCGGCGCGTGCGTCCGCTCCGGCCACACAATCGGCTGGCCGTCCCGGCGGGCGATAAGGCAAAAGCGCGTCCGTATGGTCGGCGCGCCGTAGTCCGCGGCGCAAAGCTCCCGGCTTTCAATCTGATAGCCGAGATCGGAGAGCTGCTTGTGCCATTTCCTGTATGTCTGCCCGGCCTTGCTCTTGATTGGCTTGCCTTTTCGGACCGGCCCCCAGGTCACGAACTCCGGCACGTTTTCCAGCATGATAACGTCCGGCTTGACCGTCCCGGCCCAGCGCAGCACCACCCACGCGAGGCCGCGAATGTGCTTGTCCAGCAGCGCCGCGCCCTTTGCCCGGCTGAAATGCTTGCAGTCCGGGGAAAACCACGCAAGGCGCACATGCTGTCCGCGTGTCGCCTTGATCGGGTCCACCTGCCAGATGTCCTCCCGGTAATGCTCCGTGTACGGATGATTGCGCTTGTGCATCATGATCGCGCTCTCGTCGTGATTGATGGCAATGTCTACGGGATGCCCCGTCGCCATTTCAATTCCCGTGCTGGCTCCGCCGCCACCGGCGAAGCTGTCCACGAACAGCACATCAAAAATGCATTTCTGTCCGCTGTCGCTCATGCCTGCTCCTTCCTCATGCAAACGTCATTCCCTCCGGGCGCTGCCGCACGACGTCGGCCCACTCCAGCACGCCCTCCGATACAAGGTTGGATTTCATAAAGATCGGGACGCCTGACTCCCGGCACTCCTCCGCCAGATCGGTCAGCCACTCCTTGCGCGGCAGCGCCTTTCCCGGCCTGCGCCCGGTCTCCGCGCCCACGATGATCCAGTTTGCCATGATCTTCCCGGTCCCGTGCAGCGGGCCGTGCAAGGGCTCCGCGGAAATGAACGTGTTGTGCTTCTCGCTCCAGAAGTAGCTGTCGTCCTCGGTCTCGATGGTGCTGCCGTACCAAAAGTTGCCCCGCCGCGGCAGCAGCGCCAGGTGGTCCAGCTCCATATAGCGCGCCGGGTTCTTTGTCAGAAACAGATAATTGTGCTGCGGTGCCGCCACGCAGGCGTCGATCACCTGAACGATCCAGTCCGTCGGCACCCATCGCCCGAACAGGTCCGCCATGCTGCATACGAAGATGTTGCGCGGCAGCTCGGTCTCCTCCGGCTCGTGCAGCCGGTAGCGGTGGAACGTCGGCGTAAAGAAGAAGGGGAACGGCGCCTTTACCGTTTTCCCGTTCTTTTGCGTCCGCTCCGCGGGCTCGTCCAGGACGATCAGCCCGCCCTCCAGCTCCTCTCCGGCCAGCGCGTAAATATTGTCATGCCCTCCGAAGCGTTTGGCCGTCAGTGCGGCGTAGCAGTAAGGGCAGCCATGCTTGCAGCCCGTCACCGGGTTCCATGTCATGTCCGCCCAATCTATGCTCGTATAGTTCATTTCTGATCTCCTCGTTCCTGTGTTTCGTATTGGCACCATAACGGCGCCGGGTAGCCCGTGATGCAATCCCGGTTTCCCGCCGGGTAGAAGTTCACCACGCGGCCGTAGTGCTCGCTGTCGGTCTTGTTTCCACAGCGTAGCGCGTACTTGTCACCGGTCCATTCCTCGGAGAAGGCGAGCTCGCAGACGGCGCAGCGCTGCCCGTTCATGCGCCGTGCTCCCGGTATGCTTCACCGGTGCTTCGCAGCATATCCGCCAGGTTTTCGTGGTGATCCAGCGGCAGGACGATCCCGACGCACAGCAGCTCGGCCTTTGCTGCAAAGTATGCCGCTCCGCCGGCCGTCTTGCGCAGCCAAAGCTCCATGTCGTTGTGCTCGGCCACGATGGGCTGGAGGAGGGAGAAGTCGATGAACCACGCCTCGCCGGCCGCATAATAGACATTGATGCCCCGGCCGCCGTAGACGATGCTGTACGGCTCCTCGCGGCAGAGGATTTCCCCGTCGCACACGTCGTCCAGGCACATTTTCTCCGGCGCGTCCGTATGTTTGAACGCTATCTCCGCCGCCTGCTTTGCCGACAGGTCCATCAGCGTCGCCAGGTGTTGCTCCGTGATATACGGCAGGCACTCGACCGGGTAGGCGCTCGCACCCGTTACGATCCACTGACGCATGGCGCCGTCGCTGTCGGTCTTGTCCCAAATCGTCGCGCAGCCGCGCGCCTTGCAGACGGCCGCGATCTTCTTGATCTTCATTGTGCTTTTCCTTTCCCGCCGGCCGGCGCTTTCTTTGCCGGTCTCGGCGTCGGCTTCTTCGGTGCTTCGCCCAGGATGCTCGTGCTGCACTCCCGCGCCACGTCGGTCCACATGGTAACGCCCCAGGCGTGCGCGGCCTCCACAACGGCGTGCAGCCGGTCCTCGGCCTCCACCTGCACCCGCTCATGCTCCGGGTGCCAAACTTCCCAAAGTAACATCGTTTACGCTCCATATCCCCACGCCGCAGCGTGGCCCAGCACAACGGCGGCATAACTCCGCGTTCCGTCGTCGTGTCCTACATGATAGGCGGTCAGCGCCGCCTCCGTCGTTCTGTGCTTCTCCAGCAGGTTCCCCAGGTAGCCGATGCCTGCCCGCAGGTTTTCCTCCGGCGTCATGTTCGGGTCGAAATAGTTGTGATTGAGCTGGCAAAGGCCATAGTCGCCGCTTTTACTCACGGCGTCCGGCTGGAAGTTGCTCTCGGTCTGAATAAGGCCCAGCGCCAGCAGGGGGTCCACGCCGGCCTCCTCGCAGATCGTCAGCAGCGCCGCCTGGAGCTCCGCGCTTAACGGCACGTCCTCTCTCCAGATCGTCGGCTCCTCCGGCGCCTCGTCCTCCGCGGGGATTTCTTCGCAAATCTCGAAGTAACACTCCTGCGCTCTCGGCTCGGTAGCGGCCACGGCCGGCGGGACCGGCGTGATCTCCGGTGCTGCCTCGACGGGCACGGCCTCCTCGGCCTCCGGCTCCATGACGGCCTGCGCCTCCTCCCGCGCGGTCGGCGCGCAGAGGATCAGTGCGCTCAGCATCAATGCGATCAGGCGTAATTTCATTTCAATTCCTCCGTCAGCTTTGTCAGGGCGCATACGGCACAGTGTTCCTCCAGCGCACTCTCCGAGGAGCACAGATGCGGCCAGCGGCACGCCTCGTCACAGATGCGCTCCCGCGTGCGCGCGAGTTTTTCTTCCCAGCATTTCCCGTGCATGACGTGTTCGCATATCACGGGCTTCCCACAGATGGCGCACAGTGCCATTTCATTTCTCCTCGCTTTCCGGTTGCTTCACGATCTTTCGCAGGATGCCGTTTCGGTCCGGCACCAGTGGCAGCGCCTTCCGGCGTTCCGCTTCCTTCCGGTCGAAGCCGCAGGCCGCGCACTTGCCCGGCCAGTAGCACCCGCCTTTCAGACAATTCGGCATTGTCACATGGGACGGCGTGCTCTCGTTTCTCTGCTTCATTCCTCGTCCGGCTCCTCTCAGTACGGCAGCTCCGGCCCGTCCAGCACCAGGCGAAAACCGCCCGTGCATGGCGCGCTCTCCCGGATGCTCCGGCGCCGTTCGACGCGCTCCCGGCGGACGGTCCCGATGGCGTACAGGCTCTCGTCCTCTCCGATCTCGCTCTTGCCGAAGCGCCTGCGCCACTCGTCGAAGTCCCAGCCGTAGACGATCATGGCCTGTGCCTGTACCCGGCGCCGCAAGTCCCGGTTGACCTCCGCCTCGGCGTGAGCGCTGCCCGGTCCCTCGTGGCATCCCCAATGACAGAGGGTGTACCACAGACCCAGCTCCTTGCTCTTTTCCCGGTTCATCAGGCCGCCCCATGGCTCGTGCCGGTCCATCTTCGTCCCGAAGCTCCGGCCGCACAGCGCGCAGCAGGCGTTCGTCGGTTCCATGATGCTCGGCGCATACCCGGCCCCGTCCAAACGGATTCCGAACTCATTGACTCTCGCCATGTTCCTCGCTCTCCTTTACTGCCGGCGCCAGTAAAATCACCGTCAGCAGACTAATCATTTTCGCTACGCTCACGTTGAGGAGCTTTGCCACTTCTACGGTCAGGATCGCCATGCCGTTCAGAACGGCCTGCGGGCTGCTCGCCTCGATGCTTCGCCGGAATGATGTATGCCCGGCCTCTTTCTCCAGGGAGATTGACACCTGATCCAGCGCGGCGCGCTGCTCAGCCTCGGTTTGTTGCGGTCTCTCGTTCATGTCGGCTCCTTTCAGTCGGTCGCCTGCGCCGCGGCACGGCGTCCACGGTTGCGCAAGGCCCTCTGAAATGCCTGCTGCCCCAGCTCCGCGCGGTAGGTCATGCGGGCGTTTCCGTCCAGTGTCCCGTCCTGCCCGCGTTTCAGCTCCGTATAGATCGTCATGTTGGAGACGTCGAGGTCCTTTGCGATCTGCACGGCGTTGTCACCGTTTGCCCAGCGCCGCTCCAGCTCTCGCCGCTCCTGTAGCGTCAAGCTCTTTCGTCTTGCCATTTCGTTCACCCCGTTTCTGCCGCCGCCCAGCGCGGCAAAGATTAAAAAAATAATGCAGAAAATGACGTAAAATCATTTCTGCATTTAATGTAAATCTTCGCGAGTGAAAAGTCAAGAGAAAAATGCAGAAATTTCGATAAAAAATTAAAATACCGCTAAAGCGCGGTCAAGCCCTGCCGCGCTGAGCCAGTCACGGAACAGTCTGCCGGCGCTGAAAAAGTCCAGGATTTCCCGCGGGTAGCCGTTGATCCAGTCCTGTATTTCCTTCACGGTTGCTCGCGTCAGGTCCTTAAAGCTCGTTCCCTTCGGCAGCCAGCGCCGGATCAGTCTGTTCGCGTTCTCGTTGCTGCCGCGCTCGTAGCTGCTGTACGGATGGCAATAATACATCCGGGTCCGCTCTCCGATGCGCAGGCAGCTCTTTTCCATCCCGGCGCAATCCGCGAACTCCACGCCGTTGTCCACGGTGATCGTCTTGAACACGCTACGGAACGTCTCCGCTCCCAGCTTCCGCTCCAGCCCGTTCATCACGCGGAGCACGCTGTCGGTCGTGCCGTCCGGCACAAGGAACATCAGCTCGTGGCGCGTCGCCCGCTCTGTCATAACCAGCAGGCGCTTGTTGCTGCCCCGCGCTGAAACAACGCTGTCCATTTCCCAATGCCCCGGCTCGTCCCGGCCTTCGATCTCCTCCGGGCGTTCCTCGATACTGGCGCCGCGCGGCAGCCGTGCCTCATGCACTTTCCGATACCCGGTCTTTCTCTCGCCGCGCATCGGCAGGTCCGCGTTTGTCAGCGTGGCAAACACGCCTTTGGTGATGTAGGAATACAGCGTCCACTCGCTGATCTCCACAGAGAATATTTTGCCTTCCGTCTTGATCGCGCCCAGGGCCGCGGCCGGGGAATAGTGCTCGTTCAGCATCTTGTCCTCCAGGAAGGCCGCCAGCTCGTGATCGTTCCCGATCTTCAAGTCCGGGCCCTTCGCTGCGAGGTTTTCTTCATATTTCCTCTGCGCCGTGTCCGCGCAGTAGACGTCTATATATTCCAGCTCGCTCGTGATCTGGCGCGTCATGCCCCGCTCAATCTCCCGGTAGATCGTGGAGTTGTGGACGTGCAGGACGTCCGCGATGTACGGCGCTTTGTACCCTTCTTTCAGAAGCTCCTCGATCCTTAATCTGTTTTTCCATGTCAAATGAGAAAAGTGTCTTGCGCACATGGTTTCCCGCTCCTTTCGTGTAATTTATTATTACAGCGAGTCGCGGGACGGTCAAGCCCCCACATATAGTACGAAACAGGCGCCGCGGCCACAATCGTCCGCAGCGCCTATTCTTTGCCCGTCAGCCAGTCCATCGTTACCAGGAACACTCTGGCAAACGCGGCCAGTTCATAATCCGTCACAAGCCGGTCGCCGGTCTCGATCTTGCTGATCGCCTCCCGCTCAATCGTTACGCCCTCCACCTGCATCTTTGCCGCCAGCTCCGCCTGCGTCATGCGCTGCGCGGTCCTGGCCTGATGAATCCGGTCGCCGGATATATTCTTCACGCCGTCGAAGTCGTTGAATTTCATGGCGCCCCCTCCGTTCGCCCTTGACATTATCACGTTTTCCGCGTTATTCTGTGCTAAAGAATTACACGATGTAAATTTTTAGCTCAGGAGGCGTATAAAAATGAGGCGTGCGGCTGCTGTATTCCTGCTGCTTGCTCTGATGCTCACGGCCTGCGGTCCTGGCACAAGCAGGACGTTTCATGCAGATACCGGGCAGACATTCACGGTGAGAACGGAAAAATCACGGCCGGCAGGCGTGGAAGAAGGTGATGCAGGTGGAACTCCTTAAACTCTTGCTTGGCGTTCCGTTGTTCCTCCTTGTCGGCGCTATGCTGTTTCACGGGCTCGTGATCTGCTGGGGGTTTGCTTCCGATTGCCATTCTAAATTTGGAAGGATCGTAGCGCGATCCGGTTTTGTCCTCGTCGCGCTGTTCGTCGTTGCGGTTTTTGTTTCGCGTATAGCTGATTTTTTCAGCATATAGGCAGAAATCGGCCGGGGCGTTTTGCCCCGGCCTTTTCCTTTATCCCACCAAGCTCGGCAGAGTCAGTCCGGGCAGTTCATCCGCTCCGCCCGACAGGGCAGGCGTTCCGCTGCTTTCCGGCTCCGCGTGCAGCGCGTCGTAGACCCACTGGCCCACGGTGGCGTCGAACGGGTTTTTATACCCCTTCCACGATTTGTTTGCCATTTGCCATAGCACGGCCTTCTGCGTGTTCGTCAGCGTCACGCTCTGCTCGCCGCCAAGGCTCGGCAGCGTCAGTCCGCCGGCGCCGCTCATGCTGTCCAGGGCGTTCTGCACTTCCTTCTGCGTATAGGAGCCGTTGCCGTCGGCGTCATAGCTCGGCATGATCTCCCTGAACTTGATGTATGCCGCGGGTGTGATGCCGTAGCCCCGGCCGGCGGAGACCGTCTGATAGCGCAGGTAGCCGTCCACGGCATCGGCCTCGCTCAAATCCAGGTATTGATCCAGCGTTACGCCGCCGTCCAGGAGTGTCAGCATTTTCGCGTACTGGCTCGGATTGCCTGCATCCGTCACCATGTCCGTCCCCATAATGGATCCGATGGCCGCGGTCTTTTCCCGCTCCGTCAGATCGCTCCCGGCGATCACGCGATATTTCTGCATATCGCTGATGTTTTCTTTCCCCGGCTCCGGTTTCAGGTCGGCCAATGCGTCGGTCAGCTTGAAGGCGTCCTCGGCCTCCAGCCCGGCGCCGGTCAGCTTCTCATAGCGCGCCGCGTCCGCTGGTATGATGTTCCAGAATTCAAGCTCCTCCTTGATGGTCTCCGCCTGGCTGCTCTTGTAGCCCTGCTGGTCGATCCATTTGGAGAACGCCGTGGCCTTTTCGGTTGCCTTCTTTCCCTCGTCCGCGTCGATCTCGGCATACTTGTCGTAGACGCTGATGGTCTGCGCGAAGCTGAGGCCGGTGTCCATGATGGCCCGGAACTTCTCCGCTCTGCTGTCCGCATCGGAAAGCTCCCGGTACATTTCCAGCTTTTGATCGTCGGTCATGTCCAGGTCTCGGATCAGTGCACGCTCCTGCACGCCCTTCTCGTAGCTCGTCAGGTCGTCGTCGTTGGCGATCTTCCGATAGCTCTGGATGGCGTCATAGGTCTCGCCGGGATCGGCGCCGCCCTCCGTCAAGCTCCTCCACAGGCGCGTCTGGTTCACGCTCAGCGCGGAAGCGCCGCTCGCATAGTATTCGTCGCTCGCCTCGGTGGCATACTTTCCGAACATGATGGATTGCACGGTGCTCCAGAAGTCGTCCTCGGTCGGGTATTTCAGCTTTTCCTTTTCTCCGGTCCCGCTGAAATCTCCGCCGCGCAGGACGGTCTCCAAGCCCAGCGCTGTCTTTTGGATTTGTCGGCCGCCTGGTATCAGCTGCGACAGCAGTTTCAGCGCCGCTCTGCCGGTGTCCCACGAAGCGACGCCGTTGTTCTTGATGCTGTCAACCGTTCCCTTGATCCCGCCGTAGATGTCCGGCATGGGCAGCGTTTGGTCGCCCAGGCCCAGCAGGCCGGCCGCGTTCCGCAGGAAGGGGATGTCGTTGCTGACGTTGTAGCCCAGGTCTTTCAGCGCCGTCTCATAATCGAACGGCTCCTCTCCGATGTGGTCCTCTGTGCCGAACAGCCGCTCCCCGCTGATCTTCTCCCATGCGTTGTCAATCAGCGTTTCCAGGTATGCGTTCGTCGTCAGTCCGTTCCCGGATGCGATAAAGTTGGCCGTCATGCCCAGCAGGTCGAAGGGTGCCGGCGTGCCGCCGTAGGTCTTTTCGGCCAGCCGGTTCATCAGGAAGGTCAGCAGCAGCGCCTTGACGATCACGCCGGCCAATGCCAGCGCGGCCTTGCCCTTGCCCTGCTCCTTCTCGATGGTGCGGAAGTCGCGCGGCAGGTCCTCCTTGATGTGTTCCCAGCTGTTGAACGCTTCGATCTGAAAGACGTTTACCATCTGATAGATCGGATTCTTGCTGTTGAACGCCAGAGGCTTACTGCCTTTCATGCGGCTCCCCATGACCGCCGTGCCGAAAGCGTCCGCCGCCTTCATGGCCTCCTTCGGGCTTTTGCCTGCGTGCAACTCTTTCAGGTATTTCCCGCGCACGGCAACGGTCGAAACGAAAGTGTCCATGATCTCGGCGGGCTTGAACAGCGCCGTCAGCACCATTTCGCCCGGCGTGGAGACAAGATACTCGATGCCCTTTTTGCCGGTCAGGAAATCGCTTTGATCTGCCCACTCTCCTCGGCGCAGCTTCCCGCTCATAATGTCCGCGATGGCCGCCGCCGTCCATCTGCTGCCCAGCTCCGCCTGGATCATCGGGATTTGCGCCGTTTGGTTCAGCATACTCGACAGGTTGCCGGCGACGTTCGCCTGCGCGAAGGTGCGGACCAGCTTGTTCCCGATGTTCAGGACCTCGCGCCCCCACATACTCTCCGGCGCACGGTCCGCCGCGCTCTGCTTTCCTGCGAGGATGTTTGCGTAGTTGTCCAGCCACATAACAAGATCGCTGTATTTTGTGGTCTTGGTGATGTCTCCGAACAGCTTCTCCACATACTCGTCCATCTGCGCGTTGATGTCCGCGGGGCTTAGGACGGTGGAACGGTCGATCACGCCCTGGTCGCGGAGATAGTTGGCCTTTTGCTCCGTGGTGCCGTAGCGCAGCTCGTTCGCCCAGCTCAGATTATTCTTGATCTCCTCCGGCGCGTAGGTCTGCCGGAAGTATTTGGCAGCCTGCCGGATCCGCATGATGTCGTCCGTGTGATACAGCACGTCGCTCATGTAGTCCACATAGCTCTCGAACGCGCTGGCGATGTCGTAGTCTGTCACGTCGCTCGTGCGGCTGAGAAAATACGGGTTCCAGCGCTTGTTCGGCTTATAGTTGGCCGTCAGGCCGGCGATGCTGGAGGGTAGGCGCGTCACGTCGGTATTGATGCCCATGGTGTTCAGCGCCTTGTTCAGCAGGTTTTGGTTGTTCTCCGGCTGGATGTGCGGCGCGTAGCCCTTGATGAAACCAATGGGCTCGTAGCCGTGCGCCACAAGGAAATCGTTGATCGCATCGTAGAACTGGTCGAAAAGCTCACTGTACTTTTTGGCGGCGTTCTCCACCTTCACGGCGTCCACCTTGCCGCTGTGCAGCGCCTCGTCCGTCTGGAGCCATCTGGCATACTTGACGGCCAGCTTTTCCTCCTCGCGGCTCAGGCCGAACTCTTTGGCGGAGTCTCCGGCGTCGCCGCCGTTGCGGATGTTGTGCGCAACGTTTTCAATGGCGCCGTGCATTTCCATACTCGCCACTTCCTCAGCGACGGCCTTGCCCTCTATGAGCATCTGGACCAGCGCCCGCTCCTCTTTCGTCAGCTTGCGCTGTTTCCCGTCCTCGCCGGCGAATGTCCGCACTTCGTCGTGCATCCGGTTCACAAAGCGGAAACGCTCCGCCTCGTTGACGGCCACTGGATCGAACAGCGCCTCATTGATTGCCTTGCCGCGCTCGTCTCCGAAGATGTGCAGCATATTCCGCTGTGGCGTGCGGTAATTGAGGGCGATGGCCTTTGACGGCTTGAACTCGTCGCTGTCCCTGAACAGCTCCTCCATCTTCTCCTCCAGCGCCCGACCGATCTGCTCCCGCTGCTTGCGGATGCGGTCGTCTGCCACGGCCTGCTCGGCCCAATAGTAGTCCGCCAGCTCCATCACCTTGTCCCGGTTCATGCTGGCCGGAATATCGGAAGCATTGTAGACGCCGGCCGCGATGCCGCTGGCAAAATTCCGCTCCGCGTCGGTCGCGCCCAGGCGCCGCTCGGCCCGGTGCGTCTCCCGCTGGATTTGTTTGGCCGCCCGGTCGTTCTCCATGAGCTGCCGCAGGTGAGAATAGATACCCACGCTGTTGTCGATCTTGACGCCGATCTTTTGCAGCGCCGGCGTGCCCACAAAGTCGTCCTTGCTGACGTTCCGCAGGCGCTCAGCCTTTGCCGCCTCGGCGCGCGCCGTGCTGGAGGCCACAGATTCCTCGATGGAGTTGTAGCCCTCCGGGATTCCGCTTTCCGGCAGGGTGGAGGGGATCGGCTCAGGCGGTTTCCGCCGCGCCGGCGCCCGCTCCTTGCGGGGCTTCGGCTCCTTCGGCGCTTTCGGCGCCTTCGCCGGTTTCGGTTCCTCCTCCAGCGTCGGCAGCGTCAGCTCTCCGGGTTCGCTTTCCGGTATTCCTCCTCCATCTGCTCCAGCGTCCGCCTCGCCGCTCCGGCCAACGCTTTCGTCATTCGGCTCGCTCCCGGCTCCTGCGCCCGGCGCTGCTGTTTCGCTGCCCATTCCCGCGTCCATTCCAGCTCCCCAATAGTCGGGGCGCCCGAACTCTCTGCCGGTGGCCTGCTCGTATCGCTTAACTGCTCCTTCAAGGGCTCCGTGGATGTCATGTTCCTCTCCTCCAAAGAAAGATTCTTGATTCGGGTCTCCGTAGCTCTCGATCTCCTCATAGAGACTGTTGAACGCGATGCGCATTTGCTTCGCGCTGCGCTTGTTCCGGTCAATGAACATGGCGAGCTCGCCCGCGTCCTGGTTCTCCGGCTCCAGCAGACTCAGCTGATTTGCCTGCTCCTCCACGGTCTTTTTGCCGCGCTTCGCCTCCGTGAAGATTTCCATGGCTTTCAGGATCGTCTGGACGGCAGGGAGGTCATAGGCCCGTCCCGCCTTGATGTCCGCTTGCAGCGCAACGGCGGCCGGCGCGCTCTGCATGAGGGCGTTCGTAACGTTCTTCATGTCGTTGTCCAGGCTCTCGCTGTACTTTTGCAGCAGGTTCGGATCGCCGTATGCGTAGGCAAAGATCGCGTTTTCCACGCGCTCCAGCCCCTTCTGCGACAGGTGGCCGGGGCCGTCCAGGACGTCGCCCTGCTCGTTCTTCGGCACCACCTTCTGAATGAACGCCTGAATAAAGGCCGCGTTCGCTGCGGTGTTGATGTCGCCGTCGTCATTCGGGGTCAGCAGCTCCAGCACGCCCTCCATCTTCCGCGCGTCGCTCATGGCGCGCTCTGTGGCGCTGTACGCCGCCTGGCTGGAGACGTTCAGCTCCTCGGCCAGTGCCGGCCAGTCGTCCACGTCCTGCGCGATGCGGACCAGGATGGGCTTGTCCGGGAGGTTTGCCGTGTCGATGCCGTACCGGCCGCCCTTCTCCCGGAGGAACTGTTCATACTCGCCGGCGTTCCCGCTCGCGTAGGCCATGAGGATCGACCGGCTCCGGCCGTTCCCGCCGATCACAACGCCGTCGCCGCGGACGATGGGCGCGCCGTTCTGCGCCGTCGCGCTCTCCGCCAGCTTCCGGGGGTTGAGCTTTTTGGACGTGTCCGCCGTCCATTCCTGGCTCGCCGTGCGCGTCCGGTCTCTCGGCTGGAGCTCTTGCGGGTATTGCGGATTGACGTTGCCGTACTCGTCATTGGAGATAATGAGACTGTCGCCCGGCACGATGGCGTAGGTGAACGGCACAGTCCGGTTTGCCTCGGTGAAGGTATCGTCCTGCTCGCCCAGCAGCACGTCGTCCCGCTCCATGAGCGCATTATACTCCGCCGGCTGCTCGCTGTCTACGGAGTATCTGATGTCCGGTTTCTTCCCGAAGCGCTCCGACAGGGGGATGGCCTTGCCGTCTGCGTCCGCCGTGACAGGTTCCGCAGATTTCAGCTGCTCCGGCTGAAACGCCAGCCAGATCATCCCGTCATGCACCCCATCAAATCCCAATCCAGAAAGGATCGCGCTGGTCGTGGTTCCGTTTTTCTCTGCCGCCTCTTTGAGATAGTCGAATACTCTGTACGGAGATTGCAGCTTATCGACAACGTGCGGCTCGTATGTGTGGAACTTGTCCTCGTGGTACGGCTTGAAATACTTGTCGTACACAGCTTGCGCCTGATCCGCGGACAGCTCCATTTCAAACGGTTTCGTGATGTTGGCATACAGCGTCATTTTGTGATCGCCAAACGATTTGTATTCATCCTCGTTTGTCGATACATAATATCCGTCGCCGTGCGTCCGGTTACTGCCCGCGCTTGCCGGCATCGGCTTAAACTCGGTAAACACCTTGTTCGTGTAGTGATAGACGGGGCGCAGTTTCCCGGTTTTCTTGCTCCGCACCTTGCTTTCGGGCATGGCCGCCTCTGCCGCCGCGTCCACCATCTTTTGCGCCGTGGCAACGTCTCCGTTCTCCACTGCCTCCATGTACTCGGCGCCCCGCTCCTGCGCCAGCTCCTCGTAGTCGTTGAAATTGAAAACGGCGTTTCCTCCGCCCCGTGCCGGCGGCAGCTCGCGCCGCTCCTCTGGGGTCATGGTCCGGCGGGATGCGGCGTCGCGTGCCTCGATCTCGCCGGCTGTGTCCCGGTAGAGGTCGTAAGCGTTTCGTTTGCCGCTCCTGGCCTTCTCCATGTCGTATTTCAGGTCGAAGAACCGCCCGATCTTTTCCCAGCCGTACCGTTCCTCCAGCGCGTCGCGCTTTGCGTCGAACGCCTGCCACTCCGGCGGGTCCTCCTCAATCTGCTCCAGCGTGTCCCAATCAATTTTGCCGCGTGGCAAATCCGGGACCGTGGCATAAAGCGCCTCCGCCTCCCGCATGAACGCAGGATCGCTTTTCTCCATCACGTCATACTGCCGCTCCAGGTCCTCGGCGTGGCGCAGCTCGTCGTGCGTCCGGTTATCGAATCCGTTGTCAAGCTGCCGCTGCCAGTATTCCGTGTTCGCTCCTCTGGCAAATCCCTCTGCCCGCTGGATCGCGTGCTGGATTTCGTGGATCAGCGTGCTCTCCGGCGCGTCCCGGAGGGAATGATCCAGCGTGATCGCGTTTTCTGACGGGTCGTACTCTCCGCGTACGCCTTTCGGGAGGTCCGTAAACCTGACGGAAGTGTTCCTAAGCTGTGGGTATGCGCGGAAGAGCTCGTCGTGCTGTATGATGTCCGCCAGCTTTGCGCGTCCCTCGTACATCTTGAACGCTGCGATTCTTCCGACGCCGCTGTACTTCTTGTCCAGCTCGCGCACGCGGTCCATCTCCTCGTCCGTCCCCTCGCTCCTGGCGACAACCTTGTCCCAAAGCTCCAGATACTCTCTGTACTCCGGGTCCTGCATATACGCCATATCGCCCTGGCTCCTGTATTCCATGCCGCTGTCGTCGATCTCATAGCGCCACAGGCCGTCGTCGCCGCGGAACCATCCCGTCTCCTGGCGGATGTCCTCCGGGTCAAGCCCCTGCATTTCCAGCCGCTCCGCCTCGGCCAGCGCCTCGCTGTCGGCGCTGCGCGCGTTCTTCCCTGCGTAGAGATACCTGGCAGGCGGCCCGCGGATGCCGTTGATCTCCGGCTGCGTCCCGGCCGGCGCGTTGTCCAGCGTCGGCAGCGTCAGCTCTCCGGTCTCCTGCGTGCCGTCAATGACCGCCAGCGCCTCGCGGCTGTACACGCTCGCCTTTGTTCCGTAGTTGTCCACGCCGGCGTAGGCGTCCTCCAGGATTTCCTCCCACACATACAGCTCGGTCTCCCGCTCCGTCATGCCTTCGTAGTTGTTCGTCAGCGGCTCCCAGGATCGCCTGTATGTATCAAAGATGCGGCCCCACGCCTCCTCCTTGTATCGGCCCTTGATCGCTCTCTCGAAGCTCTCCACCTGCGTCTGCCCGGTGACGAAGTGGCCGACGCTGTGGCGTCCGGTCTCGCTCAGGCTGCGTTTCAGGCTGTCGCCGCGGATGATAAGTGTGCCCGTGTCCTTGTTGATTACGTCAAGAACAGAGACGGGGCCCTCCGGCGTCTCGATCTGGATCAGGCCCGTTACAATCTTGACGTCCTTGACGCCTCTTTCATAGGCCCATTCGGTGAACTCCGTGGCCTCGGCGTCATAGTCCGCCTCCGGCAGCACGCGCAGCGTCGGATTTGCGCTCCCGTTCTCGATGCCGAAGTCCGCCGGGCTTTGAAGCGGCTGCTCCATCGCGGCCCGCTGGCGCTGGATCGTCAGGGCTCGGTTTTCTTTGCTCCCGCCCCGGATGCGTATTGCGTCAGCTGCTCCTCGTCCAAGCTCATCAGGTCGCCCTCCGGCGTCTCCACGGTATAGAGCACCCGTTTCTCCCACGGCATTTTGGCCCGCTTCGTTCCCTCTGGGACCGGCAAGCTGAGGCCCTGCGTTTCCTTCGTTTCCATTTGTCATACCTCCGTTTTGAATTTGAGCGCCGGCGTTGCCGGGCATGATCTGGACCGCTCCGCTCTCCGGCTGCGGCACATAGCGCGCCGCGTCCCCCTTGACAAGCGAAAGCAAATCCTTTACACTGATTGCAGAAAGTCCCGAAGGGTGGTAAACGGCGGCCTTTTCGGCCGCGTCGGTTGCTGCTGAACTGGAGGGACTTTCTTTTTCTATGTTCTCCAGCACCAGCACCTTCCCGTCATAGACGCTTGCGTAGGTCTCCGGCTGCACGCCGGTCCCCAGGTATTCCGCGATAGTTGCCGGGATCGCCTGCTTTTCGATGTTGTATTCCTTCACGGTCAGCTTCACGGGCTGCACGCCTGCGTCCGTCAGCGCCGCTCCGAACAGAGTATATACGCCGGTCGTTCTGTCGTCCGGCGCTTTTCTGCTCGGTTCCGCGTGCGTCAGCACAGCGGTCTCGACGATCTCCGGCAGATGCTCCGCCAGCTCGATCTGCTCCCAGCCCTCATTTGAGAACGTGTGCGTCATGGTGGCCGGTGTGATGAAGATGCCCTCGCCTGTGTCGCGGTTGACAACGGGCGCGGAATACATTTGTTTCGCCGCCGTGCTGTCCAGGAACGCGGCGCGCTCCTCTGCAAAGTTCCCGGTCTGCGGCCGGCGCACGTCCACCACGGTCACGTCCGGCTTTGCCACAAGCTCCTCATAGGTCGGCACGGGAACGTCGCGCAGACTGTACCGCTCTGTTGGCATATTTCCCGTGCCTTCGGGCAATATTGCGGCCTGCGTGGGCATTTTTCCTTCTGCTGCGGGCAGATTTTTCGCGTTTTGTGCATTTTCCGTCTCCAGCGCGGGCAGCGTCAGCCCCTCCGGCTGCGCTTTCGGCGCTTCCGCCGGGACGTTTCCGTTGACGGCCAGCGCCGCCAGCGCGCCCGTCTGATCCGGCAGCGCTCCCCGTGGTGTTCCCGGCGCCGGCTGTCCGCCGGTCGGTGCAAGCCCGCCGGCCATGCCCGGAACAAGCGCGCCGCCCGTGCCAAGCTCCGCTCCGAAATTCGTGTTGATCGTGGTATAGGCCGCCATTTCCTGCTCGATGTTCCAGAGGAAGTCCGCCATGTCGCGGACCTGCTGATCCGCTCCGACGATCTGCATATCTGCGAGCGATTTGATTGCCCGGTCTGCCCACGCTGCGGTCTCCTCCGCATACTGCGCCTTGATCGCCGGGTCCGTCGCCTCGCTCCATTTCCGGTAGCTGTCCTGCACGGCGTCGTTGACCTGCTGCATCGTGCTCCGGTTCGCTTCGCTCGTCTGCGCCGTGCGCAGATACGCATTGAACGCGCCGAAGGCAAAAGCCGTCAGTGCGCTCGTCCCGATCTGATTCCAGTCCGGTGTGTAGTCCTCGTCGGTGATGGCCTTGCTGAGCTCCTGCGTCCCGGTCACGCCGGCGGAGTAGCCCAGGGAGGACGCGCCGCCCAGCAGCACGTTCGGCAGCACCTTGTTTTGCGCGCCGATGAAATCACTGCCGGCAGTAATAACGCCGTCCTTCGCCTTGTTCATCCCGCGCAGCAGCTTCAAGCCCGCGGCGTTCACGCCTGCGCTGAGCGCGCCACCGGCCGCTCCGGCGATGCCGCTGACGGCCACATTCTTCGCATATTCGCCTGGCGTGATCTTTCCCGTGGCTGCCGCTCCGGCGCCGTGGATTGCCTCCGCTCCGGCCAGCGTTCCGAGGCCGGTGATCGCGCCGCGTGCAATCGTCGGCAGTTGTCCGAGGCCCTTGATCGCGCCGAGGCCCTGCCCGATGCCTGACATTAGCATTAGGTTTCCGCCGATGTTGCCGGCGCCGAAGGCGAGGGAGTTCTGCTCCTTCGCCTCTTTGAGCATTTGGTCGTTGATGTCAGAGACCTCGCGGGCCCGCTTCTGGATGTCCTCGTTTCCGGTGATCTTCCCGATGCCCGCGCCGATTGCTTCCCCGGCGGACAGCGCGCCCATGCCTTTCGCAAGGCCCAGCCCGGCCGCCTCCAGCGGGTCGATAATATCATCCGTCGCCATGTCGGCCTCGACCTTTGCCTTCGCCTGGATGCCTTCGCCTATCAGCTTCGGGAGTTCTCTGATCGCGCCCAGGATAGTCTGCGGCTTCTGGACGGGCGCCAGCCGTTCCGCCGTCGCGTTCCGTCCGGTTTCCTGCTCGATCTGATGGAGGACGCTGTGGTTGTCCGTCCGCTGCGGCACTACCGGCTCCAGCGTCGGCAGCGACAGCGCCAGCGGGGTAAAGGAGGGGAGAATAGTGCTTGCCTGTTCCTCCTCCTTTTTCTTTCTTGCTTCGTCATACTGCGCCGTAAAGCTGTTGTTTGCCATGATGCGCTTCCTCGCTTTCTCAGCCGAAGCGGCCGGAGATACTAAAGAGATTGTTTGCGCCTGTCAGCGGTTGCTGCACGCGCCGGAAATACCGCTGCCCGTCTTTGACGTACTCCTCGACAAGCCCCTGCTGCACAAGCTCCGCAAGTCGCTCTGCGCTGATCGGACCGTAGCCCAGCGCCTCCACGGAGCCCAGGTTGATCTCCAGCCCGCCGGTGCCGGAATGATTGCTTTCCCGGTTCAGGTCGCCCATCGGCACATATCCGTTACCAGCGCTGCCGGTCCCGCTGTTGAACAACGCGCCGGCGCCGGCGTTTATCAGCGTGGTCCGCAGGTTCTCCTGCTGCTGTGCGCTCAGACTGTTCCAGATGTCCGCGATGCCCTGCCGGGCCGCGTCGGCCTTTCCGCTCTGCCAGTTCTCCAGGATGCCGCGGGCTGCCGTGTTGTACGCCGACGTTGTGAGTCCGTCGCCTGCCGCTCCGGCCCCTTGCTGATCCGCGCCTTTGTATGTGATGCCGGCCGCTTTCAGCGTCTCCTCGTCGTAATAGGCAAGGAGTGTCTGCCAGTCGTCCGGGTTCGTCACAACGCCGTCGGGATAGGTTGCCAGGACGGTTTGCTTGAACGCGGCGTCCACTTCGGTCTTGCCGCCGTTCCCGCTTCCGCCGCTCCCTCCGGTGCCGCCGCCGGTATATCCGCCGCCGGTGCCTCCGGTTCCTCCGGCCGTTCCTCCGGCCACACCGCCGGCGAGCTTGCCCGCCGCGGCCAGTGCGAGCTGGTACACGTTCTCCGTGTTCGGGTTGATGCCCAGCGCCTCCAGCAGCGAATAGTCGCCCAGCTCTGCGGCGTAGGTCGCCAGCGCAAGCTGGTTTTCAAAATCCTGCTGCGTCAGCTTATCGGCATACTGCCGCTCCGCAAGGCGCCGGTTCTCGTCGTCCAGCGCGCGGGCGTAGATCGTGTCGCTCTGGCCCTGGAGGTTTTTGAGGTAGTTCTGGAGCATTTCGTACTGATCGGCCCACTCGCCGTAGGCCAGCTGCCGGTCGCCGGTCAGCGCGTTCAGCGCGTTCAGACGGGCCTGCGCGTTCGCGTCATAGGCGCCCATCTGCTCGTTGTACTGCTGGCCGCGGTCGCTCATTAGGGCGTTCATGGCGTCCATGCGAGCCTGCCTGTCTGCGTCGTAAGCGCCCATCTGTTCGTTGAACTGCTGCCCGCGATCCGACAGCAGCGCGTTCAGCGCGTTCAGACGTTGCGCCGCGTTGGTGTTGTAAGCGTCCAGCGCGAAGCCGCGGTCCGTGTTGAACTGCCCCAGCTCGTTCAGATACCGCTGATAATCCAGCTGCTCCTGCCCGTTCACGGCGTTCAGGTCGCTCAGCTTCATCTGATACTCCTGGAGGTAACGGTCGAACGCCTGCTGATACAGCGTCGGGATGATGTCGTTGAGCTTTGTGGCGTAGTAGTCGCCTGCCTGCGTCGCCGCGTTGACGGCGTAGCTGCTGGCCCGGCCGCCGCTGGCCGCGCTCGCCTGCGCCAGTGCGTTCGCCGTGGCCCGGTCGCCCTCGCGCAGATAGCTCTTTTTGTAGCTGCCGTACACGGGGTCCGTGTCCTTGTCATAGCTGAACTGCTCGCGGTTCACCACCTTGTCCAGCAGGTCCTTTTGCTGCTGCTCGTAGGCGTTCACATAGGTCGGCGCCTCCTTGCCGTACTCGAAGGACGGCGCGTTTGCCACAGCGTCCATCGCCTTTTGGTAGGCGTCCTGGTTTGCGTAGTCGAAGTTGAACGACGGGGCATTGGCAAGCGCCTCCAGCGCCCGCTGGTACATATCCGCGTTGCCGTAGTCGAAGCTGAACGGGTCCGCGTTTACGACGGCCGCCAGCGCCGCCTTGTATGCGTCGTCGTTCTCATACGCGAAGGAGCCGTAGCTGCCGATCTGGCCCAGCACGCCGTTGATCTGCTGGTCGATGTCGCTGGTCTGCGTGTGCGGCGTGACGGCGTAATACTGGCTGCCGTCGGTGCCGCCGGTATAGCTGCCGTAGCTGCTGCGGACCTGGTTGACCGCCTCGTTTATGAGCGCCTTCTGCTCCGGCGTGGTGGCGTTGGCGTAGTCCTTTTTCAAGCTCAGGATGCTCAGGCCCGCCTCCGGGTGCGCCCGTGCCAAATCAAGGTCATACTGCGAAAACTGCCCCAGCAGCCCCGCCTGGTTGGCCGCGTTTTCAAAGTCCTCATAGGAATATGCCATTTCTCAGTTCCTCCCTTGCAAAGATTTCAGTTCCGATCCGTTGTAATACTCGCGGACCAGCGAATAGATGCGGCATCCCCCGGTGCCGGTGATCTTCATGCGGTAGTGATCCCCGCGGCGCGGCACGATGGGGAGGTAGTAACTGCGCTTCGCACCCTCCTGCATGGCCTGTCCGCACTGAATCCAGTCTCCCGTGCTGTCGAATTGGAGATAGACCGTCGCCGTGGCGCCCTCCTCCAGCTCCAGCCGGATTTGTATTTTGGAGACGCCCTTCTTGTTCGGCCCCAGGTCGGCGCTTTTCCCCAGCTCGGTATAATCCCCGAACTCCGCCGTCCATGAGAAGTCCGCCTCCTCGGTGCCGGCGCTGCCCAGGATGGTCCCGGTGAGGAAGATGCCGCCGCTCTCCTCCATGACGTAGGTGTTGCCGTTATATCGGCAGAAGCCCACGGCCGCCGTCGCGTCCTCGATGTGCCACAGCCCCATTTGTGCGTCGTAGACGCAAAAGCGCGTTGCGTCGTTCTCATCCTGAAAGCTGACGTAGTATTTCAGCCCGTCGCTGCCGCCGACGGCGTTGCGCTGCCGCGTCAGTCCGAAGGCCCGCCCGATGGGCTGCGGGATTCCGCCGGAATATGCCATAAAGCCCGCCGTGCTCAGGTAGAACAGAATCTCTCCCGCGATGGCGATGCTCCGGCCACTCCCGGCGGCCACGCCCAGCGTCGCGCTGCCCATGACCTCGTAATTGCTCGGCATGCTCCCGTACACCTTGTAGATGCGGTCCTCCTTGAAGAATACCGGGTAGCCCAGGTAGCTCACGCAGGCCGTGAATTTTCCCGCGCTGCCGGTGTCCACGGCATAGCTGTCCGTCTGGAGCCCGTCAAACACATTCCAGTTGAAGATGTCGCCCAGCTTGCTCGCGTAGATCGTGTTGTCGTCGCAGCCCCAAAGGCGGTTTTCATTCTCACAGATGTATTTGAGGTCCGGCACGGCGCGCTTGATTGACATGGTGCCGATCTCCGTATAGGGCGTGTCGCCCTCGCTCCCGCTCAGCTTGAAGGTGTGCTCGTAGAAATAGAGCTTGTTGCCGCTGATCTCCCGGATGATTGGCGTCTTGTTGTTCTCCGGGTGCGTCGTGCAGCCGGAGATCGTCACGGCGTCGCCTACGCGGAAATAGTTGGACCATGAGATATTTGTGACCTCGATGCAGTTGGCCTCCGCGTCCTCGTCGTACAGCCTGCCATTCGTGAACGTGATGCGCGAGCCGGACCATGTGCTCTCCAGGCTCCCGAAGTCCCCGGTTGCGGTGTTGTAGTATTTCTTGTCCGGGAGGATGATGATATACACGCCCAGCGCGGTAAAGGTCTTTTCCCCGTTCGTCACGGTCCCGCGCTCTATGCCGTCGTAGTAGAACTTTGTGCCGTCCACCCAGGCCAGCGCGTCCCAGGAAAATATCCCGTTCGGCTTTGTGATCGTCCGGTAAAGCCGGCGCTTCTGCCGTGTCGCCAGCAGGGGGTAGTAGTCGCTCGTCAGGTTCTCCATATCCCAAAGCTCGCCGTCTCCGGCGCCCAGGTTGTGATTGAGCCCGCCGAACTGTACCTGCCGGCCTTTTCGGATGTCGTCGCCGTAGATCATGCTCGGCAGCTTCACGGCGTTTCACTCCCTTCGTCCTCCGGCGCTTTCTCCTCCGGCGCCATTTGGTAGAGCTGGCCCAGCGCGCGCCGGGCGTCCGCCAGGAGCATCACGCTGTCGCCCTTGACCTCCAGCATCGCCAGGATGCGGTCCACCTGTTCGATCAGTCTTTTCATGCTGTCCTCCTTTCCAGCGCCTCCACGCGCTGCATCAATCTCTGGATCATGTATGTGTTCAGCGCGGCAAATTCGCCGTAGGCGATGCCGTACTCCGGGTTTGTGTGCGGGTCCTTCACCAGTGCGGCGAAGTCCTCATATTGCAGCGACGCCACCGCCAGCGCGGCCTCCACGTCCTGCGCGATAAAGCCGGTATGCAGCCGCCGCTCCATGCCCTTCCGGTGATAGACGCAGGGGCGCAGGTTGAGGAAGAACGCCTCATACCGTGTCATGTCGTAGTCGATGTCCTCCTTGACGCGCCGGTCGGAGTCCACGGTGATCTCTTTCGTGCTGCGGCAGCCGTTCGGTATGACGTAGATGCTGCTGCTGCCCGCTGTCATTCGGACGCCGGCGTTCGTCGCAAGGACGTAATAGCCGTATGCGCTTGATAGCATCGCGCCGTAGGTGTAGTTTTGGCCGTCGTAGCCGTAGCCGCAGCCCATATACCCGTAAAGCGTTCCGCCGGAATAGAGGGAAAAGCGGTTGCTGACGCCGACGTTGTTGGCTTTGATGGTTCCGGTCGTGATGTTGCCGCCGTTGATTGTCGTCCATCCCTCGTTACTCAGATCGGAATATGTCACCATGCCGGAGAAATAGATGCTTTTGCTGGAAATGACCGTGCTGCCGGCTTTGAGCTGTATGGTCGAGCTGGAGTCGCCGTTCGATACGGACAGCGTGAGGCTGTCCACGTATTGCGACAGAGAGGAGATCGCGCCGGCGTTGTTCGTGATCCTGGAGCTCAGCGAGCTCGCCGTCTGCTGCAAAGAGGAGATTTGCCCCGTGTGTGTGGAGACGGTGGAGCTGATGCTGTTTGCGGTCTGCTGGAGGCTGCTGATCGCCGTGCCCTGGCTGGAGACGGTCGTGCTCAGGCTGTTTGCCGTCTGCTGCAAGGTGCTGATCTTCCCGCCCTGCGCGGAGACCGTGGAGCTCAGGCTGTTTGCCGTCTGCTGCAAGGAGGAAATTGCCGTGCCCTGGTTGCTGACGGTACTGCTGATGCTGTTTGCCGTCTGCTGCAAGGAGGAAATCTGCCCGGCCTGCGTGCTGATGGTGGAGCTCATGCTGCTCGCGGTCTGCTGGAGCGTGCTGATGTTTCCCTCCGCGTTGCTGACGCGCGTGGCGATGCCGTTGGCCGTTACCTGCAAGGCCGCGATCTGCCCGCCCTGATTGCTGACGGTAGCGCTGATGCTCGTGGCCGTTTGCTGCAAGGTGCTGATGTTGCCCTCCGCCGTGCTGACGCGGGACGTGAGGCCCTGCGCGGTGATCTGGAGCTGCGCGATCTGGCCCGCCTGATTCGTGACCGTGGCGCTGATGCCGGCCGCGGTCTGCTGCAAGGTGGAGATGTCCCCCTCGGCGTTGCTGACGCGCGTGGCGATCTCCGTGGCCGTGACGGCCAGCTGCGCAAGGTTGCCGTTTGTGTCCGCGATGGAGGCGTAGATCGGGTCCGTCAGCGCGTCCTTGAACTCGTTGACGGCCGTTTCGTTCATATTGCTCAGGTCCAGGTTGTGCAGGGTGTAGCGCAGCTGCTCCACCAGCATGAACATATAGTTTTGTATGGTCGTGACCTTCTCCTCGGTGCTCTCCTCGCCGGTGAAGGTCGGAAAATTCGTGTCGATGTAGAGCCAGTTGGAAGCCATGCGTTTCGCCTCATTCCTTTATCCGGCGGCCCGGCATGGTTCCGGGCCGCCTCGTTTCATTCGGGATAGAGTCCGGCGCGGTCGTGAATGACGAACACGCGGATCATATCCATGCTCAGGTCCATGTCCGCCGGGTTTCCGTCGGCGTCATGCGCGCCGCCCTTGCCCTGGATGCAGCCGTTGGCGATCAGCTTATAGATCGTCGCAACGGCCCAGGGCGCCGCCGCCTCGATCTCCGCAACGGTGTTGTAGCGCTTCGGCTCCGTTTCCGGCTCCTCCGCTTTCTCAGGCAGCCAGAGGCCCGCGGCCTCCAGGTCGTCGCAGCTGTTCATGTCCACGCTGATCCCGATCTGCGCCGCGACGCTCATGGACTCCGCGCCGCCGCTCCATTGGTATTGATAGACCTGCCGCTTGTCGGAGTGCTTGCCGCTGCTCCAGGCTACGCACTGCCAGAATTTCGTGCAGGCCCTGCGTTCTGCCATCGCCTCCACGACGTAATAGCTGCCGTAGACGCCCGCGGTGTATTCGCCGCAGGCCATGTCCGCCGCGCGGATGTATTCCTCGATGATGCCGTATTCTGCCTCCTTCGGGCAGTAGTCCACGGCGAAGAAAATGGTCGTCCCGGCCGGGATGCCCATGTCCTGCGCAAGCTGGCGTGCTCTGGCGCCGTCCTGCGCGCCGGCGGCCGCTCCGCCTTTGGCGCGGTCCGCTGCCATTTCCCATACCAGCAGGATCGCCAGCCCCGCGGCCCGGATGTGCGCGGCCTCGTCCGCCGTCAGCGCCTTCCAGTTCTTCCCGCCGTTGCTCGGCACAAGATACCGGCCGGAGAAGGCGATGCCAAGCCCCGCGGCGATCTCCGCCGCTTTCGCCGTCAGCGGCGCGGCGCTGTCAATTCCTTTCATTCTTCTGTTCCTCCAGCGTCTTTTTGTACTGCGCCGTGCTGATGCCCAGCAGCGCGCCCAGGAACGCATCAACGGCCGTGATGGTGCCGACGATCTGCGCCCCGTAGGGCAGGCCCCAAATCTCGCTCAGCGCAAAGTACAGCGTGCCCAGCGCGGGCAGGACGATCTGTGCGATCCATTTCAGGATGTCATAGGTTCTGTTGCTCATTGGTCTACCTTCCTTTCCAAGTCTCCGATTCGGTTGTTTGCAACCTTGATTTTCTCGTCCAGCACGCCGACGTCCTTTTCCAGTTGGAATGTCCGCTCCATGACGCCGTTGTGCTTTTCGACCTCTTTGCGGAGGCCCGATACCTCCGCTTTGATAACCGCGATGTCTCCCTTGATCTCCGTGTCGGAGACGGCGCTTTTCTGTTCGAGCTCCGCGATCAGCTTGTCATGCTGCCCACGGGAAATCAGCCATTGTCCGAAGATGGTGGCCGCCGCGGCGATGATTGCGCCGATGATCGCTTCCGTCATGTCTCCGCCTCCGGCTCCAGCTGCGCCTCCAGCTCATTGATGCGGTCACGCCACGCCTGCCGCTGGATGCGGATGGGTGCAAACTCCTCCTCCGGCATGACGCCCTCGCTGTGCTTGATCGCCTGATAGTCCGTATGGGACAAGAGCTGTTTGAGGGCGTTGATCTCGCCCTGGATTTCATCTTTCCGGTCCATGATGGTCTCCTCCTTTGTTCGTTTTCTTTTTCCACGGTTTCGTGTGAAACAGCGCCACATAGAGCGCGTCCATCTGCCGAACGGTCCGCCCGGCGTTCTTTCCCTTGCGGATGTACCCGCGCCATGACATATACGATTGGTCCGCCTGCGCCTGCGTCATTTCCCCGGCGTCCATGAAGCGCCGGAAACTTTTGAGCTTTCGCCGCTCCCGGACAATCCCGGCCCGTGCCGGCGTCCGCACGACGCGGCCGTTTGGCTCCAGCCGGTATTTCGTTTTCAGAAAAGTAAATCCATGACTCAGCTTGACGATCTGCGTTTTCTTCGGGTTCGGTATGATCCCAGCCTCGTCGTACAGTGCCAGCAGCTCGTCCAGGATTTGCCTGGCCCGTTCCTTTTCCCTGACGATGATGATGGAGTCGTCGTTGTATCGCTCGTAATACCGGCAGCGCAGCCGGTCCTTGATGTAATGGTCGATGGCGTTGGGAAATGCGATTGCGAATATCTGGCTGTCCTCCGGCCCAATGAACAGGCCGCGGCCTTTGTGCTCCTCGGGTCTCGCTGCGTCGCCGGCTATCACAAATTCCTTTGCCAGCCGGTTCAGCCGCTCGTCCAGCAGGAAGCGGTCCAGGATTGCAAACAGCCGGTCATGCCGGATGCTGTCAAAGTATTTTCGGAAGTCTATGACGATCACATATCCCTCGTTGTCTCCGTACTCCCGGAAATACCGATGCAGATTGGCCGCCGTCCGGTTCGCTGCGAACGTGATGCCCTTGCCCTCCAGGCTCGCGCCGTTGTCGTAGATCAGGTTGCTCGACAGGATGGGCACAAGACAGTTGATGCAGACGCTCCGCCGGATCACCCGCTCCGTGTAGTGCACGGAATGGATTTCGCGCTCTTTGCCTCGCTCGATGATGCGGAAGGAATAGAAGCCCTGGCAGACGTTCTTTCCTTGCCGCAGCCGCTCGGAGGAAATGACCGCGTTTCGGATGTAGTTTTGGTCGTACTTCGCCGGGCTGTACTTCCAGAGGACGCCCCGGCGCGTGTCAAAGTGTGCGCAGATCAGCGCCGACGGAGAGGCCGCCCGTTCAAAGCTGTCATACTCGTCCAGCTTCTCCCTCCGTTTGCGCTCGCGTTGCGCCTTCCGGCGCTGATACCGCGCCTCGTGTCGTTCTTCGCTCGTCATGGGATATTGCACCTCGCGTAGTGTTCTTGTAGGGGCGCGTTGTGTGCTACTCTGCGGCAACGGTCATGAAACGGGGTACTCGCCGGATTCCGTCGGCTCATGTCGCCATCCCCCGCCATGCAAGAAGCGTCCGGCCGGCCGCGTCGAGAAACGCTGCTTTCCCAAAGGCAGCGGTGCGTATTCACCCTTTCGGGACGGTTATGGTCTCCTTCCATGTACCCATAATGGGCGGGCTCCTGGCACTGAGTTCGGCCGTTTCCGGCCTACTGTCGAAACGGGCCGTTGATGCTTCGCGGAATCAGTCGGGGGTAGTATGGAATCAGACGGGGAACGCGATGCTGGCGTTCGATGCGTTGTTGTTGTTGGCGTTGCCGTTGTTGTTGACGTTCGCCGCGTTCGTGGAGTTGCCAGAGTTCGCAGATCGCAGCCACCAGTTGCAACGGCTGCCCGAAAGCATTGCAGGCCATAACCGATGATAATTATTCTTTTGCGCGTTTCTTGTTCTGCTTCGTGCTGTTCCTCCAGCCGGTCAGCAATTCCTCCTCACGCTTTAGCCGTGTTGCAAAATCATTCAGGGCGTTTCTGAGGCGCTGCTGCTCGGCGCTCGGCGTCTTGGATTTCAGCCTGTCTTTCCATAAAAGGGAGACGGTCCGTTGCAGCAGGCGGTAGATTTCGTCCACCTTGCGGATGCAGGCGGTTTGTATCTCCCGCCGCTTCGCCGTGCTTTCCTCCGCGTCGGCGTAGATGCGGTTCGCCTGGTGCATCAGATCAAAGAGCTCGTCAAACGCTGCCACAATGGGATAGGTAACGACGCCTCTGTACTTCCGCGGGACGTTCTTTTCGCGTAGCAGAAACTTCATCATGTCCTCTTGCAGCTCCAGCGCGTTCCGGTAAAACTCCATCTGAGACGTGCGCCGGTATCGCTCGATTACGTTGCTCATTTGGTCTCCCTTTCTCTCTCCCGCCCGCAGGGGGCGGGAGATTTGGATGGATTAAGCGGAAATTCGGAAGCAGACGGGGAACGCGACGCTGGCGTACGATGCGCTGTGGTGGTAGGCGTAGCCGGTGCTGCCGACGGACGCCGCGCTCGTGGAGTTGCCAGAGTACGCAGATCGCAGCCACCAGCCGCAACGGCTGCCGCCGTTGCCCAGGCCCTTGATCCTTGTCTTGGCGTCCCGGAATATCTCGTACTGATGCGAGATTCCGACGCTGTAACCGCTTCGCGTGCCCCAGGCGATTTGCCCGTACACTTCGGTCTCGTCCGGCACCCACAGCTTTCCGATGTTGTCCCATCCCCAGCTGTTGTCGTCGGTGAGCAGGCTGCCCGCGGTGTACCGCTGCGGCGGCAGCGCGCGGCGCTCGATAATGACGTTTTTGAGTGCGGTGGGCAGCAGGGCATAGATGCCGGTGCTGGAGTAGTTCACGGCCGTCGTCGCGGGGTCCGCTCCGGTTCCGTTCGGGACGTTCGCGCTCTCCGCGTTGAGGAACGCTTTGAGATCGCTGGCGCACCACGGGGATTTCTGCGTTGACAGGCCGTTGTTGTAGTTCACCTTGTTCCAGACGTGATATGCCCCCCAGCAGTCTTTACTGATAAAGTCGATGTGCCATGCCGTGATCTGATTGTCCGTGAAGTTCAGGTCATGGTTGATGCCGGCGATCTGCATTACCAGCGTTTTGCTGTCCGTGGTCGTGACCGTGATGTAGTCCTTGACGAAAATGCCGCTGAGGTTCTTTGCCGTCAGGCGCGCTTTCAGCCATGCCCACACATTCGCGTAACCGGAGATTTCGGAGGCGAACGCCGTGGCGAGGTCCTTGCCCTCGTAGAGATACAGGGGAGGCGGGCCGTACGCTGCAACGCCGCCGCTCTTGATGATCTCGCCGCTCCCCCATGTCGGCGTGGAGTCCGGCGTCTTTGCCTGCACCTTTGATCCGTTGCCGTACAAATAGCCGGTCAGACTGGTATCTGTCGTTCCGCTGACGGCGTTGGGGCCCGTCGCTCCTGTTGCGCCGGTCGCTCCCGTCGCGCCCGTTGCGCCGGTCGCGCCGGTGTCGCCGGTGGGGCCTGTCGGGCCGGTCGGTCCAGTGGGACCTGTCGGGCCGGTGGGGCCGGTGGGGCCGGTGTCTCCGGTGTGTCCCTCCGGTCCTGTTGCTCCGGTTGGCCCTGTCGGTCCGGTCGGGCCGGTGTCTCCGGTGTCGCCGGTCGGTCCGTCCGGTCCGGTCGGGCCAGTCGGGCCAGTCGGGCCAGTCGGGCCAGTGTCTCCGGTGGGGCCGGTGTCTCCGGTGCCCTGCGGTCCGGTGTCGCCGGTCGGGCCTGTCGGGCCGGTGGGGCCGTTCGGGCCTGTGTCGCCGGTCGCGCCGCGGGGGATTCCGAGATTGAAGGTCGCGGCGTTCGGCGTGCCGACGTTGGTGGCGTAGGCGTTCATGTTCGGCGCCAGCGTCTCCACGGTGCCGATCTCGATGGTCGCAGCCGTTCCGGGATCGCCCGTGTCGCCGGTGGGGCCGGTGTCGCCCTTCGCGCCCTGGATCGTGCCGTTGTTCACCCACGCGCTGTTTGCGCCGTCCCAAATGTAGATGTCGTAGGGCTCACCGGCGCCGACGCCGTAAGCGTCGCCCGTGTTTGGATTCGGCACGGCAAGCTGCAAGGCCGTCAGCGTGGAATAGAAGCCCAGCACTTTGAAGCCGTCGCCGGTCGGGCCTGTTGGTCCTGTCGGTCCCGTTGGCCCTGTCGGTCCGGTCGGTCCGGTCTGCCCCTGTGGGCCGGTGTCGCCGGTTGGTCCGGTGGGTCCTGTCGGTCCGGTATCGCCCGTTCCCTGCGGGCCGGTATCTCCGGTCGGCCCTGTCGGGCCCGTGGGTCCGGTTGGACCGGTATCTCCGGTCGGGCCGGTGGGACCTTCGGGGCCGGTCGGTCCCGTGTCTCCCGTGGGCCCGCGCGGTCCAGTGTCTCCGGTAGGCCCGGTCGGGCCGGTGTCGCCGGTATATCCTCTCGGTCCGGTTCCGCCTGTCGGCCCTGTGGGTCCCGTGTCGCCGGTCGGGCCTGTCGGTCCCGTGGGTCCAGTGGGGCCGGTCGGGCCGGTCGGGCCCGTGTCGCCGGTCGGGCCTGTGTCGCCCGTTGGGCCGGTGGGACCGGTGGGGCC
>JAEEGL010937512.1_pt1 | contig 42726 bp, 35 predicted proteins | sample 9134231 | NCBI WGS metagenome assembly JAEEGL01 (sample SAMN16246548, study PRJNA631951) | gut metagenome | biome: gut microbiome; feature: rumen; material: fiber-attached | host: Bos | place: Iran: Karaj | collected 2018-10 | reverse complement strand
TGGAGGCCGTGGCCTGCAAGGACTGGCTGACCAACAAGGTTGACCGATCGGTGACCGGAAAGATAGCCCGTCAGCAGTGTCAGGGCGAGATACAATTGCCGCTGAGCGACTGTGGCGTGGTGGCTCTGGACTACCGTGGCCGCAAAGGTATTGCCACCGCTTTGGGCCATGCCCCGCAAGCCGGATTGGCAGACCCCGCAGCGGGCAGTGTGCTGTCTGTCGCCGAGGCACTGACCAACATTGTCTGGGCACCCTTGGCCGAGGGTATGGATTCGCTGTCGCTGAGTGCCAACTGGATGTGGCCATGCCGTTCGCAGGAGGGTGAGGATGCCCGCCTGTATGCTGCCGTCAGTGCACTGTCCGACTTCTGCTGTGAACTGCATATCAACGTACCGACTGGCAAGGACTCACTCAGTCTGACTCAACAGTATCCGAATGGCGAGAAAATTATCTCTCCGGGAACGGTTATCGTCAGTGCCGGTGGTGAGGTGAGCGACATCCGCAAGGTGGTAAGCCCTGTTATCAAGAACGACAAACGCTGTTCGCTGTACCATATCGACTTCTCGTTCGACGAGCAGCGGTTGGGTGGCTCCGCCTTCGCACAAAGTCTGGGCAAGGTGGGCAGTGATGTGCCGACCGTCAAGAATGCCGAATACTTTGCCGATGCCTTTATGGCTGTACAGGAACTCATCAAGAAAGGCTGGGTGGTGGCTGGTCACGACATCTCTGCTGGTGGTTTGATTACCACTTTGCTGGAGATGTGCTTTGCCAACACGAAGGGTGGTCTGCATATCAACCTGCACGATTTGGCCTCCCCCGACCCCTCCAAAGGAGGGGAGCCCGATATCGTGAAGACGCTCTTCGCTGAGAATCCTGGTGTCGTGGTTGAAATCAGCGACGAGCACAAGCAGGACTTCAAGGAATTCATGGAGACGGCCGGTATCGGCTATGCTAAGATTGGTTATCCTGTGGAGGACAGCCGTACTATCGAGGTTATCTATCCGAGCACTACCGGGAAGAATAGCTCTACTAGTTTCGATATTGATGCCCTGCGCGACGTATGGTACAAGACATCGTACCTGCTGGACCGCAAACAGAGTTTCAATGGCAAGGCCAAGGAGCGTTATGAGAACTACGACCAGCAGCCTATAGAGATGAAGTTCAACCGCAACTTCACTGGTACGCTGGCACAATACGGACTCAATCCCGACCGTTGGCGCGATGCTACTCTCCTCTTGGAGGGAGCGGGTGAGGCTCCCAAGGCTGCCATTATCCGCGAGAAGGGTACTAACGGTGAGCGTGAGATGGCTTACTGCCTCTACTTGGCCGGTTTCGATGTGAAGGACGTGATGATGACCGACCTGATCAGTGGCCGCGAGACCCTGGAGGACATCAACATGATTGTGTTCTGTGGTGGTTTCTCCAACTCAGACGTTCTCGGCAGTGCCAAGGGATGGGCCGGTGCCTTCCTCTTCAACCCCAAAGCCAAGGAAGCTCTTGATAAGTTCTATGCCCGTAAGGATACCCTCTCATTAGGTATCTGTAACGGTTGCCAGCTGATGGTCGAACTCGGTCTGACGGGTGCCAAGGGCGCAAAGATGTTGCACAACGACTCCCACAAGTTTGAGAGTGAGTTTATCACGGTACAGATTCCTCAGAACAACAGCGTCATGTTCGGTTCGCTGAGCGGTAACAAGCTGGGTCTGTGGGTGGCTCACGGAGAAGGAAAATTCTCCCTGCCGGAGGCAGAGAATACCTATAATGTGATTGCCAAATACAACTATCACGGATATCCCGCCAACCCCAACGGTTCAGACTACGACGTTGCCGGCATCTGCTCGGAAGATGGTCGCCATCTCTGTATGATGCCTCACTTGGAGCGTGCCGTATTCCCCTGGCAATGCGCCTGGTATCCTGAGCGCCGCCGTATGGACGAGGTAACGCCGTGGATAGAGGCCTTTGTGAATGCAAGGAAATGGGTAGAGGGAGCCTCCAAAAGGAGGGGAGAATAAACTCCGGCTATGGTCCAACAATTAGAAAAAGAATCGAAAGCCCCCCTCCCCTCGGAGGGGTTGGGGGAGGCTTTCAAGACCTTCTTCAAGATTGGTCTGTTCACCCTCGGTGGTGGATATGCCATGATACCGCTGATAGAAGAGGAGGTAGTGAACAAGCACCGTTGGGTCAGCAAGGACGAGTTGCTCGACCTGATTGCCATTGCGCAAAGCTGTCCTGGCGTGTTTGCCATCAACATCGCCATCTTTATTGGCTATAAATTAAATAAGGTACGCGGGGCGATAGCTACGTCGATAGGCACTGCCTTACCTTCGTTCCTGATTATTCTGGCCATTGCCCTGTTCTTCCAGCAGTTCAAGGAGAACCGCATCGTAGCCGCCATGTTCCGTGGCATTCGTCCCGCTGTAGTGGCGCTGATAGCCGTGCCGACATTCAATCTGGCCAAACAGGCCAAACTGAATCTGTTCACCATCTGGATACCTGTTGTGTCAGCCCTGCTGATATGGCTGTTGGGCGTAAGTCCCATCTGGATTATCATAGCAGCCGCTCTTGGCGGTTACCTCTATGGTATGTATATCAAGCCTACTGCATGAGTTGTGTAATTCAGTGTAATTCATAGTCGAAACAAAATAATATGATATACGTAAAGCTGTTTATCACCTTCTTCGAGATAGGCCTGTTCGGCTTCGGTGGCGGCTATGGCATGCTGTCGCTCATCCAGCACGAAACCGTGGAACAGCATCAATGGCTGTCATCGTCGGAGTTTACCGACATCGTAGCCATCTCACAGATGACGCCCGGTCCCATCGGCATCAACTCTGCCACCTATTGCGGTTATACAGCATGTGTCAATGCCGGCTACTCTGTGCCGATGGCTGTTGCTGGCAGCACCATAGCAACCTTTGCGCTGGTGTTGCCGTCGCTCATTCTCATGATACTGATTAGCAAGATGTTTATGCGATACATGCACACTCGCAGTGTTACTTCTGTCTTTACCGGTCTGCGCCCGGCCGTCGTCGGTCTGCTAGCAGCCGCCACCCTGTTGCTGTGTACCGCAGAAAACTTCTCGACACCCCAAGAGAATCCGTGGCAGTTCTTTATCAGCTGTTTTCTGTTTGTCGCCGCCTTTGTGGGGGTGAAATTCATGAAGATCAAACCCATCCCCATGATTCTCTACTGTGCGTTGGCGGGACTTGTCCTATTCTATTAAAACAACAGGGCCGGTCAAGTGACCGGCCCTGTTTGCTGTTATTTCTTGTGCTGTTGGTAGTAGTTCACACCTCGGAACACATTCTCCTTGACAGCATTTGACGTGAAGGTCGCTCCCGTCAAGCCGTCCACCTCAGGGACTGTTCCCTTGGTGATTTTCAGTCCTTCGAACTTAGGAAGGAATGAATTCTTGATACGTGCCACATACTTCGGGGTTTCCTGACACTTCAGCATCAACACCTTGACAATCTTGTTCTTCTTGATATAAATCTCGACAGGTGTCGCTCCTATATATCCTTTGACATCCTGTGCCAGCGTGGTGGTGTTAACGACGTAGGTACCATCTTTCTCTTTGCGCATCACCTCCTGAGCATCAGCGGTGACAAATGCTGCCATGAGCAGCAGGGTTATAAAAGTTCTCATCATAGTCATATCTTTTCTTCTTTGACGATGTAAAGGTGCGAAAGTTAAACCAAATAACAATTTTTAATTAAAAAACCGTACCTTTGACACGTCTATCAATAGTTACCCAGTGCCTGGATGCTTTGCGGCATCCACACCTCCATGTTTCCTGGACCACGGTGGTTCCAGGCGTAGTAGGGAATCATCACCAAACGGGCGGACTTTACCGTCGCACTGCCCTGAGCATTCTGTTCCACGCTCTGTCCACCCGTCACCTCAATGGCCTTGACATTGAAATGAACGTCACGGCTACCATCAATGGCACGGTCAACAACAGAGAACTGCGGTTGACGGGGCATCAGATAGTTGAAGATGCTGAAGTCCTTGTTGTCAGCGCCCTCGGCACAATAGACCAGCGGGCCACGCTCTACGGCAATGCGTCCGCGGTCGTCGGCCACTCGGTCGTTGGCCTTGACTGCCCGTGCCTCCATATCGAAATGAATTTCCACTACGTCGCCCTTCTTCCACTTGCAACTGATGGGGATATAGCCATCAGCCGTGGGAAGGGTAGCCACAGAGATGCCGTTGATGGTTACGGTATAGCCATAGCGCTTGTTGTCGGCATACTGGTAGAGATCGCTGGGGACGGGATTGCCGCGCAGCCAACCCGGATAGCGCACCATCAGTGTGAAGTCGCCGGCAGTATTCTTGTCTAACTTGATTCTGATGTCACCGTCCCAGGGATAGTTCGTCTCCTGTGTCAGCACCACCTTCTTGCCGGCAACATCCACTGTGACCGTGTTGCCTGCAAAGAGATTGACATAGATGTTGCGGTCCTTGACGGCATATACATAGCCGGGAACGGAAGGGATGAAACGGCAGAGGTTTGACGGACAGCAGGCGCAGCCAAACCACGGCTGGCGTTCCACGGTGCCGTCGGCATTGAACTTGTACTTGCCGTCGCTGCTCAGCGGGTTGGGGTAGAAGAAGCGTCCGCCATCTACCGACATACCGCTGATGACACCGTTATACAGTGTGCGCTCCATGCAGTCGATGTATTTGGCATCGCCATGCAGCAGGAACATGCGGTGGAACAGATAGACCATCGAGATGGCAGCGCACGTCTCGTTGTACGACGTGAGGTTAGGCAGTTCGTAGTCGGCACCGAAGGACTCGCCGCTGTGGCGGGCACCGACACCACCGGTGATGTAGTATTTCTTGGAGACGATGTTGTTGTAGATGGCATCGATAGCCTTCAGGTACGACTGGTCTCCGGTCAGTGCGGCAACGTCCGCCATACCGGCATACATATAGCCGGCACGTACGGCATGTCCCCAGGCCTCGGTGAGGTTGACGGCCGGTTTGTCGCTCTGTGAGTAGATGTTCTTGGTTTTCGTCTTGCCACGATAGTCAAGCAGGAACTTCGCCTCGTCCAGGTATTTCTGTTCACCGGTCAGCACATAGAGGCGGGCCAGTGCCATCTCGGCAATCTGGTGGCCGGGCGTCACACAGGCCTGACCCGGGTTGGGGCCCACCTCGCGGACGACGCAGTCGGCATAGCGCTTGGCAATGTTCAGGAACTTGTCACTGCCCGTAGCCTGGTAGTGGGCACAGGCGGCATCCACCATGTGGCCGAGGTTGTAAAGTTCATGGCTCAACACTTCTTCCACCTCCCAGCGGTTCTTTCCTGCCCATCCGTGCGGATGCTCTGGATTAATGGTGCGGGCGGTATAGAGGTAGCCGTCTGCCTCCTGGGCAGCTGCCACGATGTCCAGCACACTGTCGATATATGCCTTGAGCTTGGCATCGGGATAGGTCTGCAGCACATAGCTGGCCCCCTCGATAGTCTTATAAACATCAGTATCGTCAAACGAGAAACCCATGAACTTCGACACGTCCCACTTGGGGGTCTTCAGACCTTCATGGCCTGGATGTTGCAGTGTATAGGCTGCCATCTTGAAGTTCTCGTAGCGATGTGTTGTCTCACACTTGGAGAATGCCAAGGGTATTGTTACCTCACGGGCTGCCTTGATGCGGTCACCCCAGAAACTGTTGGGTGTCACCTTGACAGCGGTAAACGGTACTTGTGTGATGGGATAGCCATTGCTTCTTACGGTAGTGGTCTCTTTTTTCGCTTTTGCCTGTACGGCAAATACCATGCCGAGGCAGAGAAGAATCGTTGTCAGTTTTTTCATAATTCTTATTATTTGTAATTTTGGCGCAAAGTTACGAAATTAGTTACAAACCACCAAGTTTTTCGTCTTTCTATAAACAAATAGAATAAAACATGAAACGTTTCAGCATATTATCCTGGTTTCTGTTTGCTACCGTCCTCATTCAGGCACGGCAGTATATGGTTTCCTCCATGATGCCCGTTTCGCAGAAAGTGTATATATCTACCTCTTTCCATGAACCTGCTACTGACGGACTGCGTTTTATCTACAGCCGCGACGGCTGGACATGGCAGCAGATAGATGGCGTGTGGCTCAAGCCAGAGGTCGGCAAACAGCGGGTCATGCGCGACCCCAGCATCATCCGTACGCCAGACGGTACGTTCCATCTGGTGTGGACATCGTCGTGGAGAGGTGACCGTGGCTTTGGTTATGCCTCGTCGAAGGACTTGGTACACTGGACAGAACAGCGCTTCATTGAGGTGATGACGGACACCACGGCGGTCAACGTCTGGGCACCGGAACTGTTTTGGGATGACGTTAAGCAGCAGACGGTCATCATCTGGGCATCGTGTATTCCCGGCAAGTTCCCTGATGGACAGGAGGACCACAAGAATAACCACCGCCTGTACTATACCACTACCAAGGACTTCAAGAAGTTCACGCCTACGAAACTGATGATTGAACCGGGCTTCTCGTGCATTGATGCCACGTTAGTCAAACGCGGCAAAAAGGACTACGTCATGGTGCTGAAAGATAACACTCGTCCGGAGCGTGATATCAAGGTGGCTTACGCCACGTCGCCCTACGGTCCGTGGTCGAAAGCGTCTGAACCGTTCACAGGAAAGATGATGGAAGGGCCGACAACCCTTCGCGTGGATGACGGCTGGCTGATCTATTACGACCGCTACGAACTGAAGGACTTCGGTGCACACTTCACGAAAGACTTTGTGACCTTCGAGGATGTCAGCAACCGCGTCAGCGTCCCTGCCCTTCACAAGCACGGCACCATCTTCGAGGCCGACGAGACCGTCTTGCAGGGACTGCTGAATGCCAAGAAGATACATTACACGGGAACAACACTCAGCAACCCCAACCGCCACGATGGTGGGCTATCGCCCGTTGTCGGTGTGCATAACATCCAGATACTGCGTGCCAACCGCGAGCATCCGTCGGCCAGTAATGGCAATGGTTGGACGTATAACCACCAGCCAATGATGGCTTACTGGAACGACCGGTTCTACGTACACTATCTCTGTGACCCGAAGGACGAGCACGTTCCGCCCTCGCATACCATGTTACAAACATCCATAGACGGCTACACATGGAGCGACCCGCAGGTGCTGTTTCCTGAACTGCAGGTGCCAGAGGGCTTTACCAAGCCCAACCGCCAGGACGTTGCCCACAACCTCATCGCCATCATGCACCAGCGTGTCGGCTGGTACGTCTCGAAGAGTGGCCAGATGTTTGCCCTCGGCAACTATGGCGTTGCCTTCGACAAGAAGGACGACCCCAACGATGGTAACGGTATTGGGCGTGTCATCCGCGAGGTGAAGAAGGACGGTACGCTGGGTCCCATCTATTTTATCTATCTGAATGCTAGTTATTCTAGACATGCTAGTCTCTCTAGAATATCTAGTCCTTTCCCCTTCTATACCAAGGCCCCTAAGGACGTGAAGGCAGCCTGTGAGGAAATCCTTGCCAACCCGCGATACCGCATGCAGTGGGTGGAGGAGGCAGACCGCAACGACCCACTCATTCCCCTGCACAAAGAGTATAAGGCCTACTGCGACTACACGCTGCCTGACGGACAGATTGCCGCCCTTTGGAAACATGCACTGACCAGTACCTCTGCCGATGGTGGCCTGACATGGGCGCAGCCGGTGGAACGTGCCAAGGGTTTTGTCAATAGCAATGCCAAGATCTGGGGACAACGGCTCAGCGATGGCAGTTATGCCACTGTCTATAACCCTTCGGAATACCGTTGGCCATTGGCAATTTCATTGAGCAAGGACGGCTACGAATACACCACGCTGAACCTCGTACAGGGCGAAGTGCCGCCCATGCGCTATGGTGGCAACTACAAGAGCTATGGTCCGCAATATGTACGGGGCATCCAGGAGGGTAACGGCATGCCCAAGGACAGCGACCTCTGGGTGACGTATTCCATGAATAAGGAAGATATGTGGGTGGCCCACATCCCCGTACCCGTCCAGACTGATGCCCATAGCCATGCTGACGGCACGGAGTTCCATGTGGGTAAGATATCTGATCTTGCTACCTGGAACATCCACTCTCCCGTCTATGCTCCTGTCGCGTTAAGCAATGGCTGGCTGACACTTTCCGACAGCGATCCCTTCGACTATGCCCGTGTGGAGCGCAAGATTCCTGCCACCAAGGAACTGCGTGTCGCCTTTGACCTGCGTGCAGCACAGAACGACCACGGTTTGCTACAGATAGAATTCCTTGATGCCCACGGCACAGCCTGTTCACGTATTGAACTGACTGCTGACGGCATCATGCGCTGCAAAGGCGGTGCCCGATACGGCAATCTGATGAAATACAAGGCAGACTCTGTCTATCATGTGGAAGCTGTGCTTAGTGTCAGCCGCCGCGTTGCCGAGGTTTACATCAACGGCAAGAAGGCTGGTCAGCGCATGTTCTTTGCCCCCGTCGAAGCAATCGAGCGCGTGATGTTCCGCACGGGCAGCGAGCGTCGCTTCCCCGATGTCGATACGCCCGCAGACTGGGACGGTACACTCGACAATGCTGGCGAACGCTCACCGGAAGTCACCTTCGCCATTGCAAACTTCGTCACCAAACCCGAAGGAGAACCTTTGGGCACTGCGGCTATCTTGAAATACGATGACTACAAGCACTACGTCGATCACTTCAACATGATGGAGGATGAATCCATTGTGCAGGCCATTCCTAACAGTCAGTCGTGGCAGTGGATGAAACAGAACGTACCGCTCTTCGATTGCCCAGACCGCGGCTTCGAGGAATTGTGGTATTTCCGCTGGTGGACGCTTAGAAAACATATCAAGCAGACACCCGTCGGCTATGCCATGACGGAGTTTCTCGTCAACAGAAGCTATGCCGACCAGTATAATCTCATCTCCTCCGGCGTAGGCCATCACATCCATGAAAGTCGCTGGCTGCGTGATACCACCTACCTCGACCAGATTATCAATACCTGGTACCACGGCAATGACGGTCAGCCTATGAAGAAGCTCACCAACTACTCCTCCTGGATAGCCCATTCACTATGGCAGCGTTATCTGGTAGATGGTCGCAAGCAGTGGTACATCGATATGCTGCCCTCCTTGGAGTGGGAGTACAACTCCTGGGAGACCACCCACACCCGTGAAGGCGGACTCTACTGGCAGGCCGACGTACAAGATGCGATGGAAGAAACCATCAGCGGTGGGCGCAAGAAGAAATACCTGCGTCCCAGTATCAATAGCTATATGTATGGTAATGCGATGGCTATTGGCAACTTCAGTATGCTTGGCGGTTTTTCTGCCAAGGCCCAGACGTATTTCGATAAAGCTTCGGGCCTTCAAGAAAAGGTTCATGCGAAGCTCTGGAATGAGCAGCATCAATTCTTTGAGACACATCGCATTGACTCCTCTGCTAATGTCCGCGAGGCTATCGGTTTCCTGCCATGGTACACCCACATGGCCAAGGACGATGCGAAATATGCCGTGGCCTGGCTACAGGCTTCCGACCCCAAGGGTTTCTCCGCCCCCTACGGACAGACTACTGCCGAGCGCCGCCACCCGCTGTTCCGTACCCACGGTGTGGGCAAGTGTGAGTGGGACGGTGCCGTATGGCCCTTTGCCACCAGTCAGACACTGACGGCAATGGCTAACTATCTGAACGACTACAGCAATCCCGTTATTACTGATAGTCTCTATTTCGCTGAAATGGAGAAATACGTTCAAAGCCAGCACATGCGCGGCAAGCCCTACATCGGTGAATACCTTGACGAGACCACGGGCTACTGGCTGAAGGGTGACCAGGAACGTTCACGCTATTACAACCACTCGACGTTCAACGACCTTATTATTACCGGTCTTTGCGGATTACGTCCACGTGCCGACAGTACCATAGAAGTCAACCCGTTGCTGCCCCAAAACACGTGGGCCTATTTCTGCATTGACAACATTCCCTACCACGGTCATACACTGACCATCGTCTATGACCGCGACGGTGACCGCTACCATGTTGGCAAGGGATTACGTATTTTTGTTGACGGCCAGCTGAAAGGTCAGCGCAAGGATATAGGAAAACTTATTATTGACAACGCCTTATGAAAAGGAGCTTTTTACTATATATAGTTTATTTTCTATTCAGCCATGCTGTGGCGCAAGACTATTTCGGCGGAGGGCAGTGGATTGGTGCCATTACCCGCCAGGATGCACATATTCCTGAGGGGCGCAACTACTCTGGCAATGTTCTCAAGAATACGAAGGAGCTATGGGCCAAGGCAGACCCGTTGTCACGTCGCAGCATCATACTCCGTAGGGGCTTCAAACCACTGAAACCCATCCAGAAGGCAGAACTGAGAATTGCCGGTTTGGGCTGCTACGAACTGACCATCAATGGTCGGCAGGTTGGCAATGCGCTGTTTGCTCCAGCATGGAGTGATTACGACAAGACGGTGTTCTTCAACATCTTTGATGTGACCAAAGAACTGTCGATGGATGACAACGAGATACGAGTGCTTCTCGGCAACGGCTTCTACAACGAACAGGGTGGCCGTTACCACAAGTTGAAGGTGTCATTCGGTCCGCCGACACTCTGTTTCCTGCTTTATGTGACTTATACCGATGACACACGGGAACGTGTGCTCAGTGACGCCCAGTGGCAGTGGACGGAGAGCCCTATTACCTTTAACAGCATCTATGGTGGCGAGGACTATGATGCCCGTCTCCTGCCACCGCCCACAGCACCTGTCGAGGGTGATGGCAGTAACTGGCACCCTGTGGTGATACAGGAAGCCCCCAAGGGCGTGCAACGCCTACAGATTGCGGAACCCGTGGAAATCATGGAGCGCTATCCTTTCAAGCAGCGGCTGCGCCAAGACAGTATTCTGGTGTTTGATATGGGACAGAACCTGAGTGGATTCCCCGAGATTACCGTTCACGGACAGGCGGGGCAGCATATCCGCCTGATTCCAGGTGAGAAACTGACCGCTGAGGGACTTGTCGATCAAAAGCAGACAGGGAAACCGCATTACTATTCCTATACGCTCAGCGGTCAGGGACAGGAGAAAAGAGCTGGTGTGGATGTAGAGGTATGGCATCCGCGATTCTCGTACTACTCCTATCGCTACCTGCAGATAGAGGGTGACGTTGACGTGCTGAAGAAGGTGGAGTCGTGCTTCATCAGCAACCGGGCACAGCGTATTGGCGACTTTGAATGCAACAACGAACGCATCAATGCAACACATTGGATCATCGACCGTGCCATACGCAGCAACTGGCAGAACGTTTGGACCGACTGCCCTTCGCGTGAAAAGCTCGGCTGGCTGGAACAGGACTGGCTGAATGGCGAGGCACTGGTTTACAACTACGATGCCCGGAGGATGATAGAACAGACTATGCAGCAGATTGTGGATGCCCAGCATGCTGACGGCTCCATGCCAGAGATAGCACCGGAGTACACCAAGTTCGAAGGTCCTGGCACAATTCCTTTCAGGGAATCCCCAGAGTGGGGTGGTGCCATCATAGCCCTGCCAGTGCTCTATTGGAAATTCTATGGTGACATGTCACTGGCAGCCCGTCACTATGATGCCATGAAACGCTACCTGAACTATCTGGGTACCCGCGACTCTTGCCATATCCTGCGCATGGGACTGGGTGACTGGTATGACTATGGACCTGGCAAGGCGGGATTCTCGAAAAACACGCCAGTGCCGCTGGTGGCCACTGCCCACTATTATGAATGGGTATGCTACCTCTACATATTTGCCAGTAATTTAGGCTTGAAGGAGGAAGCAGAACAGCTGAATCGCTTGGCCGACAGCATACGTATAGCCTTTAACAAAGAGTTCTATGACCCCCAACGCAAAATCTATGGTACGGGCAGTCAGACGAGTCTTGCCCTACCGATTTTCCTGATGATGGTTCCCGAGGGAGATGAAAAAGCCGTGTTGAACAACCTCGTTGCGGACATCCATAAACATGGCGACCGGCTGACCACTGGTGATGTCGGCACCCGCTATCTGTTCTCCGTACTGGCTCAGCATGGACAGCGCGAACTGCTGTTTAAGATGCTGAACCATGATGACGTGCCAGGCTATGGCTACATGATCAAGAAGGGCATGACGACGCTGACAGAGCAATGGGACCCTGACCAAGGTGCATCTTTGAACCACTTCATGATGGGACACATCGCCAATCTGCTCATTCCGGACCTGCTGGGTATCAGACGTAACGGTGCACTCATAGAGATAGAACCGCATCCCGTGGGAGATGTCACCTGGTGTAAGGGTAATACAATGAGTGACTACGGACCAGTCAGTGTGGAATGGCAGATTAAGGATAAGCTTTTCTCCATTGACATTGATATACCTGAGGGTGGCTTTGCCGATGTCTATCTGCCGTTCAGCGGCTATGCCGAGACGGTTGATGACGGCCATTATCATTTTGAGGAAGAGATAAAATAGGAAAGCGATAGCAAGACATTAATATGAATACTTGGAAAACTAATCTCGAAGAAACAAAGAAAAGATACATCGACTGGTGGAACCACAATGGCATTGTCCTCAACATGTGGGAACACTTCCAGGAAGGTGTCAATCCTCATGCCGACATTCCTGCCCCGCGACCCTATAAAGACCTGAACCAGCGATGGTTCGACCCAGTGTGGCGTGCCGACTATCTCGACTGGTATGTGGCCCACTCCTGTCTGAAAGCCGACATTCTGCCCGTTGCCAATACCCAGTTGGGGCCCGGCTCGCTGGCGGCCATCCTTGGTGGGGTCTTGGAAGGCGGTGAGGATACCATCTGGATTCACCCCAACCCCAACGATACCGATGACATCACGTTTGACCCTAATCATCCCAACTGGTTGCTGCACAAAGACCTGCTGCGTGCCTGTAAACGTAAGGCGCAGGGGCATTACTACGTGGGAATGCCCGACCTGATGGAGGGACTTGACGTGCTGGCGGCCCTGAAGGGTACTGACCAGGTGTTGTTGGATACCGTCATGCGCCCTGAGCTCCTTGAACGTCAGGTACAGCAGGTCAACGACATCTACTTCCGTGTGTTTGACGAACTCTACGACATCATCCGTGAGGGTGACGAAATGGCATTCTGCTATTTCTCGTTATGGGCACCCGGCAAGATGACGAAGTTGCAGAGCGACATCTCGACGATGATCAGTGTCGATGACTACCGCCGCTTCGTACAGCCGTTCATCCGTGAGCAGTGCCAGAAGATACCTTATACATTATATCACCTCGACGGGGTAGGTGCCATGCGTCACCTTAATGCTCTGTTGGAGATAGACGAACTGAACGCCATCCAGTGGACGCCCGGCGTGGGCGAGCCACAGGGCGGTAGTCCTAAGTGGTATGACCTGTACAGGAAGATCCTCGCAGCAGGCAAGAGCGTTATGATTAGCTGGGTGACACTGGACGAACTACGTCCACTACTTGACAACATCGGTGGTGACGGTGTCCATTTGGAAATGGACTTCCACAATGAGCGAGAGGTGGAAGAGGCTATGCGTATCGTGGAAGAGTATAAGAGCCTTCCATCAACGTCCTCCTCTATGGAGGGAAGTAGGGATAGGCTTTATATCCTTGATGGTGCCATGGGTACCATGATTCAGCAGTATCACTTGGAAGAAACCGATTTCCGTGGTTGTCTGTTTGCCAATCATCCAACGGACCTGAAAGGCTGTAATGACGTGCTGTCATTGACAGCGCCGTCCATTGTCTGTGACATCCACCGCAAATACCTCGCTGCGGGAGCTGATATCATTGAAACAAATACCTTCAATGCCCAGCGCATCTCTCTGAAGGACTATGGCTTGCAGGACCACGTCCGCGATATCAACCTCGCTGCCGTCCGTCTGGCCCGCCAGTGTGCCGACGAATTCCGTTCTTCGCACATTCCCCGTTTCGTCATCGGCAGCATTGGTCCAACCAGTCGCACTATATTTGATTGCGGAGAGCCTTTTGCTACCGCACTCCGTGAGGCCTATTCTGAACAAATCCGTGCCCTTGCCGATGCCGGTGTTGACGCACTGCTCATTGAAACCATCTTTGATGTAGAGAATGCCCGCATCGCCATTGAGACTGCCAGAGCCGTGGCACCACAACTGCCCGTCATGCTCAGTTTTAATGTTACGACACCCGACGGCCATAATATGTTAGGACAAGACATCGTGGAGTTTCTCAAAAGCCTTACCCCATCTTTCTATTCCATTGGCATCAATTGTGTGACAGACATTGCGAAGATGACACCACTCATCCTGCAATTGGCACAATTTGGTACTCGCATCAGCTTTTACCCCAATGCAGGACTTCCTGACGCACAAGGGCATTACCAGAAAACTCCAGAAAGTTTCGTTGCAGACCTTTGGCCACTACTCGAAGGTCACCACCTTAATATAATAGGTGGTTGCTGTGGTACCACCGATGCCCACATCGCCTGTCTTGCCCGTGTCATAGAGCCCCTGCCTGGCCTGCGCCTATCGCCACTAACCTTTGAGCAGCGGACAAACACGGACTGCCACGGACTTTTTTTAAAGCATCGGACTGACACGGACTGCCACGGACTTTCTTTAAAGCAACGGACGAACACGGACGAACACGGACTATTCACTGGAAACAAGCAGTCCGTTCAAGTCCGTGTCAGTCCGATGCCAAAAGAAGAAACACAGTCCGATGCAAAAGACGATGCTCTCTTCGATGCTATCCTGGCCGGAAACGCTGCCGATGCCGTTGCCGCTACACATGCCGCCATAGCATCCGGGGCCGCCCCGCAAGACATCATCAACGGACAGATGATACGCGCCATGAGCGAGGTAGGGCATCGCTTTCAGAACGGTAAGGCTTTCGTCCCACAACTGCTAATGGCAGGACGTGCCATGAAGGCAGCTTTGGAACTATTGAAGCCATTGATGGCAGGAGAAGCCTCTGCGGCGATTGGTAAGGTGGTCATTGGTACCGTGAAGGGTGACCTGCATGACATCGGTAAGAACCTTGTCGCTTCTATGCTGGAGGGTTGTGGCTTTGAGGTGGTAAACATCGGTATTGATGTTTCAGCCGACAAGTTCATTGAAGCCGTCAAAGAGAACCAGCCCGACATCCTTTGTATGTCGGCACTGCTCACCACAACCATGGGATATATGAGAGAGGTGATTGCCGCGCTCGAACATGCCGGCATCCGTCAGCAAGTAAAGGTGATGGTGGGTGGTGCCCCCGTCACACAGGGTTTTGCCGACGAGATAGGTGCCGACGGTTACAGCGACAATGCCAATTCCGCCGTTACCGTTGCCAAGCAATTGCTGGCAGGAAAATAACGGCTGACGTCAGCGGCGTGCGTTGAGCCACTTTTCAAGGGTAGCGAGCATCTCAGCACGGTAGGCAAACCACTGGCCGAAACCATAGCCGTGACCTCCTGTGGGATAGACAAAGAGGGCGCATTCATTGCCAGCTTGTTTCATGGCGGTGTAGTAGGCTACGCCATTGGTGACGGGGGGCACGAGTCTGTCGTCACTCGAGAGGATGACGAAGGCCGGTGGGGTCTCACGTGGCTTTACTGCCTTGTCGGTGGAGTATTTGTTGACGAGGTTTGCATCCTTCAGACCTTCCTTGCCGAGGAAGTTTTCGCATGAGTTCTGGTGCGACACATTCTCATCCATAGAGATGACAGGGTAGAACAGAATTGAGAAGTTGGGACGGATAGCCGGTGCCGACAGCGTTGAGATGACGGATGCGAGGTGTCCGCCTGCTGAGAAGCCCATGATGCCTACCATTTGCGGATTGATACCCCATGCTGCAGCTGAGTCGCGTACGATGGTGAAACCTTTCTCTGCATCGCTGATCGGAAGGGTTCGGTCACCTTTTGGCATACGGTAGTTGACTACGAAATAGGCGATGCCGTGTTCGTTCATCCAGCCTGCTGCCAGTGTGCCTTCGTGTGAGTTCGATAGTACGGAGTAACCACCGCCGGGTATGCCTACAACGGCTTTCCCGTTTGGCTCCTTGGGTAGGAAGCACACCATCTGTGCCGATCCGTCGGGGGTGAGGTTCAAGGTGAATTCTCTCGCTGTCTTTTCGCTCTTCTGCTGTTGCCTGTTCATGCCAAACATGTTGAAGCCTTGTGCCATAGCTGCCGTCGAGAGACAGAGCATGAGTGTAAAAGTAATTGTTTTCATAAGCCTGTTTATTTTTATGATTGAATAGGATAATTGTTAGTATTTCTTTTAGACGGTGAAGGTACACGTTGTGTCTGACGCTTATAGCACTGTTTGAAGTCGCAGAGTCCACAGGTATAGTCAAGTCGGCGGACTTCTCTCCCCAAGCCAACGATGCCGCTGACACTCTTGATGGGAAGCATCAGAGAAGAATCGGTGAGCGTGACACCGCAGGTGTGGCCGCCGAATAGGGGAAACAACAGCTGCTGTTGTGAAACGTGCCAACCACAATAGCCGGGCGAGAAGCGGTTGGTGTGGTGCCATTGAAGTTTGTCTATGCTTGCTTGCAGGTGTACTTCCATTTGGTCGGCACACTTTTCAGCAATGACGCTGCCCAATGCATCGGCAATAAACACGCGCACCATGTCGTCTTCTTTCTTCAGTCGATGCTGGTAGGATGCAAACTCCTGACCTGCCGTAGCGATAAAGCAGGCGAATGCCTCAGCGCCATGAAGCTGACGAAGGATAATCTTTCCCAGGTCCAAGTCGGCGGGTAGCTCGTTCATCACAAAGAAACAGAACTGTGGGTGCAACCACTCGCGAACGGTGCCGATGATATACGCAGTCTCTGTTTGCGTCATCTCGTCGGGTGGGGCACCATGATAGCCCATCTGTTGATAGATGTCTTCTGGGATAATTGCCAGACTATCGTATGTCAGCGTCTTTTGTGTCATCTGTTTTTATTTCCCACTGGTGTCAGCACGTAGGAAATCCACAGCACCTGTGATTGGACTCAGGCGCAGCTGGGCGTCATAGCGTTTGAAGAGTGAAGCGTCGCGCAGTTCCATAAAGCCAAACTGAGCCATCGGCAGGTCGAAGGAATCCAACGCGATGTCATCCTGGTATAGCGTGAGGCGAATCATGGAGGGTTTATTGACATAAAGGCCTTCCTGTTTCTTGTTTTCCGGAATACCGTATGGTGCCGGTGTCAGGTTTTGGATGGACATGTAGAATGGTGTGCCCGACAGGTCATCCTTGTCAACCAGTCCCAACCGGCTGGAGAGTCGGAAGATGACCTCCTGTTGAACTTCGCGGTCTGGACAGATGGTGATGACGTGTTCGGTGGTGTCGCGGGTGACGGTGCCGACAAACAGCGACATCAGGGCATCGCGCTCTTGGTCTATCTCTTTCAGCATGCGGTAGAGTTGTTCGTCATCCTGCGGTGTCTCGTCGGCGTCACCCGTGATGAGTTGTTCGCGGTCTTCCTGCAGTTCGATAATCTGCTGGGCGGTGAGTTCGGCCATCTTACCCAGGTTGCTGGCAGCAAGTACTTCTGCCGACAGGTATTTCTGCGGGTCAACGGCCGGCTGTTTGGGAGCGGCCTTGAACGGAGGACGTACCACTGGAGTTTGTGGGGTGGCATTGATGGCTTGCAACACACCGTCAGTGCTGAGTTTTACGTCTGCTGTCTCGAACTTGCCGCCTTTCATCTTGACGGAGAAGCACTTGGAGGTGTCGCGGACACCCAGCAGTGTCAGTTCATACTGGGCGACGCGAAAACTCGTTTGCGGTTCTTGCTCGATGTTGGGAATCCGCATGTATTTATCGGCATACCGAGCAAAACGGCCAGGGGTGTACGTCTTCTTCTCAACGAGCAGATTGAAGCGTACTGCCGTCTTGGGCAGGAAATAGACCAGCCCGTCGGGTGTGCGCCCTGGCGACATCCGTGTTATCTCTTGAGCGGACAGGGATAAAGGTAAAAAGGTAAAAAGGTTAAAAAGTAAAACACCTAATACCAGCGGTAGCAAATTTTTCACTTTTAATTTTTAATTTTAAATGTTTAATTTTCTCTCAGTCTCTCAGCCGCTTGAAGGCACGTGGCAGATAGCGGATGATGTCGCTGGCCACCAAGCTTTCTTCACCCAATTCCTGGGCAGCCAAGTCTCCTGCCATGCCATGCAGCCAGGTTCCCACGATGCAGGCGTCCTGCGGTTTGTAGCCGCGTGCCAGCAGTCCGGTAAGAATGCCCGTCAGCACATCACCACTTCCGGCTGTCGCCATGCCGGCATTGCCTGTCGGGTTGAACAGGATATGACCGTCAGGCAGACAGATAGCCGTGTAGTGTCCCTTCACTAAAACGATGCCTTGCAAGCGCTCTGCCAGATTGCGGGCTTTGGTAAGCCGTTCGTAGCTGTCGGCAGAATGGCCCTCCATACGGTCAAGTTCCTTGGGGTGGGGGGTCAGTATGATGCCTTTCGGCAACTGTTGCAGCCAGGCACGGTGGTTGGCCAGGATGTTCAATGCGTCGGCATCTGCCACAATAGGACACTGTGTACGTCGCAGCTGGGCGATGAGGGCAATGGCAGTCTGTTCACTCTGTCCCAGTCCGGGGCCTATTCCCATGGCATTGTACTCTTCTGTGTCAACGGCTTCTGCGAAGAAAGTTTCCTCGGAGCCTTTCTGGATGATGGCTTCCGGCACGGAGGTCTGCAGAATGCCGATGTTGCGCTTTGGCGAGTTAACGGTAACCTTGCCGACACCAGACCGCAGACAGGCCTGTGTAGCCAGTACGGCAGCCCCCGCCATGCAGTAGCTGCCAGCCACCAGCAGGGCATGTCCCATTTGTCCTTTATGTGCAAACGGACTTCTGTCAAGCAGTCTGCTGCGCACGTCACTCTCTTCCAGAATGGTGTATTGAGCCTCTGTTTTCTCAATGGCTTCACGACTGATACGGATGTCCAGCGTCTGCAATTGTCCGATAAACTGTTGGTTTTCGGCAAATAGGAACGACAACTTGGGCTGTTGGAGGGTCAGCGTCTGTCGGGCCTTGATGATATTGGCCCGCACGTTATAGGTGTTGTCCTCCGTCATCAGTCCAGAGGGTACGTCAATGCTGATGACCTGCGACGGTGAAGCATTGATGTACTTGACCAGCGAAGCGAAGCCGCCGGCCAGTGGCTTGTTGAGGCCAGAGCCGAAGAGACCGTCGATGACCAGCATGTTTTCCTCTAAACGTGGCGGGTCGAACTCCTCTCTTACCTCTATAAACTGGCGGATATACCGAGAGTCCTCCAACTTCTTCTTGTTGGCGGTACAGTCGGCAGACAGGTGTCCACTGATGTTAAACAGATAGACGCTTACCTGATAGTTCTTTTCTGCCAACATACGGGCCACAGCCAGTGCGTCGCCGCCGTTGTTGCCAGGACCGGCAAAAACGACAACGGGCATGGTGGCGGGCCATGCTGTGACGATGGCTTGGGTCAGCGCACGGGCTGCTCGTTCCATCAAATCGAGACTTGAGATTGGCTCATGCTCGATAGTGTATTGGTCTAGCTCATGTATCTGAGCACTGGTAAATATTTTCATTACGCTGCAAAGTTACGAAATAAGTGAGAGAAATGCAAAAGAAAATCCATTTTCTTTTGCATTTCCGAGCGAAAAGTAAGTTCGACGGAACCAAAGCTACCGAAATTAGTGGCCCTCTGACGATATTTAGAACCCTCCAGTGAAATAACTATGAGCTATATAGGGAGACGGTTCGTAATAGGCACTGCAATTGTAATTGTCGATGGTCTCGCAAATAGAATTGTCATAAATCCTGAGGATGGCATCAGCATAGTCCTCGTTGGGTTGTATTGTGTTTAGGATAAGACGTTTATAGACTTTCCCCATCTGAGTGGCAGTAGGAATCTTGGAACAGAGCATGGGGTCAACATTCGTCACGTCATAATTTCCCTCTTTCAACTGATACTCATCAATCCAGTCGGCAACAACTGCCACGGGATTCTCAGAATGCAGGACATCGGCCAGTGATAACTTCTTGGCCAATTCATCATGTCCCATGGTATTGGCAACGTACTTGTTGGGCTGTTTCAATTGCCTTGCAACACGTTCAATTATATAGCAGACAAAAAACAAATCGTCTGTCTTCACCTGTTCTTCTGGAAAATAAACATTCGTCATAGGCTTATACTCCTCTCGTAAGTTAATGACCCCAATGCTTTTTGCGTACAAAATAAAATTTGGTGGGTGGGAAACTTGAATTAAAACCATAACCAAAGTCCTTATAGAACCCTGATGCCAATATTTGCGGCTTTTCTACCGCAACATTACTCCCGTGATATAATAACATCTTTTCGATCATTTCTGCAAAGATACAACAATTTCTGAAAACGGCAAAAGAAAAGGCAAGATTCTTACGCCTTGCCTGATAAAATGGATAAATGGTGATCTGCCTCTGGCTCAATAATGCCAGCACAGGTGATACATCACCGTACCCCTTGTCAGATTTGAAAGTCGAGTGAAATGCAAAAAATAATACTTCTGTCATCAAAAATTAAGTATTATAAATTAAGAATTAAGATTTTTTTCGTACCTTTGTGGCAAAATTTCAAGTGATATTGCCATGAGTACCATCAAGATTAAAGACAAAACGTTTGAAACGTCTATCCCCGAGGTTGCCATCAAACAGCGAGTAAAGGAACTGGCCCAGACCATCAGCAAGGACATGGACGGTAAGAACCCGTTGCTGATAGGTGTGCTGAACGGAGCATTCATCTTTGCTGCAGACCTGATTCGCGAGATGACTATCCCCTGTGAAATCTCCTTCGTCAAACTGGCCTCCTATCAGGGCACTACTTCTACAGGAAAGGTGCAGGAGGTGCTGGGCATCAACGAAAACCTGAGCGGCCGCCACATCATCATTGTGGAGGACATCGTCGATACTGGCCGTACCATGAAGCAAATGGTAGAGTCATTAGGTACGCGGAATCCTGCCTCCATCAGTATCTGCACACTCTTTGTGAAGCCAGACAAGTTGGAAGAACCATTGGATATTGCATACGCGGCATTCTCGATTCCCAACGACTTCATACTGGGCTATGGACTGGATTATGACCAGGCAGCCCGCGGACTGAAGGAAATTTATACGCTGGTGGAAGAATAACGTTTTAGCGGAATATCGTAATAACGAAAGACAAAGAAGAGTATGCGACAAATAAAACTCCCTCATCTGCCCAGCGATGTCGAGGCACGCCAGAGCGACCTGTTGACGGACCTTTGGTACAAGGGCAAGGAACAACAAATCAAGAAAGACGAACAAGAAATCAGAATTCAGATGAAGAACATTGTTATTTTCGGTGCTCCCGGTTCCGGCAAGGGAACGCAGAGCGACCTCATGATTGAGCATTACGGTTTGGGACATATCTCTACGGGTGACGTGCTGCGTAATGAGATCAAGAAGGGTACGGAGCTGGGTAAGACTGCCCAGGGGTTTATTGACAACGGACAGCTGATTCCCGACGAGCTGATGATCAGCATCCTGGCTGGTGTCTATGATGGTTTTGGACGTGGTCACAAGGGTGTCATCTTCGACGGTTTCCCCCGTACTATTCCGCAGGCTGAGGCCCTGAAGCAGATGCTTGACGAGCGTGGTGACAAGGTGGCAGCCATGATTGAGCTGGATGTTCCGGAAGACGAACTGATGAAACGTCTCATCCTGCGTGGTCAGCAGAGTGGGCGTGCTGATGACAACGAGGAAACCATCAAGAAGCGCCTCGTGGTCTATCACTCGCAGACGCAGCCGCTCATCGAGTGGTACAAGAAGGAAGGTCTGCATCACCACATTGACGGCCTTGGCACGTTAGAAAGAATCTTCGCCGACATCCGCAGCGTAATCGATAACTTATAGCAGCGGACTATACGGACTGCCACGGACTAATAATTATAGCAGCGGACTACACGGACTAATAATTATAGCAGCGGACTAAACGGACTAATATATTTAAGCAGCGGACTACACGGACGTTCACGGACTAATCTAAATTGCAAAAACAAGTCCGTGTAAGTCCGTTAAGTCCGATGCAAGAAAAAGAAACAAGTCCGTGTAAGTCCGTTGAGTCCGATGCAAGAAAAAGAAACAAGTCCGTGTAAGTCCGTTAAGTCCGATGCAAATAAAAGATAAATAAGATGCCTGAGAGTAATTTCGTAGATTATGTGAAAATCATGTGCCGTTCGGGAAAGGGAGGCCGTGGCAGCATGCACCTGCGCCATGTGAAGTACAACCCCAATGGCGGCCCAGATGGCGGCGACGGCGGTAAGGGTGGCAGCATCATCCTGCGTGGCAACCACAACTACTGGACACTGCTGCACCTGAAGTACGAGCGTCATATCTTCGCCGAGCATGGAGGTAACGGTGGTAAGGATAAATGCCATGGCACTGACGGTAAGGATGTATATATTGACGTGCCGTGTGGTACCGTGGTGTACGATGCCGAGACGGGTAAGTATGTCTGCGACGTGACCTACGACGGACAGGAGATAGTGCTGTTGAAGGGCGGCCGTGGTGGTCTGGGCAATTTCCAGTTCCGTTCGGCCACCAACCAGGCACCGCGCTATGCACAGCCAGGAGAGCCGATGCAGGAGATGACCGTCATCCTGGAACTGAAACTGTTGGCTGATGTCGGACTGGTGGGATTCCCCAATGCAGGCAAGTCAACACTGCTGTCGGCACTCTCGAATGCCAAGCCGAAGATTGCCAACTATCCTTTCACCACCATGGAGCCGTCGTTAGGCATTGTCGGCTACCGCGACAACAAGTCGTTTGTGATGGCCGACATTCCCGGTATCATTGAGGGTGCGGCAGAGGGAAAAGGCCTTGGTCTGCGTTTCCTGCGCCATATCGAGCGCAACTCGCTGTTGCTCTTCATGGTTCCTGGAGATACGGATGACATCAAGCGTGAATACGAGATACTCCTTGACGAATTACGCCGCTTCAATCCTGACATGCTGACCAAGCACCGTGTCTTGGCCATCACCAAGTGTGACCTGCTGGACGACGAACTGGTTGATATGCTGCGTGAGACACTGCCCGATGACCTGCCTGTGGTATTCATCTCTGCGGTGACGGGCTACGGGCTTGACACGCTGAAGGATGTGCTGTGGGCTGAGTTGAATGCTGAAAGCAACAAACTGGCAGCAGTCATGGCGGAGGACACGCTCGTTCACCGCGACAAGGACATGACGCGCTTTGCCGCTGAGCTGGCGGAAGAAGGAGAGGATGAAGAAATAGTCTATCTGGATGATATAGAAGATATAGATGATCTGGAAGAACTAGATGACTTCGAGTATGAGGAAGAATAGGCCGTACATTTGTACGGCCATTTTTTTCTATTTCAACGAGATAGTGCCCTTGGCATCTATGCGTGCTTCACTTTGCGGGAAGTCCTCTTCGCTGAGCATCTTGATTTGACGGGCTACCTCATGGGCCTTGTCAGTGCGTGGGCCAACCCCTTTCACCTGAATGAAGGAATGTATCTTGCCATGCACAAACTGGCCCGTCTGGTCAATGGTGATAGTCACCACCGGGGCGTATGCGGAGATTCCCGTCAGACTCATACCATAGGGCGTACAGAAGTTGCCAAGGCTGTAGTCGATGAAGCGGCCTTTATAGACTTCGATGCCGCGGACGACATGAGGACCATGGCCATAGACCACATCAGCACCGTTGTCGATGCAGAAGTGAGCCATCTCACGCAGTGAGCCACGGTTTTCGCCTAAGAAGGTCTCCGTACCATCAGGAACATGACTCTTGGTGCGTCCTTCGGCACCGCCATGGAATGATACTACAATGATGTCGCTTTTCTTTTTCAGGTCATCGAGAATACGGCGCACAACCTGCAGGTCGGTATGTTTCAGCGTGTAGCTGTTGTGGCCGAAAGCGCAGAAACCAATTTTCAGTCCCTTGCACTGGATGACGGCAGACTCTACATGTCCTGCTATGCCGGAAAACTTGATACCCTGCTCCTTCAGGCATTGTTCCGTTGACTCAATGCCGATAGCTCCGAAGTCGTTGGCATGGTTGTTGGCCATGCTCAGGAAGTCGTAGCCAGCATCCTTCAGCAGCGGAGCATAGCTGGTGGGGGTGCGGAAGGCATAGCTGTTCGGACCAGTACCCTTGGTGCTGGTGCCACCGTCGCAGAGTGTTCCCTCCAGGTTGCCGACAGCAAGGTCGGCATGTCGCAGGATGGTCTTGGTGTCTTTGAACAGGTCTTTGCCGTCGTTGGCGGGTAGTGACTTGCCGGGGAAGGTGGTACCCATCATGATATCGCCCGTCATGGCGATGGTCAGGGTATCAGAAAAACAGGCTACGTGGTAGCCTGTTATGAGTAGTGTTATCAAAAAGAGTCTTGCTTTCATAAGAACGTTATTTGGCAACACGGCGAACACCGATGTAGCGCCGTTCGTAATATCCGTCTGTAGATTGGCTGATCTTCACGCCTTCCTTGCTGCTGGCATGGATGAAGGTGAAGGTGTCGTTGATGGGGTCAACATCCATCACGATACCCACGTGTCCGACATTACGTCCGGAGTGGGGACTGGTGAAGAATACCAGATCGCCGGGCTGCATTTCCTCACGGGAGATGGGGATGTTGCGGGCGTATTGGTCGCGTGACGAGGCACCGATGGAAATGTTGTTCAGTCCATAGATATAGCTTGTGAATCCGGAACAGTCAAATGTGTTGGGACCTTTGCTGCCACTGCGGTATCTGGCACCAATCTTCGAGGTAGCCTGCTCAAGGATGTCACCGACGTTTGCAAAGCTCACGTTGGTGTCATACTCGTTTGCATAGAGGAAGTCGAAGTTTTCAATCTCCTCATATTGCTCTGTGCGGGTTACTTTCTTGGTCTTTTTCTTCCTGCTCTTTGCTGAGGCCATGTCCACGGAGGAAATGAGGATCATCAGGATGCAGAGAATGATTTGCTGTTTCATGCAGATGACTTTTCTTGGCTAATGGATGCGGTGTATGGAAGAGGACAGCATTAATTGTATCTCAGAATCTGTCCAGCCCTGATATGCGCATTCTTTCTGATATGGTTAAGTTTGCAGATGGCATCAACCGTCATACCACGCTTGCGGGCAATAGAAGAAAGGGTCTCACCTTTGGCAACCTTGTGGAAACGGGTAGAACGGGCTATGCCAGTAGTCTTTGTGGTTGACGAAGCAGTCTGGGCCTCGGGAATCTCCAAGTCGCCTTTGACGGCAACACCACCAACGCCACGCAGACGGGTAGCCTCAGCAGACTCTTTGTTATAAGTTGACTTGCGGAACATGTAGTAGTCATCCACAACATCCTGGTTCTTGAAGTCAAACATCAAGGCAGGGTTGAGGGCTACGCCACACAGACGGGTCTCGAAATGCAGGTGAGAACCGGTGCTACGACCAGTGTTACCGCCCAAACCGATGGGATCGCCGGCACGCACTTCCTGTTCCTCTTCCACCAACTGGGCAGACATGTGGCCATAGATGGTCTCCAAGCCATTGTAGTGGCGGATGACGACATACTTGCCATAGCCGCGTCCTTCGTATTTGACGATGCGCACCTTACCGCTGAAAGCAGCACGGATGGTGTCGCCAATATATACCTTGATGTCCAAACCTTTATGCTGACGTCCCCAGCGTGAACCGAAATTACTGGTCAGCACGCGGCTGGTAGTCGGCATACAGAAGTCTTTCAGACTGATGCGGAAAGAGTCGGGAATAGCGGTAACCTTATGGGCAAACTGGTTGTCCCAGTCATTATAGAGGTCGGCAGCAGGTGACTCAAACGTCTCTGCTTGGATGAGGCGCTGAAGAGCCATGCTGTCAACAGTTTTCATTTTACGATCAATAGGAGCCTGACGTGCCAACAAGTCCTGTCCCATCACCGGGAGGGCGCTTATCGTTGCTAAAGCCAGAAATGCAATTGTTTTGATTTTTCTCATTATAATTGTATTAGTTTTGTTCAACAAATAGGGTCCGTTACGGAAATAAAACGCTGCAAAGGTACAAAATATTGTTCAAAGTCAGACACTTATCATGGAAGGTTTAAGTTTTATTTGTGTGTTTTAACACTTTTCCGCCCTCATTTTTCCTTCCTCATTTCCCATTCCTCATTTCTCATTTCTCATTTCTCATTTCTCATTTAAGATATCGCTCCCCAGTTGATGTTGGTCTTGCGCAGTTCCTTGAGCCGGTGCCAGAGTAGGGCATAGCGCTCTGAAACACACTCGGGGTCATCATCAATGATCAGCTGGGCCTCATCGCGGGCCATCTGGACGAGTTGTCCGTCACGGGCAATATCGGCAATCTTCAGGTCGAAGGCCATGCCGCTCTGCTGGGTACCCTCAAGGTCGCCGGGACCACGCAGTTTCAGGTCGGCCTCGGCAATGCGGAAACCGTCGTTGGTTTCGCACATGATGTCGATGCGCTTACGGGTATCGGCAGACAACTCATAGCAAGTCACCAATACACAGTAGCTCTGGTCGGCACCGCGGCCGACACGTCCTCTGAGCTGGTGCAACTGGGAGAGTCCGAAGCGCTGTGCTTCTAGGATGACCATCACGGAGGCGTTGGGTACGTTGACACCAACCTCAATGACGGTGGTGGCAACGAGAATCTGTGTCTCGCCACGCACGAATTTCTGCATCTCGGCTTCTTTGTCGGCAGGCTTCATCTTGCCGTGAACCTTGCTGAGGCGGAATTCAGGGAAGACCTGTGTTAACACTTCAAAGCCGTCCTCCAGATTCTTGAGGTCTATCTTCTCGCTCTCTTCAATGAGCGGGAACACGATATATACCTGTCGGCCTTGGTGAATCTGATTCCGGATGCTGTCGTAGAGTGACGGCAGGCTGCGGTCATAGACATGCTGTGTGACGACGGGTTTACGACCAGGCGGAAGTTCATTGATGACGCTGACGTCTAGGTCACCGTAGAGCGTCATGGCCAGTGTGCGGGGTATGGGGGTGGCAGTCATGACGAGGACGTGCGGCGGGTTGGTACTTTTGTTCCACAGTTTGGCACGCTGAGCCACGCCAAAGCGGTGCTGTTCGTCAACGACCACCATACCGAGCCGTGCAAACTGTACCGTATCCTCGATGACGGCATGCGTACCGATGAGTATCTGTACCGTACCGTCCAATAGTCCGTCAAGAATTTCCTGTCGCCGCTTGCCCTTGACGATACCTGTGAGCAGTGCCACGCGGATGTCCATGCCGTGCAGAAATTCCATGATGGTCTGCAGGTGTTGCTCGGCGAGGATTTCTGTCGGTGCCATGATACACGCCTGGTAGCCGTTGTCCAAGGCAATGAGCATCGACATCAGTGCCACGAGGGTCTTGCCGCTGCCTACATCGCCCTGCAGCAGCCGGTTCATCTGTCGGCCGCTACCCATGTCCTTACGGATTTCGCGGATAACGCGCTTCTGGGCTTCCGTCAATTGGAAGGGTAGGTGATTGCGATAGAAGTCATTGAAGATGTCGCCGACCTTGGAAAAGATGTAGCCACGGTATTTGCGGCGCTGGTCACTGGCATAACGGAGAATGTTCAGCTGAACGAAGAAGAGTTCCTCGAATTTCAGCCGTACACGGGCCCGTTCCAGTTCCTTGGCATTCTGCGGGTAGTGTATCTTGCGCAGTGCCTCGTCTCGGGACATGAGGTGCAGCTTATCGGTGATGAAGGCTGGCAGCGTCTCTGGCAGTGGGGCTTTCAATATGTCGAGGAGCGTCTTGGTCAGCCGTTCTATGGAGCGACTGTTGAGCCCCATCTTCTTCATCTTCTCCGTCGTATTGTAATAGGGCTGCATACCCATGGCCGACAGATTCAGTTTATCAGCGGCATCAATGTCCGGGTGAGTCACATTGATGCGTCCGTTAAAGACGTTAGGACGTCCGAAAACGATGTATTCCTTGCCGATGGCGTAGTTTTGCTTGGCATATTTACCGCCATTGAACCAGGTGAGGTCCATCACCTTGCCACTGCCATCGGTGAAATGTGCCACCACCCGTTCCTTGCGGGCGCTCATCTTAAAAGTCTCGAAACTGAGGATATGCCCTTTCACTTGTACGAACGGCATGTCACCCGTCAGTTCTGGGATGCTGTACAGACGGCTGCGGTCAACATGTTTATAAGGAAAGTACTGCAACAAGTCGCCATAGCTGGTAATGCCCAACTCCTCGTTGAGCATTTTCTTTCGCTGGGGTCCTACCCCCGGCAGGAATTGTATGTCTTGTTGCAGCAGACTTTGCATCGGACTTAACGTACTGTTTTTTTATTGCATCGGACTTAACGGACTTTCACGTACTATTTTTTTTATTGCATAGGACTACACGGACTGACACGGACTTTTTTGCATCGGACTACACGGACTGACACGGACTATTTATTATACAAAACTTCCGCAATCTTTAGGTCGTAGGGGGTGGTAATCTTGATGTTCTCGCGGTTGCCTTCTACAAGGGTGATGGGGTGACTGTAGGCCTCCACGACACTGGCATCATCCGTGAAACCGTCGTTGTAGGGCTGGCGGTTGGCTGCCTTGAGCAATTGAATGTCGAAGGTCTGTGGCGTCTGCACTAAGCGGTAGTCGTTGCGAGGCACCGTTTCAGAACTGCCGCCTTGCAAATGTCGGACAGTCTCTACGACAGGAATGACGGGGATGACGGCCTTTGTAGTGCGGGCTGTCTCGTAGCAGTTGCGGATGACTTCGATGCTGGGGAAGGGGCGCACGCCGTCATGCACACCGACAACTCCTTCGGCATCGCCGGGAATCAAGGCCAGCCCATGTTGGACGGAATGGAAGCGTGTCTCGCCACCATCGGCTAACTGGTAGTCAATGCCGAAAGTGTATTCCTTGCAAAGATTCTTCCAATACTCCTGCTGCGCCTTGGGCAGTACGAGGATAATCTGGAGGGTAGGGGAGTACTCTCGGAACCGCTCCAGTGTGCGCATCAGCACCGGACGACCGCCTATCGGCAGAAACTGCTTGGGAATGTCACTTCCCATCCGCAGGCCTTTACCGCCTGCCACTATAATTACATAATCCATACTTTGCATCAACTTTTGCATCGGACTTAACGGAAAATTTTTTGCATCGGACTAAACGGACTTACACGGACTCTTTTTTATTGCATCGGACTAAACGGACTGGCACGGACTATTTTTTTTACACTGGTGTTAACGGACTGATGCGGACTATTTGTTGAGGAGTCGCTTGTAATCACGGCCTTCACCGAAGTTAAGCAGATAGCCCACAGGCATTCCTGTGATTTTGAGATAGTTGATGAGCTGGGCAGTGTTGGCAGGTGTTAGCTGTGGAATTGACTTTAATTCAAGGATAATCTTGTTGTCAACAACTAAATCACTCACAAATTCACCGATAATGGATCCTTTGTATGTAATCTGAAGCCGTTTTTGGCGTTCATAGGGAATGCCCATTTCGTCAAACTCGATACATAGTGCTTTTTCATATACGCTCTCTAACAGTCCTGTTGTCAGGTGCTTGAACACATTGAAATAAGCCTCTAATATCTTTTTCGATAGTTCTTCGTACAATAACATAAATCAGTCCGTGTTAGTCCGTGTCAGTCCGTTGCAGAATTACCGTTGCATCAGGTGCTTGAAGCGCATGCCCTCAGCAATCTGGTCAGCGGTCTGCTTGTTGACCAGCTGCGACAGCAGCTCGTAGGCAAAGGGGAAGGCGGCAGCTGGTCCCTCACCAGTGGTGACATTGCCATCGACGGTGACGAGGTCGGCTGTATAGGTGGCTTCTGTGAGTGCCTGCTCAAAACCGGGATAGCAGGTGGCTTTCTTGCCGTCGAGAATACCTAACGGAGCGAGCACGACGGCTGGCGAGGCGCAGATGGCAGCCACCTTTTTACCGGCAGCATGCTGATCTACTACTGCCTTGCAGACACCCTCGTGGTCAAAGAGGTTGGTGGCGCCGGGTATACCGCCAGGCAGGAAGAGCAGGTCGGCATCCGAAAAGTCACCCTGTTCAAACATGATGTCTGCCTCGATGTTCACACCGTGAGCTGAATTGACCAGTGGAAAGTCAGAGATGCTTACCGTTGTTACGTCCAAACCACCGCGGCGCCATACGTCCACGGGGATGAGGGCCTCGATATCCTCGAAGCCGTCAGCTAAGAATACATATACCTTTTTCATAGTTCTTTTCTTTTTTTGCATCGGACTTAACGGACTTGCACGGACTTTTTTGTTTTTGCATCGGACTTAACGGACTTACACGGACTTATTCTTTCCATTGTATTATTTCCGTCAGGCCTAACCGAATTTTCCACCTTGTTTTCATTAACTGACCCCACGACAGTCCGTGCTAGTCCGTATAGTCCGATGTTGTATCAAATAGTCCGTTTCAGTCCGTATAGTCCGATGCCATTATTTTAGTGCTGTTAGATATTGCTTGATGGTATCTCGCAGTCCCATGTAGAGGGCATCGCAGATGAGGGCGTGTCCGATGCTTACCTCGTCCGTCCAGGGAATCTGCTGCTTATAGTAGTGCAGGTTTTCTAAAGACAGGTCGTGGCCGGCATTGAGGCCAAGTCCCACGCGGCGGGCCTCCTCAGCGGCAGCGATGAAGGGAGCGATGGCTGCCTCGCGGTTTGCGGCATAACCTGCGGCATACGGCTCTGTATATAGTTCCACGCGGTCGGCACCACAGGCCTTGGCACCCTCCACCATCCGCGGGTCGGCATCGACGAAGATGCTGGTACGGATGCCAGCGTCCTTGAACGTCTTGCAGATGTCAGTCAGGAACGAGCGGTTCTCGATGGTGTCCCATCCGTGGTTGCTGGTCAGCTGGTCGTGACCGTCAGGAACCAGCGTTACCTGTGTCGGCAGCACTTCCAGTACCAATGCCGTAAACGAGTCGATAGGGTTGCCCTCGATATTAAACTCCGTGGTGATGATGGGTTTGATGTCCCTGACATCCTGATAGCGGATATGGCGCTCGTCGGGTCTCGGGTGTACCGTAATACCTTGTGCTCCAAACATTTCTGCATCACGTGCCACCTGCAGCACGTCAGGGTTGTTGCCGCCTCTGGCATTGCGCAGCGTGGCAACCTTGTTAATATTTACACTTAGTTTTGTCATATTTTTCAGTTTTCGTTTTTCTCTTTTCGCTTTTATTTGTATCTTTGCACCGTTGAATGCTGCAAAGATAATAATATTTTGCGAAATAACCGATAAAAAGGAGCAAAAAAATGAGTACCTCACGAAAACTTCGGTTTGCCGTCTTCGGTAATACCTACCAGCCCAAGAAGTCTGTTTCTATCCAGAAACTGTTGGCATGTCTCGCCCAGCGGGAGGCTGACGTGTGCATTGAGCGCGACTTTTACAACTTCCTGACCAATGGTCAGCGGTTGCCTGTCGATGGTGTGCAGGTGTTTGATGGTACTGATTTCACTGCCGACTTCGCCATCTCGATGGGAGGCGACGGCACCTTCCTGCGTACTGCCAGTGTGGTGGGTGACAAGCAGATTCCCATTCTGGGTATCAACATGGGACGGTTGGGGTTCTTGGCTGATGTCAATGCCCAGGAAATAGAGCGTACCATCCGTGCCTTGTACGAGGGCGACTATACCATTGACACGCGCTCCATCATTCAGGTGAATACTGAAGGCCAGTCGCTGCAGGGCCATGACTGTGCACTGAATGATGTCGCTGTGTTGAAACGCGACAACGCTTCGATGATTACCATCCATTGCACCATCAACGGTGACTACGTGACGACTTATCAGGCCGACGGTCTTATCATCAGCACTCCAACAGGTTCAACGGCTTATTCATTATCTAACGGAGGTCCCATCATCGTCCCAGGTACGCACGTCTTCTCGCTGACCGCCGTTGCTCCCCATTCACTGAATGTGCGTCCTATCGTACTGTCCGAGGATTCCGAGATACGGCTGACCGTTGAGAGCCGTACCCATAACTACCTCGTTGCCCTTGACGGTCGTTCAGAGAAGTTGGACGACACCACGCGACTGACCCTTCGCAAGGCACCGTACCGTGTACGTGTTATCAAACGGGCCGGTACGAAGTATTTCCATACCTTGCGCGAGAAAATGATGTGGGGTGCCGACCTGCGTCGATAATTTCTTCCCTCTCTCTTTATATATAATAAGGTGGAAATGTTAAAAAATACATTTCCACTAAAAAAAGTTGCCAAAAAATTTGGAGCGTATTACTTTTTGTTGTACTTTTGCAGTGTACTATTGAAGTAGTACACAAATACAGTATAACATTAACAGTAATATTAACTAATATTTATTCTATGATCAACGTAAACAACATCAGCTTTAAGTACAAGGGCCAGAAGGCACTTGTCTTTGACGGGTTCAGCCTCCAGTTGGAGGAGAACCGCATCTACGGTTTGCTGGGCAAGAACGGCACGGGCAAATCTACACTGCTTTATCTTTTGTCGGGTTTGCTGCGCCCTATTTCCGGTAAGGTTTGTTGCGATGGAATCGCAACGTACGAGAGAAGGCCGGAGTTGTTGAGTGAAATGTTCCTTGTGACTGAGGAGTTCGAGATGCCCAGCATCCGCCTCTCAGAGTATGTGAAGCTCTACAAGCCCTTCTATCCTAACTTCTCTGATGAAGTGCTGCAGGGTTGTCTGGCTGACTTCGAACTGCCTGCTGATGTTCAACTGGGCCAGTTGTCAATGGGTCAGCGCAAGAAAGCGTACATTGCCTTTGCAATGGCTACCAACACCAAGTATCTGTTGATGGACGAGCCGACCAACGGTTTGGACATTCCCTCGAAGTCACAGTTCCGTAAGGTCATTGCCCAGCACATGACGGAGGATCGCACCGTTGTCATCTCTACCCATCAGGTTCATGACGTAGAGCAGATGCTCGACCATATCGTGATGCTCGACCAGCGCTCCGTATTGCTGAATGCCTCGATGCAGGACATTCAGGATCAGTACACCTTTGAATACCGTACACCTCAGCAGATGGACGACAGCGTACTGTATGCTGAACCCACCCTGCAGGGCAATGCCGTCATCTGCCGTCGTCAGGACGGTGATGCCGAAACGCAAGTGAACCTCGAACTGCTCTTTAATTACAAAACCACGAATTAAACAAATAAAACGAATTTAGGATTATGAGTACTTTCAATTTCAATAGATTTTCACAGGCGCTGAAGTGCCAATTCATGGTATCGCGCAAGGTCTGGATTCGCCTCTTCGGCATCTTTACGCTGGTGATGTTCTTCGCCAACCTGTTCTGGACCCGTGTTCAGGGGAGTAATTATAGTTATATGGTAGAGAACTGGGGCGAGGAAGTGGCAACCCGCAGTTATAACCACTATGTGGAATCTTCCGTTTTGTTTGGCATTGTCTTTTTCTGTATCGCTATGCTTTTTGGCGCCAGTGGTATGTTCTCGCAGATGAAGGACACGCGCAAACGCTCTGCCTATCTGCTTTGGCCCGTCAGCAATATAGAGAAATACATCATCAGCTTCTTGCATTCCTTCGTATTGATGGCCATCTTAACAGTTTGTGCCTATATGTTGGCTGATGCCCTTCGCGTATTGGTTGACTGGGCAACAGGACGTGTCATTATTTGGGGCATTCCTAAGATTGCCGAGCCTTTTGGTGATTCTGTTTTCGAGCATTGGCAGTTGTTTTGGATGCTTCTCAACTGGGTGTTCTACATCCACTCGCTCTATATCGTTGGTGGTACCCTGTTCCGCCGCCAGCAGTTCCTATTGACCAGCGCTTCAATTGTCATTCTCGCTATTCTGCTGACTATGATTCTAAACCAGATTGACTGGAACGGCGTCCATTTCGAATTTATATCGGGTAATTGGGATGAGAAGACCCAAACCTATACCAATATTTTCCATCCCTCTTTCTATATTATTAATTCAGTGGCTACGCTGCTCATTCCCATCCACTACTGGATTTCGTATAAGCTGTTTACCCGTATGCAAGTTATTAACAATAAATGGTTGAACGTATGATATTCACTAACGATAAGGCGATATACATCCAGATGGCCGACCGCCTCTGTGATGAGATACTTGCCGACAAGTACAAGGACGACGACCGCATTCCCAGCGTCCGTGAATATGCGGTGATGCTGGAGGTCAATGCCAATACGGCCGTCAAGGCTTACGATGAGCTGTCACGCGCGAACATTATATATAATAAGCGCGGTTTGGGCTACTTCGTGACCAAAGGTGCCAAGAAGCAGATTCTGAAGGAGCGTAAGAAGGAGTTCATGAAGGAACGCCTGCCCGAGCTTTTCCGCCAGATGCAGCTGCTGGACATCACGATGGATGACGTTGCTGAGGCTTATAATAGTTTACAGAATGTTAAAGCGTAATCGTATGTCGATTCATTCGTCACATATCTGCGCAGTTTATCCCAAATATTTGGCTGGTACTGCAACTTTTCGTACTTTTGCAACGTCAAACGAATAAAAAGTAAAAAGGTATAAAAGTTTAAAGGTAAAAAGATTGTTTTTATGATCCACCTAAAAGACATCAACAAGACCTATCGCGGTGCACAGCCGCTGCATGTGCTGAAGGGCATCAACCTCGACATCGCACAGGGCGAGTTCGTGAGTATCATGGGTGCTTCAGGCTCTGGCAAATCGACACTGCTTAACATCCTGGGCATCCTCGACAACTACGACTCCGGCATCTACGAGTTGGCTGGCGTTCCCATCTGGAATCTCTCGGAGACGAAGGCTGCCGACTATCGCAACCGCATGATAGGTTTTATCTTCCAGTCGTTTAATCTCATCTCGTTTAAGACAGCAGTAGAAAATGTAGAGTTGCCACTTTTCTATCAAGGGGTGTCGCGTAAAAAGCGACACACCCTTGCGCTGGAATATCTGGAACGCTTAGGACTCTTGGACTGGGCCGAGCACTATCCCAACGAACTGTCCGGTGGACAGCGACAGCGTGTGGCTATTGCCCGTGCATTGATCACGAAGCCCCAGATTATCCTGGCTGACGAGCCGACGGGTGCGCTTGACTCGAAGACCTCCGTGGAGGTGATGCAGTTGCTGAAGCGCCTGAACCAGGATGATGGTATGACCATCGTAGTAGTGACCCACGAGAGTGGTGTGGCCAACGAGACCAACAAGATTGTTCATATCAAGGACGGCATCATCGGACAGATTGAAGAAAACCTGAACCACGACGCCAGCCCCTTCGGAAGCGGCGGTCTTCTGAAATAATTAAGTATTATGCATTAAGCATTAAGCATTATGCATTAAGCATTGAAAAGATTATGCGAGATATAATAACAGAAATATGGTCCACGGCCCGTCGCAATAAGCTGCGCACCACGCTAACCGGCTTTGCCGTGGCGTGGGGCATCTTCATGCTCATCGTGCTGCTGGGTGCTGGTAACGGTCTGATCAATGCCAACCTGAAGCAGAGCGACCGTTTCCTCTCGTCATCGATGGTGGTTTATGGCGGTTGGACGTCGAAACCCTACCAGGGACTGAAGGAGGGCCGCGACATCCGTCTGCACGAGCGCGACATGGAGATTACGTCGCAGGACTTCAAGCAGAATGTCGATGAGGTGGGAGCCATGTATAACACCTCGGCCACCATCAGCAATGGTCAGCAATATGTCAGTACCACCATCAGTGGCGTTTATCCCAACCATACGAAGATTAACAAGGTGCAGATGCTTCACGGTCGTTTCATCAACGATATTGACGTGAAGGAAAGCCGTAAGGTGCTGGTGTTAGGCAACAAACATGCCAAGGAACTGAAGTGCGGTATTGGCGACTTCGTGAAGGTAGGCAATTTCGCCTTCAAAGTGGTGGGCGTCTATAAGGAGAATGAGAACGGGCGTGCCGATATGTTCAGCAGCTACTCAGCTATCAAGCGTATCTTTGGTGCCAACACCGATGATGCCGGCCGCATAGAGTTCACCTTCCACGGGCTGCCCACTGAGGAGGCCAACGAAGCCTTTGAAAAGGACTATCGTCACCGTCTGAACGCCGAGCACCAGGCACATCCTGAAGACGAGGATGCCGTATGGCTATGGAACCGCTTCACGCAGAACCTGCAGATGGAGAAAGGTATTGGCATTATCCGCACAGCCCTCTGGATAGTGGGTCTCTTTACGTTGCTCTCAGGCATAGTGGGCGTGTCGAACATCATGCTGATTACCGTCAAGGAGCGTACCCATGAGTTCGGCATCCGTAAGGCCATCGGTGCCAAGCCCTGGAACATCTTGAAACTCATCATCATCGAGAGTGTGATTATCACCACCTTCTTCGGCTACATCGGTATGGTGTTAGGCGTTGCCGCCAATGAGTACATGGATGCGACGATAGGTCATGAGACCATTGATACCGGTCTCTTCAAGGCCACCATGTTCTTGGATCCTACCGTTGGGCTCGACGTTTGTTTTGAGGCCACCATGGTCATGATTGTTGCCGGAACGATAGCAGGCCTCATTCCCGCCTTAAAGGCCAGTCGCATCCGTCCTATTGAGGCGCTCCGCGCAGATTAATAATTAAGCATTAAGAATTAAGCATTAAGCATTAAGAATTAAGAATTAAGCATTAGGCATTAAGCATTATCATGCGAATAGATTTAGATTCATATAGAGAAATACTCGATACGCTGACCCGCAACAAGGCGCGTTCGTTCCTGACCGGTTTCGGCGTCTTCTGGGGCGTATTCATGCTTGTGGCATTGATGGGTGGCGGCAATGGACTGAAGGAATTGCTCCAGCAGAACTTCGCAGGCTTTGCCACGAACAGTGCCCTGATATGGTCACAGCCCACGAGTAAGGCATACAAGGGATTCCGCAAGGGTCGTATGTGGTCAATGGACTATAAGGATGTGGAACGCATCCGTCATAGCGTACCAGAGCTTGACGTCGTTACGCCCCTGCTTTTCTCGAATGGTGGCACGGCATACTACGGCGACCGTAAATCTACCGTTGGTGTCAGTGGAGCCATGCCCGACTACCAGAGGGTCAACGAGCCGAAACTGTTCTATGGCCGATACATTGACGAGGCCGACATCCGCGACTGCCGCAAGGTTTGTGTCATCCAGAAGAAGACCTACAAGGAACTGTTTCCTGGCGGTGGCGACCCCTGCGGTAAGAGTATCCGCATCGACAATATCTACTACCAGATTGTGGGTGTTGACTACAATATGAGTGAGGGCGTTAACATCAGTGGCGAGAATGGCACGGGCGTCACCCTGCCGCTGACCTTCATGCAGCAGGCCTACAACCGTGGTAATGCCGTTGACCTGATTGCCGTTACAGGGCGCCCTGGCGTAGTGATGTCAAAAGTCACCGACCGCATCCGTGAGACCGTTGCCCGTGCTCATACCATCGACCCCACCGACGAACAGGGTGCCATGGTGTTCAATACGGAGGTGCTCTTCCAGATGCTCGACAACCTGTTCAAGGGTGTCAACTTCCTCATCTGGCTGGTGGGACTGGGAACCTTGCTGGCAGGTGCCATCGGTGTGTCGAACATCATGATGGTGACCGTCCGTGAACGTACCACGGAAATTGGCATCCGCCGTGCCATCGGTGCTACGCCCAAGGTGATCCTCTCACAGATTATCTCTGAGAGCATTGTGCTGACCCTCGTCGCCGGCATGAGTGGCATCCTCTTTGGTGTCATCATCCTACAGATGCTGGAACTGGGCAATACCGAGGACGGCATTCTCCTGGCCCATTTCCAGGTAGGATTCTGGACAGCCATCTTCGCCGCCTTCGTCGTCGGAGCGATGGGTGTGCTGGCCGGCCTGGCCCCTGCCGCCCGTGCCATGAGTATCAAACCCGTCGATGCCATGCGGGATGAATAATAGACAATGCTTAATGCATAATGCTTAATGCTTAATGAGCTGCGCGTTGTGCATGAGGCAAAGAAATAATTGAGAATTAAGCATTAAGAATTAAGAATTATATGAAGAAGTACAGCAAACTGATTATCGCCGTCATTATCGCGCTGATTTTCATCGGAACATTCGTGTTCCTCTGGCAGAAAAGCCAGCCCAAGGAAGTTGTCTATAATGAGTTCACGCCGAAGACGGAGGACATCCAGAAGACAACGATTATCACGGGTAAGATAGAGCCTCGCAACGAGGTGAACATCAAGCCCCAGATTTCAGGTATCATCGCCGAGCTATATAAGGAACCCGGCGACTATGTGAATGCCGGCGATGTTATCGCCAAGGTGAAGGTGATTCCTGACATGGCCCAGCTGTCTAGTGCTGAGAGCCGTGTGCGTCTGGCTGACCTGAACCTGAAGCAGGCACAGGTGGACTTCGAGCGTGTGGATAATCTGCACAACCAGAAACTGATCTCTGATGACGAGTTCGACAAGTCGCGTCAGCAGCTGCGTCAGGCCCAGGAGGAGAAGTCGGCTTCTATCGATGCCCTCCAGGTAGTGCGTGACGGTGTGTCACAGTCGAATGCCAAGGCCAGCAGTACGTTGATTCGCTCTACCATCAGTGGCGTTATCCTTGACATCCCTGTGAAGGTGGGTAACTCCGTCATCAACTCCAACACCTTCAACGACGGTACCACCATTGCCACCGTTGCCAACATGAACGACCTCATCTTCCGTGGTAACATCGATGAGACGGAGGTTGGCCAGCTGACGATGGGTGTACAGATGAAGATTACCATCGGTGCCCTGCAGGACCTGAAGTTTGATGCTGCCCTGGAGTATATCTCTCCGAAGGCAGTGGAGTCGAACGGTGCCAACCAGTTTGAGATTAAGGCAGCAGTGAAACTTGCCGAGGGAAGCAAAATCCGTTCCGGCTACAGTGCCAATGCCGAGATTGTGCTCGACCGTGCCGAGAAGGCGCTTACTATTCCTGAGAGTGCCATCGAGTTCAGCGGCGATTCCACCTTTGTCTATATTGTCAAAGGTGAGGGCAAGGAGAAGAAGTACGACCGTACCTATGTGGAGACGGGCCTCTCTGACGGCGTGAATATCGAGATCAAGAAGGGCCTCACCCTGAAGGACAAGGTGCGTGGTCCGGAAATCATTGCCGACGATAGCAAGGAGGATTAGGCCATGAAGAAACCGTTTGTTATTATTTTGTATGCTGCAATATTATCGCAGCCCACAGTAGCCCAGACGCCCTGGTCTCTCCGCCAGTGCTGCGAATATGCTGTCAGCCACAACATCAGCATCAAACAGCAGGAGAACCAGCACAAACAGCGTGAGCTGCAGTTGTCAACGGCCAAGAACTCACGGCTGCCGGACCTCAGCGCATCCGCCTCGGAGAGCTTCTCGTTCGGTCGCGGTCTAACGCTCGACAACACCTATACCAACCGCAGCACCTCGTCAACCAGTTTCAGCCTGGGTACTTCCGTACCTTTGTTCACTGGTTTCCAGATTCCCAACCAGATCAAGCTCAACCAGCTGAACTTGGAGGCTGCCACGCAGGACTTGGAGAAGGCGAAGAACGACATTCAGATGCAGGTGGCTCAGGGCTACGTACAGATACTCTATGATATGGAACTGGCTGACGTGGCACACCGCCAGATAGACATCGACAGTGCACAGGTGCTTCGCCTGGAGGCCTTCGTCAGGAATGGCAAGGCCAGTCATGCAGAACTCTCGCAGCAGAAATCGACGCTGGCACAGGCCCGCCTGACTGCCACACAGGCCGACAACAACCTGCAGCTGGCCATTCTCGCCCTCACCCAGCTTCTGGAACTGCCGTCACCGGAAGGCTTTACCGTTGTCCGCCCCGACATAGCCGTCACTTCCGTTGCTTTTTCGACGGCTCTCTCCCCCGACGCCATCTATCAGGAGGCACTGACCATCAAGCCTGAGGTGCAGGCAGAACAGATCCGGTTGTCGGCTGCCGACCGCAGCATTGACATTGCCAAGGCAGGCAACTATCCTACGCTGAGCCTGAGCGCCGGTCTGCAGACCAACTACTACAAGACCAACGGTATGCCGGCAGATGCCTTTGCCCCTCAGTTGAAGAACAATTTTTCGCAGTATATCGGTCTGAACCTCAATGTGCCCATCTTCAACCGTTTCACTACACGTAACAGCATCCGCTCGGCCAAGATAGACCGCGAGAACCAGCAGTTGCAGTTTGAGAATGTGAAGAAGTCGCTCTATAAGGATATTCAGCAGGTCTATTACAATGCCGTGGCTGCCCAGGCAAAATACCGTAGCAGTGAGGCTGCCGCCCAGTCCAGTAAGGATGCCTTTACCCTGGTGCAGGCCAAGTACGAGAATGGTAAATCTACCATTACTGAGTTCAACGAGTCGAAGAACAACTACCTGAAGGCGGAGTCAGACTTGGTGCAGGCGCGTTATGAACTGCTATATCAGAAAACCCTCATAGACTTCTATCGAGGTCGTGAACTGAATTTCTAATGCAAACAAAAAGGAGGGCTGAGGCTCTCCTTTTCTTATCTTTGTTTATTGGTTATTCAAGATAATGTTCACCACGGCCACCACGTCGTCCACGTCAATCTTTCCGTCACCGTTCACGTCGGCAGCCGCTTCGTTGAAGTCTTCGTCCGGCTCGCCCAGAATGGTGTTGACGATAGACACCACGTCAGCCACGTCAACGACCTGGTCGCTGTTGGCATCGCCCGGAATTGTTGTCTCTGCGAAGTTCTTCAGCTCGTAGAGGGCAGCGTATGGCTTTCCCGTATTGTGGTTGTAGAGGGCTGCGTTCCACCAGCCGCTGGTGACATTCTTGTTGCCGTTGTCCTCCGGCCACCACCAGAAGAGTCCCTTCACGCTGCTGTGGGCGTTGAGCTTGGTGATGAGGTCGGCCGTAAACCGCCGCTGTCCTTCTTCTGTATAAGGGTAGGTACTCGTGTAGTTGTATTCAGAACCGATGGCCCAGGCATAGCTGTACCCCGTCTCCACTATCATGATGTCTTTTCCGTAGCCATTGTTCTCCAGGGTCGTCAGGGCCGTCTCCAATGTGGCGAGGTTGCCGTGATGGTCCGGGTAGTAGCTCAGTCCGATGATGTCGTAGTCGATGTTGTTGTTCTTCATCCTGTTAAAGAAGTCGGTGAGCACGTTGGGCTTTGGTGTTCGTTCGCTGTGCAGGATGATCTTAGCATAGGGGCACACCTCGCGGCAGGCCAGTCCGGCTTTCTTCAGGAGGTTGAAGAAGCGGTTCCAGTTTGCAGTACTGCTATTGGTGAAACAGCGGTTGGTATTGTTGCTGCCCACGGCAGCCTGTGTTCCCCACATCATGCCGTACGATATCTCGTTGCCCGTCTGTATCATGTCCGGCTCAGCGCCGGCATCCTTCAACTGTTGCAGACAATCCTTAGTGTATTCGTAGAGCTTGTTGGCCAGGTCGGCATCATTCAGACTTTTCCACGCATCGGGCGTCCACTGCTTGCCGGGGTCTGCCCACGTGTCGCTGTAGTGGAAGTCGAGCATGAACTTCAGCCCGGCGTCCTTGATGCGCTTGCCCAGCGTCTTCACGTAGTCCAGGTCCTGACATACCGCCTTGTCGCTGTCTTTCGTGGGATCAACGAAGAGTCTGACACGCATGGCGTTCATGCCTTCCTGTTTGAAGAAGGCAATGACGTCGCTGACCGTCTTTCCGTTCTTGTCCCGATAGACGACACCCGCCTGTTCGTATTTGGGCAGCATCGAGATGTCGCCACCGACGTATTTTTGTGCTGAAACCATCGTGGTCAGCACAGTACATAAAATGATTAGTAGGTTTTTCCTCATATCTTTAGTAGTATTGTTTTCCATCTTCCATCATCCATCATCCATCTTACTTCTTATGCCTGTTTGCCCGCTGCTCACGGTACTTGGCTTTCTGCCGTGCAGAGCCACTACCGTGAGCACCGGTGATGTATTTCTTTTTCTTGGCCTTGGTCTTCACCTTGTCCTCCTCTTTGCGAGGACCACCGCCACGCCCGAAGGATATGCCATTCACCAGGATGTCTTCAAAATCGCTTTCTTTGCTCATAATTATAATTCTTAATTCTTAATGCTTAATGCTTAATTATTTTCCCTGTGAAGTTTTAATGATAGTCATTAACATTTTAATGAGTTCTGTACAGTCAGTCAACAAACTGTCTGCCTGTTGCTCGGAGATATAATGTGTATCACGTAGTATCTCTATCCAATATTCTGTTTCGCTGGCTTCTTTTAGAGAAATACTCATCTTCGACGTGAAATCTGCTTTAGAATAACCTCGAATAGCTTCCTTTATGTTTGCTCCAATGCTAGTTCCACTTCTCAATAACTGTTTCCCTATTGTGTAGTCATGCCTCTCTTCGCCTAAAAACTTATATAGATTGACACATCTTAGTGCAAAAGCATAGCTTTTTGCAACTATAATATTATCTTCTTTAGTCTTCATCAGCATTAAGCATTATGCATTAAGCATTGAAATCAGTGATGGAAAAGTCTTACACCTGTGAATGCCATAGCGATGCCGTACTTGTCACACGTCATGATGACATGGTCGTCACGGACGCTGCCGCCAGCCTGTGCGATGAATTCCACGCCACTCTTGTGGGCACGCTCGATGTTGTCGCCGAAGGGGAAGAAGGCATCGCTGCCCAGTGCCACCTTCGTGTTCTGGGCTATCCACGCTTTCTTTTCTTCCAAGGTCAGCACGGCAGGCTGCTCCGTGAAGAACTGCTGCCAGGCACCGTCGCGCAGCACGTCGTCGTGCTCGTCCTCAGAGATATATACGTCGATGGTGTTGTCACGGTCGGCACGGCGGATACCCTCCTTGAAGGGCAGA
>JAEEGL011399521.1_pt1 | contig 42727 bp, 36 predicted proteins | sample 9134231 | NCBI WGS metagenome assembly JAEEGL01 (sample SAMN16246548, study PRJNA631951) | gut metagenome | biome: gut microbiome; feature: rumen; material: fiber-attached | host: Bos | place: Iran: Karaj | collected 2018-10 | reverse complement strand
GTAAGAGACCCAAGACGGATCCGGAAGGATCACCTCATCGCCGGGATCGATATAGGCCAGACAGGTCATGAAGATGGCCTGCTTGGTAGGGGTGACGAGGACATTCTTCGCCTCGCACGGAACATTGTCGTTCTTCTTCGTATAATCCGCGATGGCCTTCCTGAGCTCGGGGATTCCGGTAGAAGGTGTGTAATGCGTGAAACCTGCATGCAGAGAGTCGCATGCTGCATCGATGATGTTGGAAGGTGTTGTGAAATCGGGTTCTCCCATGGAGAAGGACACTATGTCGATACCATCTGCCTTCATCTGGCTGACGAGATTCGATATCGCTATCGTCCCTGACGCGGGGACCGTTTGCAACCTCTGGGAAACCATTGCTTAACACACTTCTTGACCCCAGCATCAAAAAGTGTTATAATAATAGTTTCGAGGAAGGACGAATTGGCGAGCAGCGCCCTTTCAGAGCGCCGCCCGCCTAAATGGTTTAGAGGCTCCAAGTACCGGAATTGGTCTGCAGGTCCACCATTCTTGAGAAGATACCTCCCTCCTCCTTGAGTTCCGATGGCGCTCCCATCTCCGCCACCTTTCCGCCGGACAGGACAACGATCTTGTCGGCATCCTCGACGGTCCTCATACGGTGCGCGATAATCACCACGGTCTTGTCGGCTATCAGCCTGGAGAGTGCCTCCTGCACTCTGCTCTCTGATTCCGTGTCCAAGGAGGCTGTTGCCTCATCCATTATGATGATAGGGGCATTCTTCAGTATCGCACGGGCGATCGATATCCTCTGCCTCTCGCCTCCGGAGAGTTTGCCACCGTTCTCACCTATGTTGGTATTGTAACCATCAGGCAAGGCAGATACAAACTCATCGCAATGTTCGAAGAACCCTCTTGTTCCGAATTCACTGAAATGCATCCTTGTCCCGAACGGGGGCCCCAGAGGGTCCCCTGGGATTTCAAGCCGTGCCCTTCTTCTTCACATAGAATGCGACGGCGACTATGGCCAGCAGGACCACTATCGCGATAGCGATGTAGATAGGTGTGCTGTTGCCTTCCTTCTTTGTATAGAAATCGTTCATGGCTTTGCTGATGGCGTCTATGTCGTAGAGGGCCGCGTAGTCCGTGGTCGAGGAATTGATGAGCACCTTGTCAGGTTCCGCCCCCGCTTCCATGTCTTTGCCACTCTTAGTACCCGTGGTTTCAAACGATGAGTACGAGCCGAAGAATCCATCGGCAGTGCTTCCGAGCATTAGGTAGCAAATCCCTCCGCCGGATCTCTCTCCGATGGTCATTATCCCGTCCTCCTTCGAATACACCGAAAGCATATTCGCACTGGAGAACGAGGCACTGCTAGTCAGCATAGCGAAATTGAAATCATACTGCTTCTTGAGATCGTCGTCATCGAGCTTCCCATCGAGGTTAGTATCGGCGTGGTAGGTCCAGAATGTCTTGCAACTAGTCTGTACATCCAATTCGATAATATCCGTGAGGTTGCCTGTTATCATGCATTTTATAAATATCACGGCGAGGACCGTTCCGCCATTGTTGCTACTCACATCAATCACGAAGTTCTTGATGTCTGGATTCGACTTCGCTTTGTTCAGGGCTTTCATGAAATGGCCAATCGAATCTTCCGGATATTCCGTGCTCCCGGGCACGAAATCCGCCCATGCATTGAAATCCGCATCAAAAGTGTTGAATGAGAAGACTGCTGTGTCCCCCTTCTCGTAATAGGTATCCTCGCCGCCCAGGAATACCGCGGTCGGCCATGCGGCTTCCCTGACTTTCTTAAGATCCTCCTGCTTCTGATGCAGGTCTGGACTCTCTGGCAGCTTCACCTTCTCGAGCTCGGCAGCTATATCCTTGGCCAGTTCTGGGAACATCTCCTCGTCCATGAACAGCGGGGTCATGATTTCGATGACCGTGTGCCCGTTATCGTGGAAGTACGCCCCGATACCTATCAGCCCTGCGATGTATTGGGCAAAGTCAGTGGACAGTAGCCATTCCCTGATCTGCTTCAGATTGCTATCGTTGCTCGTTCTGAGGATTGTGTCAAGGGTCGTCGTCCTCATTTGTTCGCCGAGCACCGACGAGCTGACCTTGCCGTAAAAGTTATCCATGTAGAAGCAGAGGTCGTCGTAAGCGAATTTGGCCATATCCGCGGAGCGATCGTATTTCGCCAGAGCGATCAAACTGTTCAAATAGGCGAGAGTGTAGATCTTTATCTCACCGTAGAGGAGTGTGTTGTTGATCATGTGCACCGAAGGCGAGCTCTCCGGAGTGCCCGGAACGTACATCATCATGAAGCCGTAAGTGCTCATGAAGATGTTCGCTGCAGCCGCGAGTGGGAAATACACCTCGCCGTCGTCGTAATATGCCTTGATGTTGTAATCGGCGTACCTGAGGGTCACTGCTTTAGAACCTTCGGTCGTATGTGCAACCGTATTTACAATGGGTGGGTCATCAACCCATTCGTCAAGAGACAGTTCGCTGAATTCTCTGTAATCTTCGCTGTAGACGGTCCCTTTGTTGAGGTCTATGACGGCCGAACCATTCTCATTCTCAACTGTATATACCCCGTCGCTGCCAGTAACGGTCATTTCTTTGTCCTGGTAGATGTTGTAGAGTTGACAGATGCCTATGTATGGGACGGTGGGCATATCGCCGTAGTATCTCAATTTGACCTTCTCCGGAGTCTCGGCCGCCAATTTATACAGGTCGACGTCCACGATCACCGGACCCTCATTATCCGCATCATAGCCATCCGACACTATGATAACGGCTCCGAATAATGCTAGCACGAACACAGCGAGAAGTGTCATTCCTTTCGTGTTCATCTGATTACCCCTGAAGAAAATGTTTCCTGATAATCGGTTCCTGAGGATTTGGACTACTCTGGGCTATTTAGTTGTTAGCCGTGTCCAGCTTTGAGGAAACCCTCGATTGAAACCGTTTTTGATCTTTTTCGATTCAATGCAGCATTCTTTGTCCCGGGACTTTTTCATTCAAAGTTAATACTTGATTATAATGAACGGCTCTGCCGTTCATATATATCAAGTATTAAAATATAAAAAGCATTCGGGTTCACATCGAAAGGGGCCGGAGAAGGAACACCTCTCTCGCACGTCTACCAAACAACCGAGACAGGGGACGACCCGGTCCAAACAGAGGATGGACCGTGCCGACGGAAATTGAAACGATCAGCTGGTATTTGACGGATTTGAATGTGCACGAGGGGGACTTCCTGGCCGGGATGGTGGTTACGGCCATGGCGGTGCTGGAGCATCTGGAGATGCCTAAATACTTCTCCAGGTTCAGCAACAGGATCTTCGGTGACAGATGGAAGTTCGGACTATTGGTGCTGAAGGAGTACCTGGACGTGTCGTACGAGGACCTGGTGAAGCTTCTGCCGTCGTTCAGAGGCGTCTTCGAGGCGGGAGGCGCTCCGCGCATCCCGCACAAGGACACACTCAGGAAGTGCAGACGCACATTCGGTCAGAGGGCCATTAATGAGGGTCAGAGCATGCACGATGTTTCTCTCGTTATGGGGCATTCGACGATGGCGACCACTTAGAAGGATTATTGCGACAAGGACGAGCATGAAGCTGCCCGCGATATGCAGAGATATTGGGATGCACAGGAGGCATCTGAGTGAGATAATCGCACCCGAATCTTCGATAGGTTCGGGTGCAATCTCACTCGATATGGGGCGTCGAGGTACTCAAAACTCCAAAACAATAGTATTTTTTGAGAAGATCTGGGTAGACAAGTGGCGGGCCTGAAGGGATTCGAACCCTTGGCACCTCGATTAAGAGTCGAGTGCTCCACCTAGCTGAGCTACAGGCCCACTTGAGTGAATTCCCGTTAGAGACTTCTTATACATAAACCTTACCTTCACTTTTCTGACCATGGCCGGGTCCGATGGCATTCTCCAGGCCATGCATCACATGTTATCGATACGCCGTCCCATCGGCAGCATCATCCATAAACGCATCTGAAAGATATTTCATGACATATGCTATGTCGTCCAACATGGCATTCGGATTGTTCAAGAAGAAGGAGAAGAAGGCAGACGAGCCCGCACCCGAGACGGAGGTTCCCAAGAAGGAATCCAAGCCAAAGGCGGAGGAGGCCTCCGAGGATCCATTGAAGAAGACCAACGGCGCCTACTTCGTATCCCCTCATCCCGACGGCGGATGGCAGGTGAAGAAGGCCAACGCCCAGAAGGCACTCAAGCGCTTCGACACCAAGGCCGAGGCCGAGAAGTATGCCAAGCAGGTCGCCCAGAACCAGGGCACCAACGTGGTCAGGCAGAAGAAGGACGGCAAGATCCAAAAGAAGCACTGAGACGCCAAGGCAGCGGGACGGGAACGGCGGATCCCCGTCCTTCTCAACCCATTTTCAGCCCTTTCAGACGCTCCGAGGAATCATTTATATCATCCCCACTGGATAACTGGGGTGATGACAAAGCTCAAAGTTAGGGATCTGATGACGACGGAGGTCCTGACATTCCGTCCTACCGATACGGTCAAGAAGGCCGCGACCAAGCTCGCTCTCGAGAACGTTTCCGGAGCGCCAGTTGTTGATAACAGGAATCATCTCCTCGGTTTCGTGAGCGAGAACGATATCCTGACCGTCATCATGAGGTACCAGAGCAAGATGGATAAGGAGAACATAGACGGAAGCCTCCTCGAATACTCCATGGATGCCCTGGACGAGCCCGACGACAAGCTCAAGCAGGCCTCAGAGGAGATCTCCAACATCGAGATGTCCACTCTGATGGTGCGCTCTGTCATGACCACCTCCCCCGACGCCCCCATCATGGAGGTCCTCAGGACCATGATCAAGATGGGCATCAACCGCATCCCCGTCCTCGAGAAGGGAGTGCTCGTCGGTATCATCTCTAGGGGAGACATCATCTTCTCGCTCTACAAGAAAAAGGTCTGAAGTATGGAGGTACACGTACTCGCCAGCGGCAGCGATGGGAACTGTACCGTCATAGAATCCGACGGCGAAGCCATAATGATCGACGCGGGGATCAGCTGCAAGCGCATACTTTCCCTGATGGACCGCCACGGTATCGACAAGGAATCCCTGAAGGCGATCCTGGTCACCCATGAGCACACCGACCACGTATCCGGCGCGGGTGCGACGGCCAGGAAGCTGGATGTCCCCGTGGTGGCCAACATGGCCACGTTCAACGCATCGGATTTGGGCAACGTCCAGCATTGGGTGTACAAGTCCAACCAGGACCTCAACATTGGCCAGTTTCATGTCACTCCGCTGCCCACCTCGCACAACGCCGTGGAGCCCAACTGCTACTTCACGGAGGTGGACGACAAGAAGGTCCTCGTCGCCACCGACACCGGGAAGTTCTCATTCCAGATCGAGCATGCATTGGCGGTGTCCGATGTGGCGGTGGTCGAGGCAAACTACGACCTGGACATGCTGGTCAACGGCCCCTATCCGTATTCTCTGAAGTCCCTCATCGGCAGCGAGCGCGGCCACATGAACAACATCGACACCGGCCTGGCGATAAAGCGTACCATGGGGGAGAACGACCATCGCAAGATCTTCCTGGCCCATCTGAGCAAGACCAACAACACCCCGGACATAGCGAGGCAGGCGGTGTCCGATATCACGGGCATAAAGCGCTTCCAGGTGGATTCGTTGGAATTCCCGGGTGACAGCCGCATAATCAAAGTGAGGGAACGATCGGGACCGCCTTCTCCGTCCTGACGAGAAGCTCCGCCATGGACCTCGGAAGCGTGACCACATCCTCTTTGTGCAGGTCGTAGTCCCTGTCCGGACCCACGAACGGCGGGAGGTCCTCCAGTACGCGTATCACTACAGTGTCGTCGCTTTTGACCTCAGTCTCTGTCTGCACCGGTTCGGGTTCCACCGCCTGGGGCGAGGCGCTCTCCGGTTCGGGGACGTCGTCGAACGATTCCTCCACGACCATGTCATCGAACATCTCGGGCTCATCCATTGGGAAGGGCTCGTCATCGGCGGGCATGGGTTCGTCCACAGGGATGTCCGGCAGAGGTTCTTTCACTGGCGCAGGGTCCTGGACGCGGGGGATGTCGTCTATGTGGGTGTCCACCACGGTCTTGCCCCTGTAGCGGTCCACGAGGGACAGCTGCCTCCTCGCGACATCCACCAGCTGGAAATAATAGTCCCTCTCCTCGGGCGTCAGCGACCCTAGGTCCTCGTTCGCCCCGTCGGCGGAAAGCACGGCCTTCGTGGCGATCTTCTTCGCCCTGAGGCTTATGATCACCTTTGCTATGGTCTCCGCATTCTTCCTGTGGAGGTTGGCGCCCTCGCTCATGACCGAGTCGGGATCTATGGAGATCTGCTTGGTGTATTCGTTCCTGAGCCTGTTCAGAAGGTCCGCCATGGCCCTGTAGAGGTCGGGTCTGCAGCTGGTCAGAGCCTTGACTTTCATCTCCTCCCGGTGTATTTGGGAAAGCTCCTCGAAGGTCATCGGCTGCAGGACAGGGCACATCGTTTCTCCATAACCGAGAGATGTAATTAAGTATTCCCCGATACGGGTTCCATGAAGGTCGTGGACGTATCGAGGGACAAGGGCGACAGGCTGGAGCTGGATGTCCTGGTGTCCCCCAGGTCCAACAGGTCCGGCCTGGATGGATTCGATGAGTGGAGGAAGAGGGTCATCCTAAGGGTTAGGTCCCCTCCGCTCGACGGCAGGGCCAACAAGGAGGTCGAGTCCTATTTCCGCGAGGTCACCGGCTGCAAGTCCAAGGTGACCGCGGGGATGACCAGCCATCAGAAGATCGTGACCATATCCGGCGACCCCAAGTCGATAATCGAAGCCTTGGAGAGGTCCCTGCGATGGACGATGTCTAGCGCCTTGAATGCCTGGAGGAGGTCCTGGATAGGCTCAGGGCCCTTGCGCAGGACCACGTGATCCTGGTGGAGGGCGCGAAGGATGTCGCCGCCCTCAGGAACATGGATATCGACGGCGATTTCTTCACCATCCAGGTCGAGGGCGGACCCGTCAGGGCCGCCGAATACGCATGGAGGTCCGGCCGGAAGGCGGTGATACTCACCGATTGGGACCGCAGGGGAGGCAGCCTGGCCCGTTCGCTCAGGGAGAACCTGTCATCCCTCGGCGTCGGATACGACGACAGGGTCCGTTCGGACATGGCGTTCCTCGCACGTATGTACTGCAAGGACGTGGAATCTATGGACACCGTGCTCGCCAGGCTCCGCAACCATCCGACGGTTATATCTTAAATGGACGTCATTCACGTTCGAATGAGCGGAGCATTCATCGTGATCGAAGGAGCGGACGGAGCAGGCAAGTCCACCTTGTGTAGAAACATCTCCAAAGCATTGGAGTCCAGAGGCATCGACATTGTAGTGACAGCGGAGCCCACGCACGAGGGCATAGGCGCATTCATACGCAGCGGAGAGGCCGGGAGCATCTCCCAGAGGACCGAGGCGCTGCTGTTCGTCGCGGACCGCAACAACCACACGGAGAAGATAGAGAAGATGGTCTCCGAGGGCAAGGTGGTGCTCTGCGACAGGTACTTCGCATCCACCGTGGCCTACCAGTCTGCGAAGCTGGACGGAGACTCCTCGGACAGAGGCTGGCTCATCGACATCAACAGGCGGTTCATAGGCATCCCGGACGCCACGATCCTGCTGGACATCGACCCGGCCATCGGCATGGGCCGTGTCGGGACCAGGGGGGAGGAGATCAGCAAGTTCGAGAGGCTGGATTTCCAGAACCAGGTGCGCTCCAACTACCTCTTCCTTGCAAAGGAATTCGGTTTTAACATCATTGACTCATCCCGTTCCGAGCAAGAGGTTTTTAGTGAAGCTATGTCGATATTGGACAGGGTGATCAGATGACACATCCAGCAGACGAGATATACTGCGAGAACGGCGACTCCCTCATGGGGAAGGTCATCGTGCTCGGTATCACGGGGAGCATAGCGGCGGTCGAATGTTTCAGTCTCATCAGAGGTCTGGTGAGGCGCGGAGCAGAGGTCATACCGGTGATGACGAAGGAGGCCCAGAAGCTCGTCACTCCGGATTCGCTCTATTTCGCATCCGGCAATCAGCCGATCACCGAGCTCACAGGGCTCACGGAGCACATCACGCTGATGGGCGACAGGGATTCGGCGGATCTGCTGCTGATATACCCCGCAACGGCGAACACGGTATCCAAGATCGCGAACGGCATAGACGACACGCCGGTCACATCCATGGCCACGGTGGCCCTCGGAGAGGGGATACCGGTGGCTATAGCACCTGCGATGCACCAGGGGATGTACGACAACCCGGCCGTGATCGAGAACATCGAGAGGCTCAAGTCCTGGGGAGTGACGTTCATAGGCCCCCGCGTCGACGGCGTGAGGGCGAAGGTGGCATCCAAGGAGGAGGTCATCGAGACGGTCGAGAGGATCGTCGGGGACGATTATCTCAGAGGGAAGAAGGTCCTCATCATCGGAGGGCGCAGCGAGGAGGCCATAGACTCCATGAGGGTGATAACGAACCGCTCATCCGGACTGATGGCAGTGAAGCTCGCGGAGGCGGCCTTCAGGAAGGGGGCGGACGTGGAGCTCTGGATGGGTGCATGCAGCGTCCAGCTTCCGGGCTACATGGACGTCAGGAGGTTCTCCAGCGTTTCCGAGCTGATCGGCATGCTCGACGACATCGACCACGACATAGTCATAGTGCCTGCGGCGCTCTCAGATTTCAAGCCGGAGGAGCCCGAGGGAGGGAAGATCCCCAGTGAGATAGGGTTCGACCTGGGCCTGATCCCGGTGACGAAGGTGCTGCCTTTGATAACGGACAGATGCCGCACGGTCATAGGATTCAAGGCGGAGTCCGGTCTGAGCGACGAGGATCTCGTCGATGCGGCGGAGGAGCGCATGGAGGAGTACGGCCTGTTCGCCGTCGTTGCGAACGACACGAGCTCCGCAGGAAAGTGCGAGTCCAAGGTCATACTCGTCCGCAAGGGCAGGACTGACGTGCTGTCGGGAACCAAGACCGAGACGTCCGAGACCATACTGGACCTCTGCTTCGGAGGACTATGAGGGCCGAGGCCTTCGTCCCCGGGCACATCTCCAGTATATTCAGGCCCTACAGGGGTCCCGATCCCGGAACGACCGGGTCCAGAGGAACAGGGATCAGACTGAACATGGGCAGCAAAGCATCCGTGGAGACGGTACCGGGGAACGAGGTGTCCATCAGGATAGACGGCAAGGAATCCGATGCGGCCGTCACCAGGGCGGCCGTCGAGATGATGCATCCCGAAGGGGGCCTGGAGATCGAGATCTTCCACGACCTCCCGATGGAGCAGGGCTTCGGCACCAGCGCATCGGGGACGTTCGCCGTCTGCCTGTGCCTATCGGAGATGTTCGGAGGCGACCCCGTCATGCCCACACACACGGCCGAATGCGGATACGGGGGAGGTCTGGGGGATCTCCTGGCGATAGATTCGGGATATGCCGTGCCGGTCAGGACGGTGCCCGGTCCGCCGAGGTTCGGCGGTGTCACGGAGGATGCCGGTATTAGCATGCCATGCCTGTCCCTGATAGTTCTCGGAGGCCCGCTCGTTACCGGTTCGGTCTTAAGCGACCCGTCCGCCGTGGAGAGGATATCAGCATCGGCCGACGAATGCCTGGAGATGTTCGCGGCTGACCGCACGATCGAAGGTTTCTACAGATCGGCCAACAGGTTCTCGGCATCGACAGGTCTGGAGTCGGATGCCATAATGGATGCGTTGGAGACCATACACGAAGAAGGATATCATGCCGGAATGTGCATGCTCGGCAACAGCGTGTACTCCGACATCCCATTCGAGGAGGCCGAGAGGCTGTTCCCCGGCAGAAGGATCTTCCAATCAGCGCCGTACAGCGGTCCGGCGACCGTCACTCGTACAGGGTGAAGAGGACATCGTCCCCGTCGACATCGAAGAGGCCCATCCTCGCGGCGCCGTCTAGCCACGCATGTGAGTAGTTCACGGCCGCGAAGGCTCTGAGATAATCGCCGTCGTTGCGGTATCCCACGGCGGTCCTGAAGAACGAGTCGGACCTCTCCAGGAAGTCCAGTGCCAGCTTCCTGTCGAACGATCTCACCGGAGGCGCGATCACGACTTTCTTCCTGGCACGCGTCGTGATGTCCAGGTACTTGGCCATCCTCTCGTCGGTTATCACCGCGGATACATCCGAATCGGAGGAATCTAGCTCCAGGAAGAGCTCCCTGTAATCCGTCATCCTGAACAGTCCGAGGTCGCGGAAGCATCCGATCCAGGCATGGGCGTAGTTGATGGCGGCGAAGGCCGTGACGTAGTCCCCGTCCCTGCAGAAGTTGCCCGCATCCGTGCGGTAGCAGTCGACCATCTCCAGGCCGCTCTCCGCAAGCGGCCTCAGCATGGCGCCCTCGGCCACCGAGATCTCCAGATCCGGGCGTACCTTGTCGAATCTTCCGAGGCAGTCCCTCATGCAGACGTCCGTGACCGTGACGTTCTTCTTCGCCATGTCTATGCACATCCCTTGGTGGAATAAAAGCGGATTCCCCGCGCACGCATCTATATTATTAAGGGGAAGGGGATAACCTCTCTCCATGATAGTTATTGGCGGGTCCACATCCGAGGTTCTGGCGAAGCAGATCGCCGATGAGCTCGGATGCAGGTACATTCAGGCAGGTACGAAGAAGTTCCCCGACGGGGAGGTCTACACCAGGGTCGACAGCGAGGATTTCAACGACGATGTGATCATCGTCCAGAACACATACCCCGACGACAAGCTCGTCGAGATGTTCCTCCTCCAGGACATCGTTGCCGGACTCAAGGCGAAGAAGGTCACGCTGGTGATCCCGTACTTCGGATACGCCAGGCAGGACAGGCTGTTCAATCCCGGCGAGCCCGCATCGGCCATACTCATGTGCAAACTCCTCGATTCGCTGGCATGCGACCATGTCATCACGATCGACATCCACAAGGAGGCCGTCCTCGACGCCTTCAAGTGCAAGCACACCGACCTGAAGGCCGCACCCGTCATCGCCGACTTCTTTAAGGACAAGGGAATCGACCTGGTCCTCTCGCCCGACATCGGTGCCGCCAACCGTGCCAAGGACGTGGGTGACAGGATGGGCAAGCCCTACGACCACCTGAACAAGACCCGTCTGTCCGGTACCGAGGTCAAGATCGCCCCCGCCCACATGGACTGCAGGGACAAGAACATCCTGATCGTCGACGACATGATCTCCACTGGAGGAACGATCATGACCGCCGCTCAGGCCCTCAGGGACGCCGGCGCCAAGAGCGTATCCGTCGCATGCACCCACGGGGTGTTCGTCAATAACGCCATCGACAAGCTCACCCACAGCGCACTGGACAAGGTCCTCTGCTGCAACACCCTGGAGAGCTCCCAGTCGGACATATCCGTCGCCGCGCTCGTCGCGGACGCAATCAGGAAGGGATGATTCATGAGCAACAAAGAGGACAATTTCGCGGAATGGTACTTGGACATCGTCGAGAAGGCAGGCCTTTCCGATAAGAGGTACCCCATCAAGGGGATGAACGTCTGGACCCCCTACGGATGGAGGATCATGAGGCAGATCGACTCCTACATACGCGAGGAGTTCGACGCCACCGACCACGACGAGGTGTGCTTCCCCCTGCTGATCCCGGAGAGTCAGTTCGCGAAGGAGAAGGAGCACATCAAGGGATTCGACAGCGAGGTCTACTGGGTGACCCACGCCGGACTGGACGAGCTCGACGAGAGGCTTGTCGTCAGGCCCACATCCGAGACTGCCATGTACCCCATGTTCGCCCTGTGGATCAGGTCCCATCAGGACCTCCCTCTCAAGACCTACCAGATTGTCAACACGTTCCGCTACGAGACCAAGCAGACCAGGCCGTTCATAAGGGTGCGCGAGATCCACTTCTTCGAGTCGCACACCTGCCACACCGACTACGACGATGCGCAGAAGCAGGTCGACGAGGACATCGAGATCCTCGCCAGGATCGCAAAGAAGATCTGCCTGCCCTACACGCTGCTGGTCCGTACCGATTGGGACAAGTTCCCCGGAGCGTACTATACCGTCGGTATCGACACCTCCATGCCCAACGGAAGGACCCTCCAGATGGGATCCATCCACCATTACAAGACCAACTTCTCCGAGCCCTACGAGATCACCTACGAGGACAAGAACGGGGAGCACAAGTACGTCCACCAGACCACCTACGGCATGTCCGAGAGGCTGGTCGGGGCGCTCATCGGAGTGCACGGGGACGACCAGGGGCTCATCATGCCCCCAGGTATCGCACCCTTCCAGATCGTGCTCATCCCCATCTTCAAGAAGGACAACCAGAAGGCCGTCATGGCAGCTGCTAAAGAGATGGAGTCCGTCCTCGAGAAGGCAGGGTTCAGGGTCAAGTTCGACGACCGCGACGACCGTCCCGGCGCGAAGTACTACGAGTGGGAGATGAAGGGCGTGCCCCTCAGGCTCGAGCTCGGAGGACGCGACATCGAGAACCAGGTCGTGTCGTTCTTCAGGAGGGACAGCGGCGAGAAGGGAACTATCGCATTGGCCAACCTAGTGCCCGGCATCCAGATGCTCCTCGACGACATCTCCGACTGCATGTTCGCGAAGGCCAACGAGATCCAGAAGCAGCGCACGCAGGACATCGATTCCATGGAGAACATCCCCGAGGACAAGATCCTCAGGTTCGGATGGTGCGGATGCGACGAGTGCGGTCACAAGTTCGAGGACACCACAGGATTCAAGATCCTCGGAAGGCCCTACTTCAAAGAGGAGTTCAAGGGCAAGTGCATAATGTGCGGAAAGGACACCGACACCCCCGCATACGCGGCTCACACGATGTGATACCATGTCGTTCCAGGAGGGTGAGCTGGTCTATCTGGAGGATGCCGGCGGCAAGAGGAGCTGGATGAAGCTGTCCTTCGGGATGATGAAGGTCCAGTCCCTCGGGGCCGTCGACGGATCGAAGTTCAGGGACCTCGAGGAGGGCGAGAAGGTCACGATAGTCGGCCGCGACTACAGGATCTTCAGGCCCGGGGTTCTGGAGCTCATGGAGTCCCTCGACAGGGGCGCCCAGATCATATCCGCCAAGGATGCGGCCACCATCCTGATGCACTGCGACATCAAGGCCGGGGACAAGGTGATAGAGGTCGGAGCAGGCTCCGGAGGACTCACCACCGCTCTCCTGCATGCGGTCGCGCCCACGGGGCAGGTCCTCACATTGGAGTTCAGGGAGGAGAATGCCGTCCGTGCGGGAAAGAACGTCTCCAGGGTAGGGCTGCACAAGTACTGGTCCTACCAGATAGGGGATGCGAGGGACATGGATGTGGACGTCGACTGGAAGGCCGATGCTCTCACCATGGACATGCCCGACCCCTGGCTGGCCCTGGGCAACCTTGAAGGTCATCTCCGCTCGGGAGGAAGGCTGTGCGCCTACGTCCCCAACATGAACCAGGCTGAATCCATCGTCAACGCGCTGCGCGAGCACGGATACGTCGATGTGCATGCGCTGGAGAACATGCAGCGCGGCCTAGAGGTGCATCCGGGAGGGGTCAGACCGTCATTCGAGATGCTGGGCCACACCGGATACCTGATTTTCGCGAGGAAGACCGCCTGAAGCGGAGGATGCGAGGATGTCCCACGGCCATGTGCTTAGCCCCAGGCTGGTGAAGGCGTATCTGGACAGGGTCACCGCGCCGGAACTGGAGAGGATAGGCATCACGCCCTCCAGCTCCATCTTTCTGATAGAGATACTGCATCACGAGGGGATATCCCTCAAGGAGCTCTCCGAGCGTCTTCTGGTCGACAAGGCCCACACCACCCGCATGGCTACCAAGCTCATCGAGTCGGGGCTGGTGAAGAACACGGCCGAGGGCCATCAGTACAGCCTCAGGCTGACCGATAAGGGCAAGGATGTCACACACAAGGCCGTGCGCATCAACTCCGACGCGATGGACGAGCTGCTGAAGGACCTCACCCCCGAGGAGATGGCAGTCCTCCAGTCGGTGTCCGAGAAGGTCTCCGCGGTCCTCCGCAGATCATGACGATGTTTTCCCGAAGACGAACCGTCCCTGCCAGTCTTTTTATAGAAGTTGACGACTCAACTTCTTCCGATGGAAGATACTCTGGAGAATTGCTGCGGTCCGAGGCTTATGAAGACCTACATGGACAAGAGGACGATAGGGCCGCTGGAGGAGATCGGTCTGACGGTGGCCGGGGCGCAGTTCCTGGGCGCCATATACCACAACGAGGGGGCGTCCATGAGGGACCTCTCTGATATGCTGTCGGTGGACAAGGCCCATGCCACCCGCACCGTTCTGAAGCTGATAGACGATGGTCTGGTCGAGAACAGGGGGCACGGCCACGCATACAGCCTCGCCCTCACCCCAGAAGGGAAGGAAGCGGCCAGGAAGGCCAAGCGCATCATCGAGGATGCATGGTCATCCATGTTCAGGGACCTCACCCCCGAGGAGAGGGATGTCCTCAAGGTGATAATCTCAAAGGTCTCGAAAGTGATAAGGGAGGATGCGGAATGATACTGAAGTATCTGAGGAAGGTCGACTGGGCCCTGCTCGCCGCGACTGTGGTATTCGTGTTCCTCCAGGTCTATCTCGAGCTGGAGATCCCGGGGTACATGAACAAGATAACCACCATCATGACCACCGGAGGCACCTCTCAGGATGTCATGGAGGAGGGCAAATGGATGCTCGCATGCGCATTCGGCAGCCTCGTCATGGCAGTGATCGTCGGATTCATCGCCGCATACATCGGAACGTATCTCGGTAAGACCCTCCGTGAGCGCCAGTTCGATAACGTCCAGAGGTATTCAGCCACCGAGCTGAACAGATTCTCTATCTACAGTCTCATAACACGTTCCACCAACGACGTCAACCAGGTCCAGATGGCGTTCACCATCGGACTCATGGTGATGATAAGAGCACCGATCATGGCGGTGTGGGCGATCATGAAGATCTCCACGAAGAATGTGGAGTGGACATCCGCCACGGTCGTTGCGATAGTCGCCATGGTGAGCTGCATAGCGCTCATCATATGGTATGTGTTCCCGCGCTTCAAGAGGATCCAATGGCTGAACGACGACGTGAACCGCATCACCAAGGAGGGTCTGTCAGGGATACGCGTGGTGCACGCATACAACGCTGAGGGATTCCAGGAGAGGAGGTTCGAGAAGGCCAACGAGAAGCTGACGAACACCCATCTGGAGATCACCCGTGCCTTCGCTTTCCTCTTCCCGGCGATGACCACCATAATGAGCGTGCTGTCCATGGTCATCTACTGGCTGGGAGCGGTCATCATCAACGCCACGGAATCCCCGATGGAGAGGATCACGGAGTTCTCGGACATGATCGTATTCTCGTCCTACGCCATGCAGGTGATAGGGGCGTTCATGATGCTGATCATCGTGTTCATGATCCTTCCCCGTGCCATGGTCGCCGCCAAGCGTATCGAAGAGGTCATCAACGCCGATCCCGTCGTGAAGGACGGTTCCGTGGAGGATTCGCCCGACGGAAGAGAAGGGGAGATAGTATTCCGCAACGTGTCCTTCAGATATCCCGAATCGGCCAATGATTCGCTCACGGATATATCGTTCGAGCTCTCCAAGGGCGAGACGCTGGCGATCATAGGGTCCACCGGAAGCGGGAAGAGTACATTGGTGAACCTGATCCCGCGCTTCTACGATGTCACCGACGGCCAGATCCTGATCGACGGCGTCGACATCAGGGAGTACAATCTCGAGAGCCTCCGCGGTAAGATAGGCTACGTCCCCCAGAAGGCATCCCTGTTCACAGGCACTATAGAATCCAACGTCAACTACGGCGGCACCGAGGAGGAGCGCACCGAGGACGATGTCAGGAAGGCCGTGGAGATAGCACAGGCCAGGGACTTCGTCGAGAGGACCGAGGGGCAGTATCAGGGAAAGGTCGCCGAAGGCGGAACGAACCTCTCGGGCGGCCAGAAGCAGCGCATTTCCATTGCACGTGCGGTGTGCAAGCGTCCGGAGATCTACATCTTCGACGATTCGTTCTCCGCATTGGATTACAGGACAGACCGTCTCCTCAGATCCGAACTGAGGAAGGAGACGGCGGGGGTCACCACCATAATCGTGGCCCAGAGGATCGGTACGATCATGGATGCCGACAGGATCATCGTGCTCGACGAGGGCAGGATGGTCGGAATGGGCACCCATCACGAGCTATTGAAGAACTGCGAGGTGTACCACCAGATCGCAGCATCCCAGCTCTCAGAGGAGGAGTTGATGAGATGAGCGAGAGGCAGTCGAGAAGGCAGCGCGACAGGTTCGCACCTCAGGAGAAGCCCAACGATTTCAAGGACGCCTGGGGCAAGCTGTTCCGCTACATGGGCCGCTACAGGCCGTTGTTCGTCACGGCGGTCGTGATGTCCATCATAGGGACATTGCTGATCCTCCTGGGCCCCAACATGCTCAGGGACATGACCGACCTGATCAAGGACGGCCTGATGCCGGGCTCGAGCATAGACATGGAGGCGGTCGCGGAGATCGCCATCTGGCTCTTGATCATCTACGCCGCCAGCGCGGTCATCTCCCTGGTGCAGGGATACATTCTCGCCACCGTCACCCAGAGGACTGCAGGCAACCTCCGTGACGACATATCGAGGAAGATCGACCGTGTCAAGCTGAGGTACTTCGACAGCTCCAAGTCCGGAGACCTGATGAGTCGCGTCACCAACGATGCGGACACGCTCGGGCAGGACTCGAACCGTGCCATCAGCACCATGATTCCGGCGGTAACGCAGTTCATCGGATCGATCGTCATGATGGCCGTGACGGACTTCACCATGATGGCCACCGCGGTGCTGTCCACCCTGTTCGGATTCGTGCTGATGATAATCATCATGTCCAGGTCGCAGAGGTACTTCACCGCCCAGCAGAACAACCTCGGTGCGATGAACGGGCATGTAGCGGAGATCTACAACAACCACGCCATAGTGTCATCCTATAACGGTAACAGGAAGGCCAAGGAGCAGTTCGACAGGATCAACGACGACCTCCAGAGGAGCGGATTCATGTCGCAGTTCCTCGCAGGGCTGATGATGCCTCTGATGGCGTTCATCGGCAACTTCGGATACGTTATGGTGTGCATAGTCGGCGCCACATTGGTGATAGAGGATGCGATCAGCATCGGTACCATCGTGGCGTTCATGCTCTACATCAGGCTGTTCACCCAGCCTCTCCAGCAGATGTCCCAGGGCCTCTCCACCATGCAGTCGGTGGCCGCAGCAGCGGAGAGGGTATTTGCTTTCCTCGACGAGGAGGAGTTCGAGGACGAGTCCGGCAAGGAGAGGAAGGTCGTCAGGTCCGAGGGGCATGTGGAGTTCAAGGATGTCCACTTCGGATACGTCCCGGACAAGGAGATCATCCATGGATTCTCCGCAGACATCAAGCCCGGGCAGAAGGTCGCAATCGTCGGTCCCACCGGGGCCGGTAAGACCACCATGGTCAACCTCCTCATGAGGTTCTACGAGGTGGACAGCGGCGACATCCTCATTGACGGGGTGTCCACGAAGGACCTTCCCAGAGAGGTCGTACATGACCAGTTCTGCATGGTGCTGCAGGACACCTGGCTCTTCGAGGGAACGATACGCGAGAACATCGTGTATTGCAGAGAAGGCATCACCGACGAGATGGTCGAGGAGGCCTGCCGCGCAGCGGGGATACACCACTTCATAACCACCCTCCCGCAGGGTTACGACACCGTCCTCACGGACAGCGACTCCCTGTCGGTGGGCCAGAGGCAGCAGCTCACCATCGCCCGTGCGATGATCGACGATTCGCCCATGCTGATCCTGGACGAGGCCACGAGTTCGGTCGACACCAGGACCGAGGCGATAATCCAGGCCGCGATGGACAGGCTCGCAGAGAACAGGACGTCCTTCGTGATCGCCCACAGGCTCTCGACCATCAAGAACTCCGACCTGATCATCGTCATGAAGGACGGAAGCATCATCGAGCAGGGCACCCATGACGAACTGCTGGCTAAGGGCGGGTTCTACCAGGACCTGTACGACAGCCAGTTCGAGGAGACCGACATAGACTGAATGCGGATGCCGATGTCCCGGAGTACGGACCGATCCCGGGAAGGGAGGCCCGGCCTCCGGCCCCGCTCTCCAAAAAACGCTTACGGAACAGGGGTTCTTATATGGAAGAACGCATTGTATCCCCGTTACTGTCCTTAACGAGGAAGCAACCCTTTTATAATACTATATGTTGCACCGAAATTACAAGCTTGAACGCTATCCATAAGGGCCTGTAGCTCAGCTAGGTGGAGCACCTGACTTTTAATCAGGCTGCCAAGGGTTCGAATCCCTTCAGGCCCGCCAATGGACTTCATGAGAGATCGACGGCAGATCAAGTATGAGGAAAGGCACACACTTTTTCTCAAAATCAAACGTCTTCCCCAGATGACCGGTCTGGAAAAAAGTAGGTGAAAACTTGGCAACAGAAAGCATCTCGTTCAATGTACTCAAGCACTGTTTGGTGCCTGAGCACCATCTCTTGACCGAGGAAGAGGCTCAGGCGGTTCTCGATAGGAAGGGAATCAAATTGGAGCAGCTCCCTAAGATCAGGAAAAGTGACCCGGGAGTCAAAGTCCTGGAGAGCATCCACGGTCCCATCGATGAGGGTCGTGTCATCAAAATTGTAAGAAAGAGCAGGACCGCCCAGGAATTCGTGGCGTATAGGCTCGTTACGAGGGGATGAAGATGAGGGACCTAGTGCAGCTTTACTTCAACGAGCACAACATCGTCAACCACCACCTCTCGTCATTCAACGACTTCCTTGCATCCGAGGACAACCCCAACAGCAGGATGCAGAGGATTGTCGACGACATCAGGGTCCCCACCGATGACGCGGTGCGCGGAATCATCAAGCTGGACCCGGAGAAGACAGGCGGAAGGAACTATGAGATCCGCATCGGAAGGAGGAGGGACGAGGACGGACACATCGACGTCAACGCGAAGCCTACCATCCGCGTCGGGGAGCCCTACGTGAAAGAGGCCAACGGTTGCGAGCACTGGACCACCCCCATGGAGGCCAGGCTCAGAAAGTTCAACTACGCCTCCCGCGTGGAGGTTTTCTTCGAGATCCTCGAGGACGGCCAGGAGCCTGAGAGCGGAGAGAACTCCGGATGGCTCTGGGTCGGAGACCTGCCCATCATGGTGAAGTCCCAGGGATGCAGTCTTCACAGGGATAACCTCGAGTTCCACCTCGACCACAAGCTCACCGATGAGGAGTACGAGGCCGAGCTGATCAAGGAGAAGGAGGACCCCAGGGAGCCCGGAGGATACTTCATCGTGGGCGGAACCGAGAGGGTCCTGATCACACTGGAAGACCTGGCACCCAACAGGGTCATGGTCGAATACAACGAGAAATACGGCGCGGCAGTCGAAGTTGCCAAGGTCTTCTCACAGAAGGACGGTTACCGCGCTCTGACACTTGTGGAGAAGAAGAAGGACGGAATGCTCTCGGTATCGGTCCCCGCGGTATCCGGTTCCATACCCCTCGTCGCCCTCATGAAGGCGCTGGGCATGGAGTCCGATCAGGAGATTTACGACACCATCGTGTCCGACGAGCTCATGGCGAACACGGTCTACGCCAACATCGAAGCGTCCTTCGACAAGAAGACATACGCGCCCAACGGATTCCACTCCGAAGAGGACGCGATCCTGTTCCTCGAGAGGAACTTCGCCGCCGGTCAGGCGAAGGAGTACAGGACTAAGAAGGTCGAGTCCATCCTGGACCGCTCCCTCCTGCCCCACCTCGGGGACACCAAGGCCGACAGGAACAAGAAGGCCATCTTCCTCGGCCGTGTCGCACGTTCAGTCCTCGAGCTTTCTCTCGAGAAGAGGAACGAGGACGACAAGGACCATTACGCTAACAAGAGGCTCAAGCTCTCCGGAGACCTCATGGAGGATCTCTTCAGGACCAGCTTCAGCAGCCTCATGAAGGACCTCAAGTACCAGCTGGAGAGGAGCTGGGGAAGGAAGAAGAACGACAAGTTCGACATCAACACCATCCGCTCCTCCATCAGGACAGAGCTCCTGACCCACAAGCTGATCCACGCTCTTGCCACAGGTAACTGGGTCGGAGGACGCGCAGGAGTGTCGCAGCTGCTCGACAGGACATCCAACCTGTCCGCCATGTCGCACCTCAGGAGGGTGACATCGTCCCTTACCAGGAGCCAGCCCCACTTCGAGGCCCGTGACCTGCACCCCACGCAGTGGGGAAGACTGTGCCCTTCCGAGACGCCCGAAGGACAGAACTGCGGTCTGGTGAAGAACACCGCCCTCATCATCGAGGTCTCCGAGGGAATCCCCGACATGGACATCAAGTGGATGCTCAGGGAGCTCGGAGTCAAGACCGTCAAGTCCGTGGACGAGACCCGTATCTTCGTTAACGGGGACCTCGTCGGAGTGCACAGCGACGCAAAGAAACTGGTGAGCGAGATCAGGGAGCGCAGGAGATGCGGCCTGGTCTCCGGAGAGATCAACGTCCGCTTCGACCAGGACACCAACGAGGTCATCATCAACTGCGACGAGGGCCGTCTCAGAAGGCCCCTGCTCATCGTCAAGAACGGAAGGCTCGCGCTCACAAGGAAGCACATCGAGGGAATCCGCGAGGACAAGATCAAGTGGAACGACCTGTTCCGCGAGGGAATCATCGAGTGGATCGATGCAGAGGAAGAGGAGGATACGCTGGTCCTCGTCGACCCCTACGACGTCCCCTCCAGGTGCCCCTGCTGCAACCACGCGCTCTCGCCCACCGACGCCGACTGGATGAACCCCGGCAAGGAGGGCGACTCCGTCCTCAAGTGCAGGTGGTGCGGCGAGGAGTTCACCGTCCCCACCAAGCTCGACCCCAAGTACACCCATATGGAGGTCGACCCGATGATCATCATCGGAGTCGGATGCGGTATCGTTCCCTATCCGGAGCACAACTCCGCACCCCGTATCACAATGGGTGCGGCAATGGGTAAGCAGGCTCTGGGAATCTCATGCTCCAACTACAGGATGAGGCCCGACACAAGGGGCCACCTGATGCACTACCCTCAGAGGCCCATGGTCCAGACCCAGACCATGAACTTCATGCATTACGAGCACAGGCCCGCAGGACAGAACTTCTGCATCGCCGTCCTCTCCTACCATGGATACAACATCGAGGATGCGCTCGTCATGAACAAGAGCTCCGTCCAGAGGGGACTCGGAAGGTCCACCTTCCTCAGGTCCTACTCCGCAGAGGAGCACCGCTACCCCGGAGGAACCGAGGACGCGTTCGAGATCCCCCAGCCCGATGTCACCGGAGCACGCGAGGAGGACAAGTACTCCATGCTCGGAGATGATGGTCTGATCCTTCCCGGATCCAGGGTCGGAAGCTCCGACGTCCTCGTCGGAAAGACATCGCCTCCCAGATTTAATGAGGAGGACACCGACTTCCTCACACCCCAGAAGAGGAGGGAGACATCCGTCACCGTCAGGCACGGAGAGAGCGGTTATGTCGACTCCGTCATGATCACAGAGGACCTGGACGGACGCAAGCTCGTCCGTGTCAAGGTCAGGGACCAGAGGGTGCCCGAGCTCGGAGACAAGTTCTGTTCCAGGTTCGGACAGAAGGGAGTCGTCGGAAGGCTCGTCGACCAGTGTGACATGCCCTTCACGGCCGACGGAGTCACGCCCGACCTCGTCGTCAACCCCCACGGAATCCCTTCTCGTATGACCATCGGGCACGTGCTCGAGATGATCGCGGGTAAGGTCGGAGCCATGGAGGGACGTTTCATCGACGGTACCGCCTTCTCCGGAGAGAACGAGGAGGCCATCCGCGACGGTCTCGTCAGGAACGGTTTCAAGAACACCGGTAAGGAGATCATGTACGACGGAAGGACCGGAAAGATGATCCAGGCCGATGTGTACACGGGAGTCATCTTCTACGAGAAGCTGCACCACATGGTCAGCGGAAAGATGCACGTCAGGTCCAGGGGACCCGTGCAGATCCTGACCAGGCAGCCTACCGAGGGACGTTCCAGGCAGGGAGGTCTCAGGTTCGGAGAGATGGAGCGTGACTGTCTGATCGGTCACGGAGTGTCCATGGTCATCAAGGACCGTCTCCTGGACGAGTCCGACGGAACCCAGCAGTGGATCTGCGGCAACCCGTCCTGCGGACACATCGCCATCATGGACAGGCACGGATCCCTGTACTGTCCTGTATGTAAGAACAACACGAACATCTACCAGGTGCAGACATCATACGCTTTCAAACTGCTTATGGATGAGTTGCTGTCCCTTGGTGTGGCCATGAGGCTTCAGCTGGAGGATTTGAAATGACATACGGAATCACCAAGAGAATCGGATCGATCAAGTTCTCCTGCCTCTCCCCCGAGGAGATCAGGAAGATGTCTGCGATCAAGGTCATCACCCCCGACACCTACAACGACGAGGGCTATCCCTATCCCGGAGGACTCATGGACCCCCACATGGGAGTCATCGAGCCCGGAATCCGCTGTAAGACCTGCGGATGCAAGGTCGACGAGTGTCCCGGACACTTCGGACACATCGAGCTCGCCCTCCCCGTCATCCATGTCGGATTCATCAAGGACATCAAGATGCTCCTCGAGTCCACGTGCTGCAAGTGCGGAAGGCTGATGCTCTCCGAGGACCAGATCAAGGACCGCATGGAGAGCATGGAGAAGATGGAGGAGCTCGGAGGAGGAACCATCGAGAAGAAGCTCTTCACGAAGGACACCGCCAAGGACGCGTCCGGAAAGGCCGTCTGCCCTTACTGTAACGAGGCCCAGATCAAGATCAAGCTCGACAAGCCCACCACGTTCAGGGAGGTCGAGGACAACCACAAGCTGACCCCCAAGGAGGTCCGCGAGAGGCTCGAGAGGATCCCCGACGAGGATCTCAGGGCGCTCGGAATCGATCCCGAGACATGCAGGCCCGAGTGGATGGTCCTCACCGTCCTCGCCGTGCCTCCCGTGTCCGTCAGGCCCTCCATCACACTGGAGGCAGGAGACAAGTCCGAGGATGACCTGACCCACAAGCTGGTCGACGTTCTCAGGATCAACCAGAGGCTCAGAGAGAACCGTGACCAGGGAGCGCCCCAGCTGATCGTCGAGGATCTGTGGGAGCTGCTCCAGTACCATGTCACCACATACTTTGACAACCAGACATCCGGAATCCCGCCCGCGAGGCACAGGTCCGGACGTCCCCTGAAGACCCTGGAGCAGAGGCTCAAGGGAAAGGAGGGACGTTTCAGATCCAACCTTTCCGGAAAGCGTGTCAACTTCTCGGCCCGTACGGTCATCTCGCCCGACCCGCTGCTCTCCATCAACGATGTGGGTGTCCCCACATTCGCCGCCAGGGAGCTCACGGTCCCGCTCCGCGTGAACCAGTACAACATCGAGAAGGTCAGGGAGATCGTCAGGCGCGGCCCCATGGCCGACGTGCTGGACTTCCCCTACGTCCCCGGAGCGAACTACGTCATCCGTTCCGACGGAAGGAAGATCAGGGTCACCGAGAGGAACGCCGCGGAGGTCGCGGAGAACCTCGACATCGGATACACCGTCGAGAGACAGCTCGTCGACGGAGATGTCGTCCTGTTCAACAGGCAGCCCTCGCTGCACAGGATGTCCATGATGGCGCACCGCGTCAAGGTCATGGAAGGGAAGACCTTCAGGTTCAACCTGTGCGTATGTCCGCCCTACAACGCCGACTTCGACGGGGACGAGATGAACCTTCACGTCCTCCAGTCCGACGAGGCCCGTGCAGAGGCACGCATCATCATGCAGGTGCAGGAGAACATCCTCTCGCCCAGGTACGGAGGACCCATCATCGGGGCCATCCACGACCACATCACGGGAGCTTACTTCCTGACGCACAACAACCCCCGCTTCGACGCGGAGGAAGCAGCGAACATCATGTTCAAGCTCAGCGACATCGAGATGCCCGAGCCCTTCATCGACGAGGAGACCAAAGAGAGGTACTGGACCGGCAAGCAGCTGTTCTCCACCGTCCTCCCCAAGGACTTCAACACCAGCTTCAAGGCGAACATCTGCCAGAACTGCGGCGTCTGCAAGAAGGACCAGTGCGAGTACGACGCATACGTCAAGATCCGCGACGGAAAGCTCGTCTGCGGTACCATCGATGTCAAAGCCATCGGAAACAGCAAGGGAAAGATCCTCGACCGTATCGCCCGCGACTATGGCTCCGCAAGGGCCGCCCAGTTCATCAACCAGGTCACCAGGCTCGCCCTCGGTGCCCTCATGAACCACGGATTCAGCACGGGTATCAGCGACGAGGACATCCCCAAGGAGGCATCCCTGCAGATCAACAACAACACCCAGGAATGCATCGACAAGGTGACCGCGCTGGTCGACTCGTACCGTGCCGGAACACTGCAGCAGATGCCCGGACGTTCCCTCAGGGAGACCCTCGAGGTCAGCGTCATGCAGGTCCTCGGACAGGCCCGTGACGAGGCAGGAAAGATCGCAGGGAAGTACCTGGGAATGGACAACCCTGCGGTCATCATGGCCAAGGCCGGAGCCCGTGGATCCATGCTCAACCTGTCGCAGATGGCGGGTTGTGTGGGTCAGCAGGCCGTGCGTGGAGAGAGGCTGTCCAGAGGATACTGGGACAGGACGCTCTCCCACTTCGAGAAGGGAGACCTGGGCGCGTACGCCAAAGGATTCTGCTCCAACTCGTACAAGTCAGGATTGACACCCACCGAGTTCTTCTTCCACGCGATGGGAGGAAGAGAGGGACTGGTCGATACCGCGGTCCGTACCTCCAGGTCCGGATACATGCAGAGGAGGCTCGTCTCCGCTCTGGAGGACCTCAAGCTGACATCCGACGGAACGGTCAGGAACACCGTGGGAACCGTCATCCAGTTCAGGTACGGAGAGGACGGTGTCGACCCCGCTAAGACGGTCAGGGGTAAGGCCATCGATCTGGACGACCTGTTCTTCGAGGTCTTCGGAGAGGAGTCGGAGGAGTTCGTCCACGACAACGAGAAGGACGTCGGAGGAGACTACGGATCCCTCGAGAAGGACGAGATGGAATACATCGAGGAAGAGGGAGAAGGAGAGGACATGGACGACTTCGAGACCGATTACGACGGCGGAGGTGAGTGATAATGGCTAAGAAAGATACAATGAACGCCCTGATCAAGAGGGGCATCAACGAGGAGACCGTTGCGCTGCTGCTCACCCAGTACACATCGCTGGACGCCATCAGGACCGCCGGAGAGGAGGAGATCGTCAAGCTCGGAATCAGCGAGGATGAGGCCAAGGACGTCATCCAGAAGCTGGGAGCAGTCAGGAGCTCCTCCACATCCAGCAGATCGAAGAAGAAGGTCGTAGAGGAGCCCGAGCCCGTCAAGATGGAGGAGGTCACGGACTTCTACGTCTACAACGACACCGAGCTCAGGCTCAAGGGATACCTCGAGGAGGAGAAGATCGAGCTGCCCATGAAGGTCATCGTGGACATCGCCGCACGCATCGAGGGGCATGACGTCTCCGAAGACAAGTGCAGGGAGCTCCTGAGAAGGGCCAGCGCCATGTACGAGAGGCACAAGATGGACCAGAACGAGTCTGCCGGAGTCATGGCTGCGCACTCCATCGGAGAGCCTGGTACCCAGATGAACATGCGTACCTTCCACTACGCAGGAGTCGCGAACATCAACGTTACCCAGGGACTTCCCCGTCTGATCGAGATCGTGGATGCCAGGCGCATCCCCAGCACTCCTTCGATGGACATCCCGCTCGAGGGCATCGCAGCCCAGGACGAGAACGTCGCACGTCTCGTCGCATCGAACATAGAGATGACATCCATCCTGGATGTCGCCACCATCGACACCGATATCACCAACATGATGCTGATCGTCAGACCCGACGTCCGCAAGATGGAGGAGAGGCACATCGAGGTCGAGGAACTGGTGGAGAGATTGAACAAGGTCAAGGCCGTCCGCGGTCTGGTGAAGCTGTCGGGATACGACATCGTCATCCAGTCGGACGAGCCTTCGTACAAGAAGCTCCAGGTGATGTACGATTCCGTCAAGACCGCCAAGATCAAAGGTATCGACGGGATTACCAGGGCCGTCCTGTCCAAGACGGAGGGATACTGGAAGATCGTCACCGAAGGAAGCAACCTCAAAGAGGTCCTTACAGTGACCGGAGTGGATGCACCCAATGTGATGACAAACAGCATATTGGAAGTGGCCGACGTCCTCGGAATCGAGGCCGCCAGGAACTCCATCATCCACGAGGCAATGGGAACTCTGGGAGAAGCGGGTCTTGATGTCGATATACGTCACATCATGCTCGTGGCCGATCTCATGACCAACGACGGTTATGTGAAGGCCATCGGAAGGCACGGAGTGTCTGGAAAGAAGTCCTCGGTACTTGCCAGGGCGGCTTTCGAGATCACTGCCGCGCACCTTCTGCACGCAGCTATGGTAGGAGAGGTCGACCACCTTGAGGGAGTTACCGAGAACATCATAGTTGGACAGCCGGTCACGCTTGGTACCGGTGCAGTAAACCTTATTTACACACCCAAAAAGAAGGGGGATAAAGAATGAGCGAAGTAGACATAAGCAGAGCTTTGAAGTCCGCTATCACCACCGGAAAGGTGCAGTTCGGACTCGATCAGACAATGAAAGCAGTAAAGGCCGGAGAGGCGCAGATGATCATCCTCGCGAGGAACTGCCCTTGCCAGGAGCTGAAGGATGCGAACGTAAAGGTCCGCATCTACGAAGGTAACAACATGGAGCTCGGTGCTCTTTGCGGAAAACCATTCTCAGTCTCTGCCCTTGCTATTATCGACAAAGGTAGCTCCAACATCTTAACGCTGTGAGACCATGTCCGCTGATATCGTACTTACCGAGGATACGCTCAGGTACATCGCTCTTTTCGAGCAGATCACCAAGGCCAACGCCATCGACTGCATGGACACCGAGGACAAACTCGTGTTCGTCGTTGAGAAAGGACAGGGTAACATCGCTGTCGGAAAGAAAGGAGAGCATGTGATCAAGCTGAAGGATAAGACCGGCAAGAACATCCAGGTCGTGGAGTATTCCGATGATCCGGAGCAGTTCGTCATGAATGTGTTCCACATATACGGTCCTCAGAAGGTCGTTATCGAGCAGCGCGGAAACATAACTCACGCAACAGTCACCGTGGATCCCAAACTCAAGGGCCGTGCGATTGGCAAGGCCGGAAAGAATCTGCGCATAGCCAGGGACATCGTGAACAGGCATCACGAGATCCAGAGCCTTAGCGTAGACTGACCGTCCCCCTACGATCTGCCGATCGCCCGACGGGAATTCAACAAACCTCTTACCTTCAAACCACTTAATTCTTGGTTCAATTCAGAGGCGTGCGCTCCACTTCGAGACCGTCCGCCGTGGGGTACTGCTCGGATATGTAGCACTTGTAACCGAGGTCGTCGGCTATGTCCTCGAGCACCCAGGGGGCCACCTCGACCTTGTTCTCGAGCACCGAAAATAGTTCATCTGGAACATCTAGTTCGCGGAGCTTTTCGACCACCGCATCGAGATCGTCGGAGTACACGTATCCCCTCACGAGGGTGCCGTCGTCGGTGATCGCCTGATAGTCCGTGCAGATGTGCTCCGCACGGCGGATCAACCTCTTCCTGAGTTGGACCCCGTCCTTGAATGCTGACGAGCAGAGGTGGATGTTGGCCTTGCGGTTCCTCTTCATGACCGCTATCGCGGTCTCATGGGCGCCGAGCACGGCGGATGAAATGTCGTCCTTGACCTCGAAATTATGCTCCGCCATCATGCCCCAGTTGCTCTCCGAGAACTCCAGCTCGTTGAGGTTGATGAAGTCGATTCCGACGGAATCAGCGTACTGGACGAGCTCGGACAGCTCATCCTCCATGCCGGGGATAGAAGGGACCTCTATGCCGACGTCCATCTCCGTGGAATTGACTATCTCCTTCAGTTTCGTTTCGGACATGCGTGTCCACATTGAGACTGGCGGGTGGAAGCGTATCTCATCCAACCCTGCTGCCTCCAGCCTGGCGACCTTCTCGGGGTCCAGGGTGGCGGTGTACAGGTGGATGTGGTGCTCCTTCCCGAACCTTCCCTTCAGGAGCTCGATCATGTGGACCGTGCGGTCCATTACCAGGAGGGGGTCTCCTCCGGTGATCCCGGTGCCGGTGGCATCGATGGATTCCGCCTCGGCGATGATCTCCTCATCGGTGGTCACTTTCGCCTCGTTGGCATATATGACGTCGAGCCCCTTCTTCTCCAGGGAGACGGGGCAGTAGAAGCAGTTCCATTTGCATTGTCCAGTGACCAGCAGGACCATCTTGGACCCGTTCATACAGTGCTCGCACCCTACGGCCACATGGCCGTTGCAGGCGGAATCGCACTCCATCTTCCTGAGCATGCCTGGGGCATACGGGACGATGGTTTATAATCCCTGTCGGGGATAGGCCTAGCATGAAGATGGACAGCAGACTGGTACTGGCCCTTGACGAGACTGACGGAAAGAAGGCACTTGCAGTGGCCGAATCCGTGGGCGACATAGTGGACGCCATAAAGATAAACTGGCCCCTGGTCCTGTCCGAAGGCCCCCAGATGATCACGAAGCTGTCCGAGATGACCGACGTCATCTGCGACTTCAAGGTCGCGGACATCCCCAACACCGCCAGGCTCATCGTCGAGAACGCCGTGTCCAGAGGGGCATCGGCCGTCATCGTCCACGCGTTCACCGGCGACGATTCCCTGAAAGCGGCCGTGGAGGCCGCAGGCGATGCGGAGATCTATGCCGTCACAGAGATGAGCCACCCTGGAGGTAAGATGTTCACTGCCAAGCACGCCGAGGAGATGGCCAGGTTGGGCGTGGAGTGCGGCGTCAAGGGATTCATCGCCCCCGCCACCCGTCCCGAGAGGATCGCGGACATCCGCAGGATCATCGGCGACCTCAAGATCCTGTCCCCCGGAGTAGGAGTGCAGGGCGGAAAGGCGTTCGATGCCATAAGGGCAGGAGCGACCTACGCCATCGTCGGACGCGCCATATATGGCTCCGCTGACCCCCGGTCAGCGGCCCAATCGTTCGCCGACGACATCAGGACCGTCCTCTGATGTCCGTCGCTTTCTTATTATTATTATAAATTACCCGCATAAACGTTTTAATATGCGACCGAGTATCAACGCCATTCATAAGACGGAGACTTATAGAATGCGCAAATTCGGAAAAGAGTCAACCGCCCCTTCTGAAGGGGTAGGCCGCGAAAGCGGTAAAGGGTGGTTGCAGAACCACTGTGCTCTTGTCGTTTGCTTGATCGCGGTTCTTGCGATTTTGTTGAGGACCGTGTTCGCTTACGGCGTTTCCGCAGACAGCGGTTTCGCGTTGTCTGGGGGTTCGGCAGCACAATATCATCTGCACGTAGTCGAAAGCATACTCAACGGAAGCTATGTCCTCGGAAGCGATATGGCTCTCAATTACCCTGTCGGGGGACTCAATGTTAACCCGCCGCTCTATGATTTCATCGCGGCTGGTCTCGGATCGGTGACTTCCGCATCCACCGCCCTGGCTGTGTTGGCACCCATCTTCGGAGCCTTGACCGTTATTCCTGTCTTCCTCATCGGAAAGGAGCTCAGGGACTACAAGGTCGGACTCCTCGCCGCATTCATCTACGGCTTCATGGCGTTGCCCATCAGCGCAACCGTCCTCTCCAACGGAACAGAATACGGCTTTGCTGCATTCCTGGTGGCTTTCTTCTTCTTCGCACTCATCAAGCTGGCCAAGAAGGTCGGCGAGGGCGTTCTCGCAAAGAAGGAGGTCATTGTCGCAGGACTTCTGCTCGCGCTCATCGCGCTGACCTGGAACGGATTCCGCGCACTCCTGGTCATGATCATCATCACGATGGTCATCCAGATGCTGATCGACCGTTTCAACTCCAAGGACTTCAGCGTCACGCTCTACTCGTACTCCCTGGTCATGCTGATCGGAGTCGCGATCGCGGCAATCTATTACATTCCTGCAAACCTCTGGGATGCGGTTTTCTCCGGACCTGTTCTCATCACTGTCATCGCGATAGTCTTCGGATTCATCTTCAAGGCCCTCCAGAGCAAGCCCTGGATCTTCGTCGTGCCCGGACTCATCATCGCGTTCGCTGTCATCGCAGTCGTGCTATACTTCGTCGCACCCCAGCTCTGCACAGCACTCATCTTCGGAAACTCCACGTTCTTCAACCCCATCATGGATGAGCTCGCGAACGTCGGAATCTCCATCTCCAAGATGTCCTCCTACTACGGATGGCTCCTCATGTGGATGCCTTTCGCGCTTGGACTCTACGAGTTCTACAAGTACGCCAGGAAGGACCGCTCCCACACGCAGCTGTTCATCACCATGTGGCTCTTGGTCCTCTGGATCTTCTCCTGGTCCTCTGTCGGAGCGGCAGTCGTCATCGGACCCATCTACGCCTTCGCATCCGCGGCGGTCATCGTCGGAGTCCTCAGGAAGGTCGACCTCAAGGCATACTTCGCCAACATGAAGGGAGCCGGATTCCCCGGAATCTTCAGGAAGATCATCAAGCCCGTGCCCTTCATCACACTCCTCGTCGCGGTGTTCCTCGTCGCCGTCCCCGGATTCGTCTACGCGGTCGACGCCGGTATCTCCTCCAACGAGACATACGGATACTTCGCATACGGAAACACCACATACACAATCGAGACCGGCGACGCATACCCGGTCACCCAGATCTACGACGACCTTACCGAGACCGGCGACAAGAGCAAGGCAGTCGTCTCCTGGATCGACAATGCGACCGATATCCAGGCACTCGGATTCAACACCGTCAACGACATGTACGGAGACGGTGCGTCCGCAGCCGCCCAGATCTATCTGGCGGAAGGAAGCGCAGGTGCCACCGCAGCGCAGATCGTGCGTGTCATGGCGGCCAACCCCAACACCGACTTCAGCGCCAGCTTCACCGGATACGCGAACGTCTTCGGAACCGTCAACAGCTTCATCAAGGACCCTGCGACCGCTAAGACCGTGGTCCTCGCAGACCCCGACACATACGGAAGCATCGGAACCAACGTCTCCGACGAGAATGCGATGTACCTCGCATCCGTCGAGGCCATCACATCCGCAATGGGAACCTCTGCCATCATGGACACATACGAGTCCGTGTGCGACAAGGCCGACCAGGACATCGGATACTACCTTGTGGACGGATCCATGGTCCCCCTGATCTACGGCGACGGAACATCCCTGGCCACCATAGCATACTTCGCCGGACACAACACCGACAGCTACGGAGCGGCCACCGATTACTACTCATACATCACATATTATTCCAACTACTATCCCGCGTACGCGACGGACGCCCTCTACGACACCTTCCTGTGGAAGGCGCTCATCGGACCCTCGCCCGCAGAGGCAGGATACACCTCCTCGTTCTCGTACCTCTACGCCCTCACCACCAGCGACGGTTCCGTCAAGGCTATGCCTGGATACGGACTCGCAGGATACGAGGTCTCCAGCTGGTATGTCAGGTACAACCCCGCATCCAACGCCACCACCGTGGACTCCGGATGGGAGTACATGTCCTACGAGAAGGCAAGGGAGCTCCAGCTCACCGAGGGAGGACTCATCAACTACCTGTCCTCCATGATCATGCTCAAGTATGTCGGATACGACAACGGACTCGCATCCAACCAGGTCGTCAACGAGGCCGGAGAGCCTCTCCAGGGAATCACGGTCCAGGTCCTATCCTACAACAGTCAGTACGGTACCAACACCGTCTACTCCGAGACGAAGACCGATGCGAACGGAAACTACTCCGCCATCTACCCCAGCGACTCTGAGTACATGGTCGTCTTCAAGAACGGCTCCGTCAAGCTGGAGACACAGATCACCGGCAGCAAGGTCGTCATCGACTCCGCCAAGTTCGAGGGAGTAATCGTCCTCGGCAACAGCATCGACATGGATGGATACTTGTACGTCCTTGAGAACAACGGCAACAAGATCTTCATCGAGTCCGACCTCGCCAAGGTCAGGTCCGCAGACGCCAAGGATGCACAGGGCAAGTCCGTCCTCATCACACCCGGATCCTACAGCTACGAGCTCCGTGACGATTCCGGAACGGCAGTCGCATCCGGTACCGTCAGCCTGTACGCAGGAGAGAACGTCGGACTCACCGTCTCGCCCAAGTCCTACACGATCACAGCGACCGTCGTGGACTACTTCGGACAGTCCGTGACCAGCGGCTACGTCATGGCCACCAACTCGTCCAACGGTAGCGTCTACGAGGCAGAGATCACCGACGGAAAGGCCGTCGTCTACGTCCCCAGCGGAACATACACCGTCGATGTCTACGGCGGATACAGGGCGCTCAACACGACGTCCCTCAACGTCACCAGCAACAGGACGGTCAGCATCACCGCATACGAAGCTACTCAGGTCAGCATCCCCGATGTGCCTGTGACGTTCTCCGTCTACGGAGGACCCTTCAGCACCGTCGCATACGGTGGAACCCAGGAGTGGCTCCCCATATCCATCGGTGCAACCGAATCCCTCTACACCTTCTACGGATTCGACGGAAGGTCCGTGTACATGGGGACCTACAAGTCCGGCAGCACCGTCGAGATCAACTCCGGAAACGCCTACAAGGTCTCCGGAACGGTTGGCACCGCAGCCACCATCGACTTCATCAACGACGACGGAGGATATGTCAGGACCACCGCCGCATCCGACGGAAAGTTCACCGTCTACCTCATGGCAGGCACCTACACCATGCATGCTTACAACAGCAGCAACAAGGTGCTCGTCGATAAAGTGAACGTCACCGGCGACAAGAGCGACATCAGCAAGTCCCTCGTCGACGGAAAGAAGGTCACGATCACATACAACTATGCGAGCAAGACCAGCAAGTCCAACGTCAGCATCCCCTTCGCACCCGAGACACTCTCGTTCAACAGCGGAAACGGGGTCTACAACGTCTACGGCATGAGCAACGCCACCGGAAAGACTGAGTTCGTCATCCCCAGGGATGCCACATCGGCCGAGGTCAAGATCAACGGCGGAGCGATCGACAACGCCGCATTCAAGTACGACTCGCTGAAGGCGACCATCGACAACGGAACATCCAACGTCACCAAGACGGTCACGATCCCCGCAGCCAACATGGTAACCGCATCCGTCGTGCTCCCCTACGACATCACCCTCACTCCCTACGGAGGAGGAGACAAGATCACCGGAACGAAGGGACAGACCGTCTCCGTCGCTCCCGGACAGTACACCGCGAAGGTCGAGGGATCCACCGGATACTACTTCAGCGGAACAGTCTACCTGTACCCCGGACAGACCAGCTTCTCCGGACTCAATGCTACCGAGGTCTTCGGTGTCAAGATCACCAAGGCCGAGCTCGACACGATCACCGTCAAGGGTGACAAGTCCTACTACCAGGACGGAGAGACGTACTACTTCGAGTACGATTGCGAGTACACCGTCGAGAGCAGCAACGGCAGCACCGGATGCGTCAAGTACGCGACGGTCTACAGGGAGTTCGGATCCCCCGAGATCCCCACGCTCAACATGACCACATCCGCCAAGCTCATGGAGATCACCGGTTACACCGGAGTCGTCGCAGACGGCAAGCTCCGTGTGGAGTACGGTGACACAATCGTCAACGCGGATGTCTCCAGCGGAGCATTCAAGGTCAATATCCCCGAGGATGTGACCGCAGCGACGTTCTCCGTCACCCTCACCAAGACTGTCGACGGAGAGACCTACGGATTCACCGGATCCGCAGACGCCACCGGTCTCAAGGCCGGAAGCATCGTGAACATCGCTGTTGTCAGCGACGACAGTGCGGTCGACGGAACCGATGACGACCTCGAGGCCCGCATCCTGTCCGCCAACTTCAACAACGGAACCGGAAAGGTCCAGCTGGCGATCACCAACAACACCGACACGGAGAAGACGTACGCCGTCACCGCAGGAACCGCATGGGTCCTCAAGAAGTCCGTGCAGGTCAAGGTCGCCCCCGGCATCACCGAGACCGTCGACGTCGAGGGTAACTACCAGCCCGAGGGAACCGGAATCGCTTCCAGCGGAATGACCCTCATCGTCTCCGACTACAACGGAACCACATCTCAGACCGTCCACATCATCGACGGAACAAACGTGCCCGGAACGACCCCCATCACCATGAAGGTCGCATCCGAGTGCAACAACAAGGACATGATCTCCGGATCCGAGTACCTGTACGCGCTGACGTTCATCAACGACGGTGCGACCAACCAGGCCACGATCAATGTGAATATCACAGGCGGATACACCGTCAAGCTCATGAACGAGAACGGAGCCCTCATCAAGGACAATGGATCCACATTCATCATCCCTGCGAAGACCTCCTACGTCGTGTACGCCAAGGTCATGAAGACCGACGGTGCGCTGTCCATGCCCGCAGGCATCAGTGTCACCGCGACCGATGGAAACGGAAACACCATCGTTAGCGGAAAGTCCGTCACTCCTTCGGATATGAACGTCGAGGTAACCTCGATGACCGTGTCCGGAGACACCGCCGTTGACCAGAAGTCCGGCATCCCGCTAGGAGTCTGGTTCATCTTCGGTGTCAGTATCCTGCTCCTCATCCTCATTGTTTGGATGGGATCCAAGAGGGGGGTGTTCTCACGCAGATGAATAAAGTAACCCTAGGAATCCTGGCCCTGTTGGCCGCGGCAGTCGTCTGCTTTGCGCCGATGGGTGCCTCCCTGGATGCGGCCGGCGCAGAGATCTCCCACGAGGGGGTCGACTACTTCAAGGTCTCCACATCCGAGGACTTCAAAGTGAAATACACGCTTTCCGAGCAGGACGAAGGCAGGACCATCTCCTACTCCGCGAAGGTCGTCAACAAGGCGGGCGAGACGCAGTCCAACGCTGTGTCCCCGTCCACCGGATCCATGACCAGCGGCGTCGAGAGGACGCTGACCGTGACCGCTCCCAAAACCGCAGGCAACTACACCCTTGTGGTCGACTTCGAGCTCAAGAAGGGCGACGACGACGTCAAGAAGGAAAGCGCCAGATACGACTTCAAGGCAGTCAACCCCATCAAGCTGACCGTCAACCTGAAGGCGGACGACATCACCCTCAACCTCGAGGAGTTCGGAGTCTACTTCTACGTCGACGGCGAGAAGATGGAGGACAGCTACACCACTGTCACCCTGTCCAGGGACGGAACCGGTTCCATCTCCTACGACTGGATCGCTGACCCCGCATACGGTTCCACCCACACCTACTATGTGGAGGCCGTCGGAGCAGCAGATGTAATCAAGGGTCTCGGCGAGGTGCACACCTTCTACGCCAACGACAACGATTACTCGATGGTCATCGCGATCGCGTTCATCATCCTGATCGTCCTGATCATCATGGCCATCTGGATCTACCGCAAGCCGATCAAGAACTTCGGTAAGCCCAAGTCCAGGCGCTGAAAAACCTAAAGATCAAGGGAGGGAATCCCCTCCCCCTTTCCGGTGTGCTCTGCACACCGTCATCCTTCTACGATATCCGTCAGTGTCCCTTCCGATTCAGAAAGCTATGTATGGAAGGGACGTGAGTCCTGTTCGGTTTATGGTTTCCTGCCGGTGACGCAGATCCAGGGCTTCTTGTCATCCGCGTACGTCCTGACCTCGGAGAATCCGGCGCCTTCCAGCAGTCCTTTCAGGTCCTCGGGCGTGTAGAGGTTCATCCCGTCGATGATCTTGGAATACTTCACGGACGCCTCGTCCTTGCCTGTGGACTCGTTGGTGATGGCGAACACCCCTCCGGGCCTCATGACCCTGAGCACCTCCTTGAAGGACTCCCCTATCTCGGGCCAGAAGTAGACCGTCTCGAAGGCGGTCACGGTGTCGAATGAGGAATCTTCGAAAGGCAGCTCCCTGACATCGGCCCTGACTATGCGGCAGTGCCCATGGTCTATGGAGACCTTGTTCAGTTTGGTGGATTCGGCGACGCTGACCTCGGAATAATCTGCTCCGGTAACGGTCTTCACGCCGGACATCAGGAGCATCCTTTCGATGTTCCCTCCCCCGCCGCATCCGATGTCGAGGACGTCGCCTTCTACCTTGAAATGGGAATGGCCCCACTTGGCGAGCCTTTCGTGGGCCCCTCCGTTCATGCCTTTGACCATCATCTTTCCCATGAAGCCTGTCGGCCTCTTCGCGTTGCAGTAGAATTTCTGAGATATGCTCATTTTTCCATCTCTATTCTGTTATTAACTGTGTTAAACAATTGGGCATAGATAAATTTAGTTATTCCTAAAATTAGATGGAACTCTCTGATGCAAGATGGTTCAGAGGGAATCGAAGAACGTTCTGCGGAGCCCCTGGGAGAAGGATTCCTCATCCTTCCTGGACGAGAACTGAGAACCGTCGGCGGGCGTGAATTCCAGCCAGTCGTAGACCACATCCATCAGCGTCAGCGCATCGGGCCTGGCGACTCCGAAGTTGACCTCCTGCAGGTCATCCAGTGCCCTGTGCACATCATCGAGGGTGTGAGTCCCGATGGACACCGAGTGGATGGCGGCGACGATTCTGCGAATCATGTTCCAAAGGAAGTAGCGGGCCTCGAACTCCAGGATCAGGAGCCCGTCCCTCTCGTCCATGTCGATGCGCTCCACGTTGGCCACGGTGGGCTTGTTGTCGGGACGGCAGAACCTGGCGAAGTCATGCTCCCCCAGGAAGATGTCGGCGCACTGCCTTGCAAGGTCCATGTCCATGCCTTTCGAAGGAAGGACGTAGCGGTAGATGCGGCAGGACGCGTAGCGGACGTTGAAGTCATCCGGCACTGTGCATGCGGACCTGAAGAATATGTCCCCGCCTATGGCGTTGAGGGCCTTCAGCATCACCGCGTTGTCGGAGAAGATAGAATTGAACAGTATGGCGTTCCCGAGGGCGTTGACACCCTTGTCGGTGCGGCTGGAGAACTTCAGGTCCAGCTCCTCGGCGGAGCATCTCATCACTATCAAGAGTTTCTCCAGGACGACCGATTCCACGGTTCTCCCGGAGGGCTGTATCTGGGAGCCGTTGAAGCCGTCCCCCAGATACGCTATCTTGACCAGGACTCTGTTCATGCCTAGCGGAGTTCCCTCATGTGGTCCACCCTCTTCTGGACGAGGGCGCGGGTGCCGATGTCGTGGCGGAGGAAGATCGCGTCGCATTTCACGAATCCGACCGCCTTCTCGCAGTTCCTCTCGGCCTCCTCGATGTCCTTGCCGATGCCGACGACACCGACGGACCTGGATGTCCCTGTGACAAGCTTTCCGTCCTTCTGGTCGACGTTGGCGTAGTAGACGACGGCGTTGCACTTCCTGATGCTCTCCTCGTCCACCGTGATCTCGTGTCCGGATTCGGACTTCACGCCGTATCCTTTGGGCACGATGTACTTGCAGACGGTGGCCTTGTCGAAGAACCTGACATCATCCTTCAGGGTCCCTGTCGCCATCTGGTAGCAGATGTCCTGGAAGCTGGATTCCAATGCGGTGAGTACGTTCATCGCCTCGGGGTCTCCGAACCTGGCGTTGAACTCGATGATCTTGGGTCCGTTCACGGTGAGCATGAACTGCCCGTAGATGGGTCCGTGGTAGGGGCATCCCTCCTTCGCCATCGCATCGATGACAGACTGGATGATGGAGATGGCCTCCTTCCTCTCGTCCGCTGTGATGAACGGCAGCAGGTGGTTTGAATCGGTGTAGGAGCCCATTCCTCCGGTGTTCGGTCCCACATCGCCTTCGTAGGCCCTCTTGTGGTCCTGGACCAGGGGCATGGGGACAACCTTCTTCCCGTCCACGAAGGCCATCTGGGTGAACTCCTCTCCTACGGCCTTCTCCTCGAGGATGACACCGGCTCCGCCGATGTTCGCATCGAAGATCTCGTTGATGTAGTCCATGGTCTCCTCGAAGCTCTTGAGGTGCTCTCCCTGGACCTTGACTCCCTTTCCGCCTGTGAGCCCGACGGGCTTGACGACGATCTCGTGGTCGATCTTCTTCAGGTACTCCTCTGCATCCTTCGCGTTGTCGAAGCTTGCGAATCCCAGATTGCCCTTGATCTTGTACTTGTCGACCAGTTCCCTCATGAATGTCTTGGACGTCTCGATCCTGGCGGCCGCCTTGGTGGGCGCTGCGCACTTCACTCCGATGGCCTCGAGGGCATCCACGATACCTACCTCGAGAGGGGCCTCCGGACCGATGTAGGCGATCTCGACACCCTTCTCCTTGGCGAATGCGCACACCTTGTCCAGGTCCTTCTCGCTGCACAGGAGGTGATCCTTGGACCTCGCTATGATTCCGGGGTTGGCGTTCTTCATGACCGAGTAGATCTCCGCTCCCGATCTGTACAGCGCCTCGACCGCCGCATGCTCTCTTCCGCCTCCTCCTACTGCCAATACCTTCATGTCTATCCCTCACAGATTGAGCGCCTTGATGATCTCATCCAGGCCTTCGTCCTTCTTGACGCTGCACTTGTAGATCTCCTTCAGACCACCGGTGAGCTTCCTGTAGTCGTCGGCTATGACCTCAGGGTCCACTCCGACGGCGTCGCAGATGTCCATCTTGTTCAGGATCGCGATGTCCGAGTGGAGGAAGATGTCGTGATGCTTCCTGACCATGTCGTCGCCTTCGGTCGTGGAGATGACCACAACCCTGTAGTCCGTTCCCAGCGGGAAGTCCGCAGGGCACACCAGGTTCCCGACGTTCTCGATCAGGACCACATCGTACTGGTCCAAATCGATCTCCCTGAGCGACTTCCTGACGAGGTTCGCATCCAGGTGGCACTCGTGCCCCGTGTTGCAGTTGAACGCCTTCAGCCCGGACTTTTCGAATCTGGAGTAGTCGTCGACACCCGTGACGTCCCCCGCTATGGCACAGACGCGGACGCCCTTGGCCCTGAGCTTCTCTGCCAGTTTTATGATGAGGGCCGTCTTCCCGGCTCCGATGGAACCCATGAAGTCGACGGATCTTATCTTGTGCTCCTTGAGGAGACGGTAGTTCTCGTTGGCCACCTTGCTGTTCTCCTTGAGCACGTCAATCTCCATTCCAGGCTGGACTATGTGCATGCGCCGACCATGGGTATGGTCGATTATAACCTATCGTATCGGTAACGCGTGCGGGCACGAATAATATAAACACGACCAGGCCTATCGTGCGCCGAACAGCATGTATTCCGAATCACTTTCAAAGAGGCTGGAGGACCTCGGCGCGGTCGAGGGTTCCAGGTTATCGGTGACGAAGGATGGCAGGAACTCCGTGGGCACTTTGATGCCCCACCACGAGTTCAGCGCACCCGATGTCCTGATCATCAAGGTCAAGAGCGGTTATAATGTAGGTATCAGGGTGACCCCCGAGACCACCATAGAGGTGCTCGAGAAGCCGGTGGAGAGGGTCAGGAAGGAGACCCCCGTGGAATTCCAGAAGGGGCTCCCCAAGCTCGTGCTCATCGGTACCGGCGGTACCATCGCATCCTACGTGGACTACAGGACCGGTGCGGTGCACCCCGCTCTGTCCACATCGGACATGGTCAACGCCGTCCCCGAGATCAGGGAGATAGCCAACGTGGACGCCACCGTCCTCTTCTCGATATTCTCGGAAAACATGGATGTGGACCACTGGCAGAGACTGGCCGAGGAGGTAGCGAAGCAGATTAACGACGGTGCGGACGGCATAATCATCCCCCACGGTACGGATACCATGGGATACACCGCGGCTGCATTGTCGTTCATGCTCGGGGACGTCCCCAAGCCTGTCGTTTTGGTCGGCGCCCAGAGGTCATCGGACCGTCCGTCATCGGATGCGTCCAGCAACCTCATGGCCTGTGCCAGGTTCTGCGTCAAGGGGAAGAAGTCCGGTGTGTACGTCATAATGCACGACACCTCCGGCGACGATTCCTTCGCGGTGCACATAGGTTCCAGAGTGAGGAAGATGCACACGTCCAGGCGTGATGCGTTCCATTCCATCAACGTGCTGCCCGTCGCACATCTAGACAAGGACGGGAAGATCGAGATGCACATCGAAGGTCACGAGGTGACCTCGGAGAAGGCCGTCGCCAGGACGGCGATGGAGAAGTCGTGCATCCTGCTCCAGTACTACCCGGGCATGGACCCCGCGCTGTTCGAGGACATCATCATGAGGTCCAAAGGGGTCGTCATAGCGGGTTCCGGTCTGGGGCATGTCAATTCCAACATGGTCCCGCTGCTGAAGAAGGCATGCGACAAGGGGATCGTAGTCGTGATAACATCGCAGTGCCTTAACGGTAGGACCAACCTGAACGTCTACAACACCGGAAGGGATATGCTGTCCGCAGGTGTGATCACGGTTTGGGACATGCTCCCGGAGACCGCCTACGTCAAGCTGATGTGGGCGCTGGCCAACACATCCTCCGTCGAGGAGGTCAAGGAGCTGATGAGGACGCCGCTAGCAGGCGAGATGTCTGACAGGAGGACCATCGATGTCTGAGGATTACGAGATGATGTGCGGTATCGAGATCCACCAGCAGCTTGATACCAAGAAGCTGTTCTGCTCATGCGACAGCGTGCTGCACGAGGAGGGGACCGGTGCGATCTACAGGAGGCAGAGGCCCACCACATCCGAGATGGGCGAGATCGACAGGGCGGCCCTCATGCAGTTCCAGAAGCACCTGGGATACAGGTACCAGTGCTGCCAGGGATCGTCATGCCTGGTGGAGCTGGACGAGGAGCCTCCCCACGAGTGCAACCCGGACGCGATGGACATCGCGCTCACGTTCTCCGAGATGCTCGGGGCCAACATCATAGACGAGATCCACTACATGAGGAAGATCGTCGTCGACGGTTCGGACACATCCGGATTCCAGAGGACGGCACTGATCGCCACCGACGGTTCCGTGGATGTGGGGGACAGGAAGATCTCGATCCTCTCCGTCTGTCTGGAGGAGGACGCCAGCCGTAAGGTCGAGGCGAACACCAGCGAGGTCCTCTGGAGGACCGACCGTCTGGGGATACCCCTCATCGAGGTCGCCACAGGGCCCGACATGAGGACGCCGGAGGAGGTCATGGAGGTGGCCTTCAGGCTGGGAACGCTCCTCAGGGCCACAAGGAGGGTCAAGAGGGGTCTCGGTACCATCCGTCAGGACCTGAACATCTCCATCCCCGGAGGGGCCCGTATCGAGCTCAAGGGTGTCGGGGACCTCAAGCTGATCCCGGACTACGTCAGGAACGAGGTCGCCAGGCAGAAGATGCTCATCCGTGTAAGGGACATACTGGCACAGAGGGGAACCAAGCCCGTGGCGTTCGAACCCGTCGACGTCACCGACATATTCAGGACATGCGAATCCAAGGTCATCAAGGGCGCATTGGACGACAGGGGCAAGGTCATCGCGGTCAGGCTCCCGGGCTTCGCCGGGGTCATGAACGGCGACAACAAGACGCTCAGGCTCGGGTCCGAGATGGCAGGCTACGCCAGGACCAAAGGCGTGAAGGGGATATTCCATTCCGACGAGCTGCCCAACTACGGTATCGAGCAGAAGTACGTCGACGACCTGAGGAACTTCCTCGGAATGACCGGCGAGTTCGATGCGTTCGTCATCTGTGCCGCGAAGGAGAAGAGGGCCACCGAGGCACTCGAGGTCGCGGTCGCCAGGGCCAACCAGGGCCTGGTAGGCGTCCCCGAGGAGACCAGGGACCCGCTCCCGGACGGAACGACGAAGTACTCCAGGCCCCTGCCCGGAGCCGCCAGGATGTATCCCGAGACGGATGTCCCGCCGATAACGATCACGGATGACAGGATGGGCCGCATAAGGGCCAACATGCCTGAGTTCCCAGAGCAGATCCAGGAGCGCCTCCAGAAGGATTACGGAGTGAACGCCCAGCAGGCCAGGCAGCTGGTCAGGGAGTCTTACGACGAATCCTTCGAGAGGATCGCTACTAAGTACCCTGATCTCGCACCTGTTGCTGCCACGGTGTTCCTGAACATCTACAGCGAGATGCAGCACGACGGCATCGACACCACCGCGCTGACCGATGACGCTCTGATGGAGGCGTTCTCCATGCTGAAGCAGAACCGCTTCGCCAAGGAGGCCCTGCCCAAGCTCCTTAGGGAGATGGCCAACGGCACCGGTGCGGAGCAGGCCATCAAGAAGCTCGGTCTGGAGGCAGTGGACTCGGACGAGGCCAGGAAGATCATTGAGGGCATCGTCAACGAGCGTGCGGACTTCGTCAGGGAGAAGGGAATGGCCGCCATCGGAGGACTCATGGGTCCCGTCATGGGCGCCCTCAGAGGGAAGATCGACGGCAAGCAGGCCAACGAGCTCCTCACCGAAGCCATCAAGAAACTTCTAGGTTGAATCAGCCGCTGTCCGGTCCTTCGGGACCGGCCACGGCATCATTCTGCTTGTCCAGATAGATTATCACGAGACCGACCATGGTCAGGACTATGCCGGCCACGATCTCGAAGGTCAGCATCTCCCCGTACCAGAGCAGCCCGATCATCGTGGCGCATATGGTCTCGGAATACACCAGGATGGACACCTTCCCCGCTCCGATTCTAGCTATCGAGAAGCTGTAAAGGAACATCTGGGTCATCGTCAATCCCAATGCGAATAGCAGCATCAGGACCAGGGCGTAGCTGTCGGTCGCCATCACGTTGATGGCAT